>Ga0299912_10002250_pt1 | contig 15821 bp, 12 predicted proteins | sample RVTome_2_FD_207667 | JGI IMG/M metagenome (GOLD analysis project Ga0299912, IMG submission 207667) | Soil microbial communities from uranium-contaminated site in the Upper Colorado River Basin, Wyoming, United States - RVT95D214 (version 2) ... | reverse complement strand
CTGGCCTTTGTGCTCTATATCATCGGACAGACGCTCTGCGCGTATAAATGGGAACTCTTGGCCAAGACCCTCGGCTTTCGACGGAGGTTCAAGGAGTTCCTCGCCTACTATTTCATCGGGATGTTCTTCAACCTCTTTTTCCTGGGGAGCATCGGGGGCGATGTAGGAAAGGCATACCTCCTCGCCGGCAAGGAGGACAGTCGAAGGAGGGCTGGGTACTCCGTCTTGGTGGACCGGTTCACCGGAGGGCTGGCGCTGGTCACCATAGCGATCATTGCCCTCATCTCTTCTCCCACCATTCATGTCCTTCCCTTGCTGTTCAAGCTCATGCAGTGGGTGGGCGTGGATACCGGGGCATTCTCCGCCAGCAAACAGGTGATTTCCTTGTGGCTCAGGATAGGGCTCATGGGGGCGTGTATGGTTGGGTGGGCCCTGGTCCTCGCCTTCCCCCTCTTCCTTCCGCTCTTCCCCTGGCTGACCCGATGGGCCGCAAAGATCAAATTGGGAGACTTCGCCGTCTATTGGTCTCATCCGGGGAGGATGTCCCTGGTCCTCGCCATATCCTTTTGCTTTCAGGTCATCAACATACTGGTCTACGCCCTCCTCGGTATGGCATTGGACATCGGGATTCCTTTGGGGGACTACTTCGTTATCGTCCCCCTGGTAGATCTGATAAGCATCCTTCCTATCAGTATTAGCGGGATAGGGGTGCGAGAGGGCGCTTATGTCGGTCTCCTCTATCTGCTGGGTGTGGAGACCTCCAAGGGTCTTGCCTTCGGTATATTGGGGTTCATAGTGGTCATGGCTGCCAGCCTCCTCGGCGGTATCATCTATGTCTTTGGCAATTACCCTATCCAGCTGAGGCGCCGGAAGGGGAATCCCATTCCCTCTTCCTAGCCCTCTCAGTTCGCAAGTGCAGGTGATAATGATAAGGAAATTTAAATGGTTTAATTATGTAAAGGGGTTATTCCTTCTCATAGCGCTCGCCCTCTTATTTATAGGCCTTTTGCTGGGAGAAGGCCATCGTCCCCTCTCTGGGCCGGCCCTGCAGAAGAGGGGGAGCGAAACCCCTTCTGATTACTTCCGCTTCGCCGTCCTTGCCGATTCCCATAAAGGATGGGGGGTATTCAAGCCCATCGTGAAGGAGATAGCGAGGGATGAATATTCCTTTGCCATCATCGAGGGAGATATCGTCCCGCAGGACAGGGAAGATAGATATCGTTTTTTCTTCAGGCAATTGGCGACCGTGAAGGGCAATCTCCCCCTCTATTTCGCCCCCGGCAACCACGATCTATATGACAAAAGTAACACGTATAGCCTGGAGAACTTCCGTAAATATTGCGGCCCTGACTATTACTGGTTCTCGTGGGGGAATACCGGCTTTGTCGTCATAAACGATGCACAATTGACGATAGGAGAGGATCAGTTTCGCTGGTTAGAAGGTACCCTGCTGAAGCTCAAGGAAAGATTCACCCATATCTTTGTCTTCATGCACGTCCCCCCCTTCGATCCTCGTGCAGGCAAGAGCTACTGCCTCCCGGAAATGATTGGAAAGAGGTTTATGCGGCTGATGGAGAGGTTTAGGGTCGATTATGTCTTCAGCGGACATATCCATTGCTATTTCAGGGAGGTCATCAATGGAGTTACCTACATTGGCTGTCCTTCGGCAGGGGGAACGCCACGGTGCGCGGATTCCCTCTATCATGGATATATACAGGTGGTAGTGCAGGGGCAAGGATTAAAAGACTCGGTGATCAAGGTGGAGGAGGATTGGTGGCTTCAGTTAAAAGGTAATATACAATATGAGCTGCGTGTCAGGATGCCCTTTTTTCTCCCTCTGACGGTAGTGTTGGGACAACCCTTCTTCTATTTTTTCGCCTTTTGATCGCTTTTTCTAAATTGAAAAAAAGAGAAAAACAAGATAAAATAATTTTTCCCTTGAAACATGAAAAGCCAGTTCGCATGATACGAAATATGCCACATAGAGATGTCTCCATTGTTATCCCCGTCTATAATGAAGAGGAGAGCATCAAACCCCTTGTCTCTGAGTTGCAAGAGGTATTAAAGGGGATAAAAAAGTCCTCTGAGATCATCTTCGTGGATGATGGAAGCCGCGATCGCAGCTTTACGATCTTGGAAGAAGCCGCCTCGCATGATCCGCGGATACGGGTTATTCGCTTCAGAAAGAACGCAGGCCAGACGGCTGCCTTCGATGCCGGTTTCAGGGCGGCCCAGGGCGATATTGTGGTGACGATGGATGCCGACCTCCAGAATGATCCTCATGACATAACTCGTCTTTTGGAAAAAATTGGGAGCTTCGATGTAGTCTGTGGGTGGAGGCACGAAAGGAGAGATCCATGGATCAAGATCGTCTCCTCCAAGATAGCCAACTCCGTGAGGAACAAGCTGAGCCAAGAGGAGATCGTCGATACAGGCTGCTCCTTAAAGGCCTTTAAGAGAGAATGTCTGAAAGACATGAAGCTCTTCAATGGTATGCACCGGTTCCTCCCGACCCTTGCCAAGATGGAGGGCTTCACGGTAACGCAGGTCAAGGTAAACCATCGCCCCAGGAGGTTTGGGAGGACGAAGTACAATATCCGCAATAGAATGGTCAGGGCCTTCGCCGACCTCTTGGCCGTCCGCTGGATGAAGAAACGCCATCTCACGTATGACGTAAAAGAGACCATTCGGTGAATGCCTGCTGGGACGCAGGTCTCTGGGAATACCTCGTTATTCGTGAGATTCTTGATGCAATAGGGCCGTCTCAGAAAAAGAAGTGATATGAAAGCTGATGGTGATCAGCAGGGGCACACGAATATTTGCAGGCTGCAAGGCGAAGGCAGACCATGACTGATAAAGGATATGAACGGCTGTTTTGGGCCCTGGCCTTGGGGCTCTTTATCTTCCACCTCCTCTATATCTGGCTTACCCCTTTTGACCTGGCCCCTGACGAGGCCTATTACTGGGATTGGTCCCGCCATCTCGCCTTGGGCTATTATAGCAAGCCGCCTTTGGTGGCGTGGGTAATCGCCCTTTTTACCCGGCTTGGTGGGGATCATCCCTTCTTCGTCCGCGCAGGGGCGGTCCTCTTCTCCCTGGGAAGCAGCCTGGTCCTTTTTTACCTCGGTAAGGCCCTTTTCAATGCAAAGACGGGTTTTTGGGCCTTTGCTATCGCCAATGCCGCCCCCGGTTTCGCCGTGGGTTCCGTCATCATGACCATCGACCCCCCGCTTCTATTCTTCTGGGGGCTCACGATCCTTGTGCTGCATCACGCCTTGGTAGGGGGGAAGAGGGTCTACTGGTATCTGGCCGGGGTCAGTCTAGGGCTGGGGTTGCTCAGCAAGTATACCATCGTTGCCTTGATACCTTCCCTCTTCCTCTACCTCGCTTTCTCTCCCGAGAAAAGATCTTGGTTGAAGAAGAAGGAGCCATATCTCTTCATATTTATCGGCCTCATCATCTTATTGCCCAACCTCTATTGGAATTATATCAACCAGTGGCCAGCCATCAAACAACCGGCTGGGCTGGTAGAGCAAAGAAACCTGAGCAGCCTCACCACCTTTATCTGGTTTTTCGGGCCTCAAGCCGGTATCCTCTCACCCGTTAGCTTTCTCTTAATGCTCTATGGCCTGTGGCAGGGGGGTAAACAGGGGATCCTGCATCATGATGATCGCCTCCTCTTTCTCTTTTGGCACGCCATGCTTCTCTTAGGCTTCTATATCATTTTGAGTTTCTTTTCAGTCTGCTATGTGAATTGGGCTGCCCCGGCCTATTTCACTGCTTTTATCTTGGCTGTGGCAGTCGTGTGGGAAGGGGGCTGGCGAGAACAGGCCAAGAAACGGGTCTTGGTCACGGCGTTGCTTGTGGGGATCGTCAGCTGTTCTTTGCTTTTTACCATGGATGCGCTAAGGGGTGCGGCAGTAGCCCTTGGGTTTGATGTACCGGCGGGAAAGTTCCCCACCAGTAGATTGACGGGATGGCGAGAGCTCGGGAAAGAGATGACCGGCCTCCTCGATGAGGTGGGAAGAGAACATACCTTTATCATCAGCTATAAGAGGGATTATGTCAGCGAGCTTGCCTTCTATATGGAAGGGCATCCTACGGTATACACCTTGAACCTCTCCGGCCGCAGGGAAAGTCAGTATGATCTGTGGGAAGGGTACGAGGATAAGATAGGGTTTAACGCCCTCTATATCACCAAGCTGGACCGCCGCCCGCCTGATAGCTTTGCCAGTGCCTTTGTTCGGGTAGAAGAGATAAAAAAAGTAAAGATCTATGAGGGAAGCGACCTTATAAATGGATATTCCATATTTTACTGCCAGGGTTTTCGCGGGTTGAATCAAGAAGCACCATGACTTGATGGCTAACCCCCTTTGTTCTCCCAGCCTAGGTGCGCTAGTACCTCCTCTTCCTTGGCCTCCATCTGGGCAGCCTCCGCAGGTTCATTCTCATGGTCATAGCCGAGGAGGTGAAGGATCCCATGGACGAGGAGCAGGGCCATTTCCTCCTCTAAGGTCACATCTCTCTGCAGGGCTTCCCGTTGCGCCGTCTCCGTCGATATGACCACGTCGCCTAAGAGGGCAGGGGTTAGGTACGGATCTTTTCCTTCCCTCATGGCAAAGGCGAGGACATTGGTCGGGCGATCTCGACAGAGGTATTCACGATTGAGGCACTGTATCTCATCATCGTCGACCAGGAGGATACTCAGCTCACTCTCACTACTACACCCCAAGTCGCTTAATATCCATTCGGCCATTTTCTTTACTTTTTCCGGCCCGACCCTTCGCCTCTTTTGTCGACTTTGGACTAGTACCTCCATTCTTCTGTCGCTCCCCTTCTGGTTGAGCCTCTGGATATTCTATGCGCTGGTGATGGATGGCATTGAGGACGATATTAAAACTCTTAGCGACTGCATTGAGATCTTTTAAAGTTAACTCGCACTCGTCGAGCTGTCCGTCGATGAAGATATCGTTAATGATTTTCTGGACAAGCCCCTGGAGACGGGCGGGGGTGGGATCATCCAGGGTGCGTGATGCAGCCTCCACGGCGTCGGCCAACATCACGAGCCCTGCCTCCTTAGTTTGCGGCTTGGGGCCGAAATACCGGAAGTCTCTCTCATCCACCTCCTGTCCCCCCGGTTTCTCCTGCTCTTTGGCCTTTTGATAAAAAAAGTTAATGAGCCTCGTGCCGTGGTGTTGTCTAATGATGTTGATGATCTTGCTCCCCAACTTGTGTTCTTTTGACAGCTCTATCCCATCCTTCACATGAGAAACGAGTATTAAACTACTCATACTCGGCGTGAGTTTATCGTGTCTATTGTTCCCCGTCATCTGATTTTCGATGAAGTATTGAGGCTTTGTAATCTTGCCGATGTCATGATAGTAGGCGCTCACCCTCGCGAGCAGTGGATTGACGGTGATGGCTCTCGCTCCTGTCTCAGCCAAGTTGCCGACGATCATACTGTGATGGTAGGTCCCCGGGGCCTTCATGAGCATGTCCTTGAGGATCGGCTGATCCAGATTGGCCAGCTCCAATAGCTTGATGTCCGTCGTATAGCCGAAGATCGATTCCACGACCGGCGTTATCCCCACCACGATGATTCCAGCTACAGCCCCCCCTGCCAATCCCATCAGGAGACCAAAAAGGACATCCACCGAAAAGATCCTTCCTGTTATCATGCCCTGAAAAGAGATGAGCAGAAAATTGGTCAATCCTACCAGAAGACCCCCCTTGATGAGCTGAGTCCTTTGATCGCAGCGGGCCACGCTGTGTGCCCCTACGATACTTCCGATGAGATAAAAGAGGGGGAGAAAGATTCCCTCCCCTAACAGGAGGCCTGTCAGCAGGCTGGTAAAGATAGAATAGACCAAGGCCACTTCTGAGTTGAGGACTACCCTGATCAACATGGCGCCGGCGGCCACGGGGAAGAAGTAGTAATAAGAGCTGAGCGGGATCACCGGGAATGCGCCGGCGAGGCCTTCGGCGACGGCAACCGAAATCCTTGCCATCCCCAAAGAGGAGATCAATACGAGGATAAGGAAGAGTATGTCTTTGTTGGTGGGTGCGACCTTTCTGATGTTCTTCGTGGAAAAAAGGTAAAAGGCAGTAATAAACAAACCTGTTAGCAGAAAAAACCCCATGACCATTACCACGGTGCCGCCGTGGCGCCGCTCCCCGCGCAGGGCCTCAAGTTTCAGGAGGTCCTCCTCCGTCACACGCTCCCCCTTTCTTAGCAGGATCTCCCCTTTATCAATGGAGAAGAAGACAGGTTTTACCAGGGTGCGCTCCACCTCTCTCCTCCTATCCGTCTCCTCCTTATTGAAGGTAAAGTTGGGAGAGAGGAGGTTAGTGATGATCTTCGCCATCACTCCCCTGAGATCGGCGGGGATATGGTGTGCCTGAGGCCCTTCAAGGGTCTTTGTAATGTCCTCTTTGGCCTGTTGGTAATCGATGAGAGAGCTGAGATCTCTCCTGTTTGCTTCTTCCCCTGTTTGGGTATTCCTCACCACAATCTCTTCTTCCTGCAAGAGGAGCTCCTTGTCACTCACGATACCCTGCTGCATGAGGGGGGCTATGAGATCTTCTAGGCGCTTTATCAGCTTTTCATTGAAGCGATAAACTTTTAAAACAAAAAATTCGCGAGGGCTAAGCTCAAAACCAAGGATGTGCTCCACCTCTCCTTTTTGCGTTTTTTCTGCGCTACGTCTCCTCAGCACCGAGAAAGCAGAATCTATAATGCCTTCAATCTCCGGCAGAATGGTAGGCGCATAATCATAGACGGAGAGGACCTTTCGTGCCGCGTTCTCTCTCTTTTCTTCGGTAGCCCTCTTATCCTTTACCAAGAGATTGCGGTCCGTCCTCACATCTTTCAGGGCCACATCTCCGAGCCGATAGAGCGGGGGAACTTCTTCCAAGGTTTGAGACAGAAATGCAGCAATGAACAACGAAGCAACGATCAATAAGAGCCATCGCTGCACAGAGGGCATCTTGAGGGTGCGCAAGAAAGGTCGCACTCTTATTTTTCCCCATAAGAGCAACAGGGAAAAGCTTTTCCGTTTTCTTTTTGTTTGGTCCGTTTTATCCATTTCGTTCGTCATTGCCCCGTAGCTCTGCCTTGCTGCTCGGCCTCCTCATAGGCCTTGATGATATCTTGGACCAGCGGATGCCTGATGACGTCCTTGTCGCTGAAGTAAACGAATTTTATCCCCTGAACCTTCTTGAGTACATTCTGAATCTGTATCAAGCCTGATTGTTTTCCATCAGGCAGATCAACCTGGGTGATATCACCGGTGATCACTACCTTGGAGCCAAAACCCATCCTTGTGAGGAACATCTTCATCTGTTCCGGTTTGGTATTTTGGGCCTCATCCAAGATGACAAAGGAGTCATTCAGCGTCCTGCCGCGCATAAAAGCCAAAGGGGCCACCTCGATAATTCCACGCTCCATCAATTTTGATGCATGATCGAAGTCCATCATATCATGGAGGGCATCGTAGAGGGGTCTGAGATAGGGATTGACCTTCTCATAGAGATCGCCGGGTAGGAAGCCCAGTTTTTCCCCTGCCTCCACAGCGGGTCGGGTCAATACGATGCGCTGCACCTCCTTTTTTGTCAGGGAGGAGAGGGCCATAGCCATAGCCAGATAGGTCTTTCCCGTGCCAGCAGGGCCGATGCCGATTACCATATCATGCGTTCTCATGGTATCGATATATTCTTTTTGCACTACGCTCTTGGGGGTGACGACCTTTTTCTGAGAGGAGATATAGACCGTATCGAGAAAGATATCCTCCAGATTGATTGAACGGTTACTGGAGAGGATCCGTAGAGCGAAATCGATGTCGCTCACGTAGATCGGATAGCCCCGCTGCAAGAGCTTGTGGAGCTCCCTCAATAACCTGCCGGCCAGCTCTACATCTAACTCATCCCCCTCGATGACGACATTTCCCCCCTTGGTATGGACCTTTACCTCAAGTTTGCCTTCTATGGCCTTCAGGTGCTCATTATGGGGACCGAAAAGGGCCTTGGCCTCTTCGACGTCATTAAAATGTAGGTTCATCTGCACTCAACGCCCCTCTTCTTTCTCCCCTTGAGCTTATATCCTTTTCCTTGATGCTCTGCTATAAACAAGACGTCATCCTGTCTCTGTTCAGATATCGACTTTTCCTGGTCAGGGAATAGGCTAGGCGAGATAAAGGCTTTGGAATGGTATTGTTTTCATGGAATTAAAGATTAGTATAGCATCATACATCGCTGATTGCAATACCACGGGGCTTCAGCGTAAAAACGCCCTCTTTAGAGCCAAACGCCTATAGGGGGGGATATATTCAAGCACTCTGCTTCCTGATCTCTTCCACGATCTGCGGGAGTATGGTACCGGCAGATCCTTGGATGAGATAATCGGAAACGATGCCGGTCAGGGGGGTGGTCTCCATATTTATCTCAACTACCTTAGCCCCGTTTTGCCTCGCCAGCGGAGGTATGCCGGCCGCAGGATAGACCAGCGCCGAGGTCCCTATCACCAAGACCAAATCACAGGACCTCGCCTCCTCAAAGGACCTGTTTTGGGCCTCCCAGGGAATGGGCTCCCCAAAAAAGACGACATCAGGCTTCAAGATGGAGCTACACTGCGGGCACCGCGGGGGGATGTCCTCAAGCGAAAGAGAGGCTGCTTTTTGTCGATGCCCACATCCGAGGCACACCAGCCACTGATTGGAGCCGTGAAACTCGACGACCTCTTTGCTCCCTCCCCGTTGATGGAGACCATCTACATTTTGCGTGATAACGGCCTGCAAAAGGCCCATCTTTTCCAATTCCGCCAGGGCGATATGGGCGGGATTTGGTTCTGCTCCCAGGACCAAATCCATCATATCCTTTATCATCTGCCAGACTTTCGCTGGATTCGATCGAAAGGCGTTGATATGGGCATACTCCTCGGGATCATATTTGCTCCACAGGCCTCCTGCGCTGCGGAAGTCCGGGATGCCGCTTTCCACCGAAATCCCTGCACCAGTCAAGGCAATGGTCTTGCGAGAAGCCACGATATCCTTGGCTACTCTTTTTATCAAGGCCATCATCTCATTTAGTCCACTGCTCACTGTCGACCTCCTAAAATCCTCGAAACTCTTTAAGGTCTTATATCAGAAAGAAACATCTTATCTCACAAAGCCTTAGTTAACAAGATACCAAACTCTTTCTCTCTAAATAGTTCCTGACCACGCAATATTCTACCACAAAAACTTTAATAGTCCACTTTCAATAAGATTACCACTTTCCCTTTATAACCTTTTTCTTCTTAACTTCACCTGCAAGCCTTTCCTTCTCACATACTAAAATGAACTGGTATGCAAATAAACGTTTCCAAAACTTTACAAATCCATAATAAAGATATGTTAAAATCCGGCCAAGCCTACTATTTAAGGCCAACTCAATGGGGATGGGTGTCCCCTTTTTCTTCAGAATTCTGAATTCAGCTCGACGCATAAGTTGGCAAAAACTATCCAGGGTATACAGATGCACATGAGTTTCATCTAAGATTCCTTTTCTCGCATAGGGAAAGCTACCAAATAAAAGAAACACCCTGTAAAGCCACAATGCAATATTCCCTGAGGAAATGATAACGATACCCCTCGGTTTTAGTGTCCTCCATACTTCAGTAAGTAGGACGTCGCTACTTTTTATATGCTCAATGAAATCCGCTAAGATTATCACGTCAAAACTCTCATCTGGATACGGAATATGTGGCTTTCGTTCCAAATCAAGTTGGTGATACGCATAAAATCCATCATCGACACTTCCCGGTGCTAAAATGTCAATCCCGACAACCTCGCACTCCTTTTTTAGCAAAAAAGGTAATAAAAGACCTCGCCCGCATCCTATATCTAGGACCTTTCTTTCATAGGGTACCAAACCCACAATCTGCATATGGCTCGACAAAGGATGATCTTTGAGCCGATATAGAGGAGTCGTATCGGCAATTTTGAACCTTATGTCCTCTTTTAATCCCCACTGATGAAGTTTGTAATCTATCATCGTCCTGAATACGTTCCATGCATACTTAATCGCGCTCACATAGCTAATTTCATCTCCATAGTAAGTTGGAATTGGAATCTCGTGTATCTGTTCACCATGTTCATAAATTTGTGCAATTATTTCTGTATCAAAGTGGAAATCATTGCTATTTAACTTAAAAAGAATTTTTTTTAGTAACTTGACGCTGTAGAGTCTGTAGCCTGAATGAAACTCGCTGAGATTCGAACCCAACATAAAATTTTGATATGCAGAAAGAATTTTATTTCCGATAAATTTATAAAGAGGCATTCCCCCTTGTCTAGCTCCTCCTCGAATCAGCATTCGAGACCCAAAAACAACTTCCGCTTTTTGCTCTAATATTGGTCTAATAAGACTTGGAAGCGCCTCAGGGGCATATTGCCCATCACCGTGGAGTAATATGACGTGATCTAAATCTTTCTCAATGGCATATAGATAACCAGTCTTTTGATTTCCACCATAGCCCAAATTGCGAGCGTGCAGTCGAACGGTCATCTTATCTATGCCGTAAACTTTCTTGAAACCTTCAGCCAGGAGATATGTATCGTCCCTGCTGGCATCATCAAACACGAAAATTTCCTCAACAATTTCAAGGATGGTAAAAGGAATGCGTTTCAAGGTATGAGCAAGCGTGTTAACCGCATTATAAGTAACTACAAAGATTCCTATCTTAGGAATAGGTTTCCTTTTTTTAATCCACTCTATTACAAATCTCTCGTCCTCTTTAAAAATGTCCTCCAATTTTTTAGAATTCATGGTTTTATCCAGTATCTCATCATTGTATTAGCCAGATCGAATATGTCTCATTGGCAACGATAGTAGGCGGAGACCATCTTAATAAAGTAAAAGGAGGACCCGATTTACAAATAAGCTCTTCCTTCTTAGGCATATAGCTCAGCACAACAAGCACAGGTTTTTTTGACTTATTTTTAAGCCCTCCCGCCTGCCTCATTATTTCACATGTGTTAAGCACTACCAAGCTCGTCTTATCCCAGGTAATAAATGACCCAAATCTATTCGCCTGAGGGTAATAGATTTTAGAATTAAGGTATCCGGCCAACGAACTTACATGAGATTCCTTATACCCTACGATAATAAAATCGCGACAACCAAAAGATTTGATGAATACCGCGGCTTCCTTTGCAGCTGAAAATGGATACTTCATGTCGTAATAGTAAGCTATAGAAGTTGCGGCTACATGGATAAGCAACAACATGGAGATCAACCTACTCTTACAGACGTCGCCCCTTGAGCCATATCCCAGCCAAAGTGTTACTATAAAAATTATAAAGATGAACCCATAAAATCTTATCGTCAGATAGGCGGTGATATAGATTACACTCAAAAATAAAATAATACCAACGCAGTAAAAAAACACGTATCGCCGCGCTTTTAAGGTCAGCACAAATGCGATTGAACCAATCAGAACGAGCAAAGCCAAGAGATGCTGTAAATAAAAAAGATACTTATTAATATCCAAGATATTACTATTCCAGAAGTGTAAGAAAGGAATGGGCAAAGGGGAAAACCCTCTCCATAAGCTTAACAACATAACCTTGAGTCTAACGACAATATCTTGATCAAGAACAAAAGCTGGCGCACTCAGATTACTCGGAGGCCATATCTGAACAAAGAAAATAATCACACCTCCTAAAAAACCAAAAAGGGGAATCAGTTTTTTTCGTTCCCCCTTTATGAACACATCCAATGCTATCAAAAAAGAAAAGGCACTACCTATCACAATTCCCCAAAGATGGGTTTGACAGATGAGGAAAAGCCCGGCGGTGAGCCCATATAATCTCGCTTTACTGAAGGTAGAACTACCCTTATTTTCTGCATATATTGATGCTAGAAGAAAAGAGAAAAGCAGAACCAGGGAATAATTTCTAGAAATTACCCCATACTCAAAAAAAGGAAAGTATCCGAAGATGAAAAAAATTTTATTTAAACGCGAAAAAGGAGCATAACTACAAAATAGGTAAACGCTTGTACAAGCTATAAGAAGATGTAAGGGTTTCATTATCTCTGGGTTTTTCGTGATGAACTTGAGTGGATAGACCAATGTATACCAAAGAAAGGGGTGGAGTTCGTACTTTAAATAGCTAAGGATCTCCCTAAAAGACCCAACGTCTCTTATTAAAAGCCAGGTTTGTATCTCATCACGCCACATCTCATGCCGCCGCATAAGTAAGGCCGCTGATGCAACAAAGATCAAACACATGAATAAAGAGAATTGTCTACTTTCTCGGCAATTGCTCATCATAATATAATTGGTTTCACTCACTATCTCGTCATTGTATAAGCCAGATCGAATATACCTCATTTGCAACGATGGCAGTCGGAAACCATCCTAATAAAGTAAAAGAAGAAACTGAAGTGCGCCTACACTCCTCTTCCTTAGGCATATAGTTCAATACAACAAGCACAGGCCTTTTTGTTTTAGTTCTCACCTCCCCTGCTTTCCGGATTATTTCGCACGTGCTGAGTGCTACTAAGCTCGTTTCATCCCAGGTGAGAAACGACCCGAATCGATCTGCTTGTGGATAATAGATTTGAGCATTAAGGTATCCCGCCAACGACATTGTTGTGTCGTCCACATAACCCACTATAACGGGATTACGCAAACGCAAGTTCTCGATAAATCTCGCGGTTTGTTTGGCAGCTGAAAATGGGTACTTCATATCGTAGTAGTAGGCTACAGACGTTGCAGCTACATGGATGAGCAACAACACGGAAATCACCCTGCTTCTACACACACTACCTTTTAAGCCATATCCTATCCAAAGAGCTAATATAAAAAAGATAAAGATAAATCCGGAAAATCTGATTCCCAACACGGTGGTAATATAGATCGCACTCAGAATTGAAAAAGCACCGACGCAGTAAAAAAGAGCAGATCGAATCTCTCTTAAAGTCATAACAAATGCGAATGAACCAAGGAGAACGAAGAATGCCAAGAGAAGTTGTAAATAATAAAGAAACAGACTAATATCCAAAATGTTGGTATTCCAGAAATGTAAGAAGGGCACAGGAAAGGGGGAAAATCCTCTCCATATGCTTAGTAAAGCAAGTTGCATCCTCGAAAAATTATGATCAAAACCGAAAGATGGAGTGTAATAATTAGTCGGCGGAAATATCTGAACAAGGAAAGTAATCACCCCTCCTAAAAAACCAAAAAGAGGAAGCAGTTTCTTACGCTCTCCCTTGATGAATACATCCCACGCTATCAAAAAAGAAAAAGCACCCCCTATCATAATCCCTAAAAGATGGGTTTGGCAGATAAGAAAAAAAACCGCAGTGAGCACGTATAATCTTGATTTGCTAAAAGCTAGGTCAGCCCGCTCAGCTGTGTACAACAATGCCAAAAGAAAAGAGAAGAGAAGAACCAAAGCATAGTCTCGGGCAATGACTCCATATTCAAAAAAAGGAAAATATCCGAAAATGAAGAGCTGCTTATTAAGACGTGAGAAGGGAGCATTCCTAAAAAAAATATAGACAGCTGTTGAAGCTATGAGTAGATGAAGGGGCTTCATTATTTCTGGGTTTCGTGTAACAAACTTTAATGGATAGAGTAGCGCATACCAGAGGAAAGGATGGAGTTCGTTCTTCAGATGGCCAAGGAGCTCCCAAAAAGATCCAACATCCCTTATGAGAAGCCATGCTTGCATCTCATCGCGCCACATCTCATGCCGCGGCATGAGTAAGGCCGCTGATGCAACAAAGATCAAACACATGAATAAAGAGAATTGTCTACTTTCCTCGCAATTGTTTATCATAATATATTGGTCAAAATAAAATTCTAGCTGACGGCTATTTAAATAATAGTAATATGATAGGCAGGAACATATCCCTTACCTCGCCTGGCTCTCATGATATAATTGCTACCGTAGATGTTATTCTTAAATTTTTCAACGCTCATTGCTTGTCCCTCTGGTATTCACAGGTGGCAATTAACACATCTATATCGGAATCAGGCTTCACGATGTCCCTCCCTACAGAGCACAAAGAGGATAAAACTGTCAAGTTGCTCTTCCTAATAATCTTTGACCAATTAAAAAAGGACGATTAATTTCTTGTAATCTGGTTTATGTATCATCATTCACTAAAGACCGCCCTTAGTGACACTATCCGTCATTAAATCGAGTATACAATATCTCATACTCTTTAAATAAACAAGAGAGTATAAATTTTAACTTTTATGCATTAGGCTTTCGATATTTTAAAATACGATAGGTGGTTTTACGACAATTCTCCATATCCATGACAATAATCTTTTTCAAGAATTTCAGCCGATCCGGACAATGTTCCCCTATTACCTCCTTAGCTGTACTTGGTTATAATATTTTTAACCTAACCTGATGGGTGTCTTTGAAATACGCTGCTAGAAAACCTTCTTTAAGCTGAAAATGTACCGCAGAGGGAAAAAAATTATGGGAATTGAAATTGTTTTTCTTATGATAAACTTTCCTTTTATCAATTCTTTAAACTTTTTAATATCAAATGTATGGAGGTGCCATTCATCCTCCATTCTTCTTGAAGGACGATAGTTTTTTCTAAATAGGAGTTTATGAACTCTTAATGAAAAGAGTAAGTTCTTTATCCAATTAATATACTTTTCATTTGGAATAGTGATAACGATCACTGTATTTTTTTTTGAAACGCGTACTATCTCTTCTAACAAAGCCTTGGGGTGCAGGATATGCTCTATCACCTCCGTGGAAACTATTTTGCTGAAGCTTCTATTTTTAAAAGGGAGGTTTTCGGCATCTGACTGAACAATAAACTTTTTCCCATTTTTTTTGCAATTCTCCCAAGCGGTCTTTACCATCAAATCAGAAATATCTACCCCGATTCCTTGTTTGCAGGCTGCTTGATTTAATAGGTATCCACTTCCACAGCCTATATCGAGAAAGTGATCGTCGATAGTCAATTGCAGCAAATCTTTAATCTTCTTAAACCTCATTAACTCCACAAATTTCACCAAAAAGTTCGAATGGAAAATATAGTCTTCAGGATTGTACCTTCTTGCCATTACCTCATTCCATTCTTTAAAAGACTTTTTTAGAGCCATCTTTTAAAAAAATCCTCTATGCCTTTTCCTCCAAAGCTATGGCCTCCTGGTAGTAACTGCCACGCGAGGCGTTCCTCATGTCCTTTATAACAAATTTGTAGATCTTTTATTCCTTTCATGAAAGCCTCTTGAGGAAAATCTGGATCCTGTTCCCCACCTTCAAGCCACAGAGGCCTGGGCGCGACAAGACAGACGACATCAGCCATTTCGCCAAAATCCAAAATTCCCGGGATATAGTTATCGGTCGTGTGACGCCTTGTCATGAAAATATCCTTGTACGTGCCAAAATAGCCACTTATCGCTACTACCTTCACCCTTGTGTCAACCGCCGCAAGATACATGGTAAGGGCGCCCCCCATGGACCAACCAACACAACCAAGCCTCTCTGGATCAACAAGGGAAAGCGAAGATAGGTAGTCGATGAGGTCTCTAAGATAGGCAACCCGCATACCAGTAAGGCTCGATCCTGTCATGATTAAATTTAGTGCAACATGGTCCTCAACCCTCATATCGTGCGAAAATGGTATGCCAGGTGCGAGGACGCAAAAGCCGGCTTTAACGAGCTTCTGCCCATAATCTACCCCAAAACGCGAAGGTATCTTCCCAACCACTTCTTCTTTCGTTGTATTGTGGCCTGGGAGCGCAAGGATGGCAGGCATTTTTTCCTTGGCTTCATGGGGAATAAGAAGATAGGCCTCCGTTG
>Ga0299912_10002249_pt1 | contig 15823 bp, 11 predicted proteins | sample RVTome_2_FD_207667 | JGI IMG/M metagenome (GOLD analysis project Ga0299912, IMG submission 207667) | Soil microbial communities from uranium-contaminated site in the Upper Colorado River Basin, Wyoming, United States - RVT95D214 (version 2) ... | reverse complement strand
AGCAACAGGTTTTGGAGTTGCAGGGTTGCATGCTTTATTACTTCTTCGCGGAAAATACCCGGAATTTCACAGGAAAGCGTATAGAATTGCACTCACCTTTGGTGCTGTTGCTGCCCTGGTCATGCCAATCAGTGGCGATTTTTCAGCAAAAAATGTAGCCAAACGACAACCGGAAAAACTGGCTGCCATGGAATCGTTATTCGTGACACAGGAAAGAGCCCCTCTTTTAATCGGTGGAATCCCTGATGCAAAAGCACAACAGGTAAAATATGCAATCAAAATTCCCGGATTTTTAAGTTTTCTGGCTTTTGGGCGACTCGATGCAGAAGTTAAAGGTCTTGATCAGTTTCCTCCCGACGAATGGCCACCTGTGCTGCTTACACATATAAGTTTTCAGATCATGATTCTTATCGGAGTTCTCATGGCAGCTATTGCGCTTTGTTATGTTATATTTTCCCTGCGCTGGAAAAACCTTCTCGAAAAACCCTTATGGTTGAAGATACTGATGTTCGCGACCCCATTAGGATATCTGGCGATTGAAACAGGCTGGATGGTTACTGAACTGGGACGTCAGCCCTGGATCATATACCGTATTATGCGTACCGAAGATGCCCTTACTTCCATGCCCGGTATTATTTATACTCTGCTGGTGATAATTTCAATATACACATTGCTTACTGTTCTATCATTCTTTCTTATAAAGCGTCAAATCAGGTATGTTCACGAAGTAAAAGACAAAATTTCTGCTAATTGAAATGATTATGATCGGATTGACTCTAGTTTTTATAGGCATTTCACTTTTGCTCTATGTTCTTCTTGGTGGTGCCGACTTTGGTGCGGGTATTATTGAAATTTTTACAGGCCGGAAAGGAATTAACATCATTTCAAAGGCGATAGCTCCTGTATGGGAAGCAAATCATATCTGGATCATAGTGGTTCTGGTAATTTTGTTCAATGCGTTCCCTGTGGTCTATTCAACTGTAACTATGTACCTTCATATACCTGTTATGCTCGTACTGATCGGGATTATCTTTCGAGGCACATCATTTGCATTTCGTTATTACGATCCCTATAAGGACCGGTCACACCGTATTTACTCTTTCATTTTTGAGTTATTCAGTCTGCTAACTCCTTTGTTTCTTGGAATTACATTAGGGGCTGTTCTTCTTGGTGATATTACCGTCGATAATTCACTTCCGTTCTATGAACGGTTTGTTGCTCCGTGGTTAAAACTATTTCCTTTTGTACTGGGGATATTTATCGTATTGCTTTTTGCATACCTCGCGGCTGTATACCTTACCGGAGAATCTCACGACACAAGGGATAGGAGGCAATTTGCACGCTATGCAACCCGACTTCTCATTGCACTGATATTTACTGGAGCGCTTGTATTCTTTGCGGCGCAGGTTAATGGACTGCCCTTATTTACTATGTTTTTAAGTTCGTGGATCAGCATAAGTTGTACAATAGTTGCCACACTTCTTCTACCTGCATTTTTCTTTGCATTGAAAAAGGAACTTAACAATCTGATGAGATTTATTGCCGGAGCACAAACAACAGCAATAATTGCGGGCTGGTTCGGGATCCAGTATCCTGTTATGATAACGTTAAAAGATGCTTCTCCGCTAACGATATACAATGCCGCTGCCTCCGAAAAAACACTGCTTATGATGAATATTGCACTTTTTGTGGGACTGGCGTTCGTTATTCCTTTGCTGATTTATCTTTTCAGGATATTTAAGTTCTCAAAGAATGAGGAGATCGATTAGTTCAGTTTTTCAGGATTATAGAATGGTTATAAATTCAGTTCTTCAATTGTGATGATTCCGTTCAGAACGGCATAAATCGTCAATCCTGCGATGGTTTTAATTCCGAGTTTGGAGGTTATGTTTTTCCTGTGAGTAATTACTGTATGGGGGCTAATAGACAACTGGTAACTGATTTTTTTGTTTGTATATCCCTGGGCTACATATTTTAATATTTCTTTTTCGCGCTCACTCAAAACGCTATTTCCTTTAGCTCTTGTCAAATTCTCATCGCAATTGTATATACAACGTAGCTTTTCAATTAACGATTCTTCCGGATCCGTTAGGAAAATGGTTTTATCGAAATAAGCCTTAAGGGTTAAGGGTAATTCAAAACTGGAAAGCGCAATTATTTTACTCTGGTTATAGTTTTTGTATATTTTTTCAATTGTTATTGCTTTCGGATCCGTTAATAAATCCGGTTCAATAATTAGCGCATATTTTTCTTTACTGTTTTTGTGCTTGAGAAGTTGCGCAATAGTTACGATTTCAATCTCCGGGTCGGGGAATATATGGTACAAATAATGCATGATTCCCCGGGCAATTAGTTGATGTTTTACAGCGATCAAGATTTTACTCCTGCTCATTTCAACCTCCCGAGAATTTCCTGTTCAATTAGACGAACTTTTGGGATCATAACTTTGTCCTCAATCCGGGCATGGTCATTCAGATCACGCTCCAGACGGAATAATTCCGTAAGCAGGGCACTCGAAATTGTGTGATCCCTGGCTGGTGGTAGATATTTAATAATTATATTTTTCAGATCATATAGTTTTTCTTCGACATTGGTGTGTTTCTCAGCATAAGCATCAATAGGATGGTTCTGAATTCGTTTTATAAGCTCTGCATCAACCTTGCCTGTATTATACACCTTGTTCAATGAAAGTACATAGGGGAACACATCATTCTCCTCGTCCTGTATATGCTCAATCAGTTCATTTTTATACTCTGAAAAAAATTTCTCCAGAAGTACCAGATGCTTTTTTTGAGACAGGTCCGCTTCTTTACAAAGATCCGATATCAGTGTTTCAATTTGCGGAACTTTTAATTCGAGGTAATACGTATGCGATTTTTGTATGTATTCGATGATAAGTGTTATAGGGAACCCAAGTAGTTTATACTGTGGAAAATAATTATGATCATGAAAGGAATTTACTATGGCCAGGAAAAAATCTCTGTTTATACCCATTTCCTCGCAAAGCTCGCTTACAGTCTTATCACCAAATCCCAACTGGATGTTGAACCGATCAAGAATGGGCAGAAGCAGATAATTGCAATGAATAAGATCTGCCATTTTAGTATCATATCTGAACTGCATACCGGCGATTATTTTGATAACTTAAGGAGACTCTCCAATCATATACTATAGACTTGAATGGTGTATATTCGTAAAGTTATCGCATAAAATAAATACTTGCACCATTTTCGATTCAAATTCCCTGGCCCGATATTCGCCCGGATTCAGATTTAGAAAACCAGATTTCTAATGTTGAGTGGACTATGTCGTTCAGGTGGGAACCCCGGCGGACCATTGATCTGATCAGCCTTCTCGCAAAATAAGGGTTTTCTGTCATGTAATTTGAGATTAATGATTAACTTTAGTATAGACGAAGTCAGATAGTAAACCTGTCATTCATATTGCAGTGTTATACATCGTTTCATATAGCAATATTTGATATGTGTTGTCGGATAGTTGAAAATAGGGATACAATAGTTCATTCTTCTGGTATTTATCGATGCGATAGCGATTTTCCATACGCCAAAAGATTCCTTTTTTTATGCGTTGCAATTGTATCAGCCGGATCGGGTACTTGTTTGGCAAATACCACACAGATAAGTTTACAGACTTCAATTTTAAATACCATTTTATCGGTTGTGGTCGTTGTGGCAGTTTCAATTTTTTTTATTCTGCGTGAGCAAAAAATTAAAGAGCAGTATAAAAAACTTGAGAAGGAACTGGAAGGAAGAATTGATATGCTTGGTGAGAAGGAGAGGGAAATTACCAGTCAGAAACTTGAATTGCATAGACAGATTAATCTTTCCGATCAGCAGAATGATGTTATTCATAAACAAACCATTGAACTTGAAAAGAACAGGCGTCATCTCGAAAAAACCGTTGAACTTCGGACACATGAATTGAAGTATGCCAAAGAAAAAGCCGAAGAATCGGACCAGTTAAAGACTGCTTTTCTTGAGAATATTTCGCACGAGATCCGGACTCCGATGAATGCCATTATCGGCTTTGCTTCACTTTTATCTACCCTTGAAACTTCGGTTAAGGATCGGGATAAATACATTGCACGAATTAATAAGAATTGCCATATATTATTACATCTTATCGATGATATACTCGATATGTCTGCAATCCAGGCAGGTCAGATGGTTATTTACAAAGATGAGTTTTCAGTTGATCAGATCTTGCAGGAAATTTATAATGAAATAGCCAACGAACATAAAGAACTTGGAATTCAAAACATTAAACTCGAACTAATCCCGGCAAAAAACAGTAAGCATCATACCGTATATTCCGATCCGTTTCGTTTTAAACAGGTCATGAGAAATTTACTGGGAAATGCAACCAAGTATACCGAAAAGGGATTTATTCGTTTTGGTTATATGCCTTTATATGATTCCGATTACGATATTGAGCCATCGATGCTTCAGTTTTATGTTGAAGATACAGGCATTGGTATACCTCCTGAAAAATCGGATTATATATTCAAATGGTTCAATAAAATCGAGGAAAATCCTTCCAAAGTTTATAGGGGAGCAGGACTGGGCCTCTATATTTCCAGGGAACTAATTAAACTTATGGGCGGTAAAATCTGGTTTAATAGCAAACCTCAGGAAGGATCCACCTTTTATTTTACCCTCCCTTATTTCGATACATCCGAAACAAAAGTGAGGAAATCCGGAAAACGAGCATCGGCAAAAGTGGAAACTCAGGAGAGTTGTGACTGGCGAAATAAAACAGTTCTCATCGTTGAAGATGAACAAAACAATTTTATTTACCTGAGCGAGATCATTAAACACACCGGAGCTACTGTGCTTGAAGCAAGGAATGGAAAACAGGCTGTAAAACTGGTACAGGAAAACTCCGCGATATCGGTGGTTCTGATGGACCTGATGATTCCCGTGATGGATGGGTATGAGGCTACCCGAAAAATAAAGGCATTACGTCCTAATCTTCCGGTTATCGCGCAGACTGCTTATACAAATGCACGTGAAAAAGAAAAAAGTCTTGAAGCCGGATGTGATGGTTATATCTCAAAGCCTTATAATCCGCCTGAATTGCTCAAACTTATCAATACATTCATATAAAGAAGAAATCCGGGATGGCAGACCTCTGATATGATTATCTTCCCGTGGAGGATAATGGAGTATCGTTTTTTGTTTTCAAAACATCTTTGGATATGCCTATGACTTCTTCATGAATATGATCGCCAAAAGGTTCGATATGAATGATCACATCAAAGACATCGTATTTCAGTTCACCTTTTACTTTCTTTTCAATAATGTGCGATATTTCGTGCGCCTCTTTTAATGTCATCCTGCCATTGAGCTCAATATCGATATTGATCATCAATTTACTTCCTGCACGTCTGATGCGCATGCGATGCGGATTGCGAACTTGCGGGACATGTTCAACAATATCGAAAACCTGCTCGTAAACAGCTTTTTCAATATTGCCATCCATCAATTCCATATTTGTTTCGATAAAAATTTTAACAGCTATCCAAATTACCCATAAGCTGACCAGTAAGGCTGTAATTGAATCAAAGAAAGGCAGATTAAGCAGATAGGTGAGAATAAGACCGATCAGAACCGAGGAAGATATGATTACATCACCCTGCATGTTTTTCGCATTGGCAATCAGCATGCTGCTTTGTACTTTCTGGCCAATAAATCTCTGATACCAGGCGAGGAAAAGCTTCAACAGAATTGATAGTACGATTGCAATTATCGCAAGTCTTCCCGGCAATTCGCCTATAGAACCGCTGATCAGCCGTTTCGTTGAAGTAATAGCCAGTTGGGCACCTGCAAAGAATATTATAAATGAAAGGACTATTGTTGCATTGGCTTCTGCTTTTCCATAGCCGTAGGGAAATTTCAAATTGGGAGGTTTGGTAAGCAGATACGTAATAAAAAGTGTTATGATTGAAATAAGTACATCACCACTCGAATCAATACCATCACCGATAACCGAGAGGCTCCCGGACAGGGACCCGGCCAGTATTTTAAAAACAGCAAGAAAAGCGTTGCCCCCTATGGCAATCCACGATGCATGTTTGATCTGTTTAATACGATCTGTCATTATTTCTGACTATTCGGTATTGAAACCGTACAATACCGGTTTTCAAAAATACATTATTCTGAATAATTGAGAAAATACTGCAATAAACAAAGACTGAATAATTTATATCGTATTTTAAATTATCCAACCAGGAATGCTTCTATTTTAAATTTTTTTATACAAAATATTTCATGTAAACTTGTAGAAAGAATGGTGCAATTCTTTCGATAGAAAGATTCGCTTAAAAGGGAATGCCGTGATTCCGAATATTCCCGGGAAATTCGGCAACAGTTCCCGCTGCTGTGAACTCCAATTCACTCAAGTACTCTTGCCACTGTTCCGCCAGAATCGGTATGGGAAGGCGCCTTGAAGGGAGTAAGTCAGAAGACCTGCCATCTAGTATTACACATGTAGCTTTCGGGATAAAAGCCGAGTAATGATTGCCGCAAAACAATCTGTTACCTCTTCTTAGCCCAAAGTTACAAATGATTGCAACTTAATCATTTGTGATGGAGTTTAGAAAGATCCTTATACTGGCTTCAACGTTATTTACTACCCTTATAGTGAGGGCCGAAATTACTGATACGGTTATTTCTCTTGATAAAGTTATTGTCAGGGGAGTGAAATTTAATGAATATACTTCGGGTTCGAAAATATATTCCATCGATTCACTTACTCTGAAAACCTTCGGATCAGGCTCCCTGGCCGATATACTATTAACAGAAAACTCAATAGCGGTCAGAGCGTACGGTCCTGGCGGAATGAGCAGCGTCTCGGTTCGGGGTGGCAGCTCACGACATACTGCGGTAATATGGAATGGTTTTAACTTGAAAAACCCGATGAGCGGAGGAATGAATTTTTCTGCTTTACCTGCCGGTTTTATTGACGAAATTGTCATTCAGCCTGGCGGCTCAACAACAATGTACGGAAGCGGTTCAGCCTGTGGAATTATTTTTCTTTCAAATAATCTTGACCTGAATGGAGACGGATTGAATCTTAATTTGAATATGGAAATCGGAAGTTTCGGGGCATGGAATAATCTTTTTTCTATTGGCTACTCAGGGAGACGAGTCTCTTCAAGGTTAAAAGCAGGGTATCAGGTTGCCGAGAATGATTTTACCTTCGAAAACCAGGAAAAATTTGGACATCCAATTGATACCCTCATACATGCGGCATACCAGAGGTATTCAGTTCTTCATCAAACTTCTCTTAAAATAGGGCATCGATCTGTTCTTGAAACCGATTTATGGTATACAAATCATTATAAAAAAATACCCTCGCTGATCTCCGACTATGAATCAGGTTCTGCCGAACAATCGGACGAAAATATCCGGCTATCACTTAACTTGTCGACCTATGGCAACAAGTGGTTCCTGAAATATCGTTCAGGTTTGCTTACGGATAACATTGGCTATAACGATACAACCGAACCGGCAATTCATACCAGGAACTTCTCTGTTTCATTCATTAATGAGATTGAAAGCAATTATTCAGTTAGCAGGCAGAACAGACTTTACCTGGGAATTAACCATACCTACGAGAGTGTAAAATCGGATGATTATACAGCCTCTTCAGCACGCAACCGGATATCTGTATTCGGGAGGTACCAGCTTTCTTTTGGTGGCGAAAAAATTGCACTTTCCGTCGAACCAAGAAAGGAATTTATCAATAATAGGTCTGTTCCTTTCGTATGTTCAATTGGTACCGATATTTGTCTTTTTACAGGATTTCACCTGAAAGGTGTTACTTCGAAACATTATGCCCTGCCTGCATTTGACGATCTCTTCTGGGGTGAAGACAATTATTCCCGGGGAAATCCTGACCTCACTGCCGAATATGGCTGGAACAATGAGGCAGGTATATTGTACCGGGCCGAAAATGAGTTCCTTCTGGTAAGCCATGAAGTATCTATATTCCGGAATTACATTTATGATTTGATTATATGGTTGCCTGGTGCCGATGGGAAATGGACCCCCGAAAATGTAAACAGGTCTCTCTCAAAGGGTCTGGAATTCCTGGGGGTGATATCCCGTGAATTTCATGCTTCAGTCATCGACTTCCGGTATATGTATTCGTATACACATGCCCTGATCTGGGAAGAAGGTTCAACAGAGAATAAGGGAACCAACAGAATATATGTTCCCGGGCATGTTGCGTCAGTATCGGCCGGCTATAGGATTGGGAAGTTCGATATAAGGTATTTACAGACTTTCACGAGTAAACGTTATTACGACAATTACCATACACTCGATGCATATACGCTGGGCGATGTTTTTCTAAACTGTAAATGGGATTGTAAAATTATATACCTGAATACCTATCTGAAAATAATGAATATTTACAACACGACATACCAGATTATGAAAGGTTACGCCCAGTGTCCCCGTAATTATGCAATTGGAATCAATGTTTCATTTAAATAATCAACCCTATGAAAATATGCTTACATCTTAGACGAAAAATCCTTTATGGTTTCGCATGCTTATTTTTGATTGTTGTGTCATGCAAAAAGGAGGAATTGCCCGGTGAGTATTCTCACGGAGTTTTTATTGTTAATGAAGGGGGATATGGAAGCAATAACGGATCCATCAGCTTTTACGATTATATGTCTGACTCGGTATATAATGATATCTATTTTGACGTAAATAACCGGCCATTGGGCGATGTTGTCCAGTCGCTTACCCTTCATAACGGAAATGCCTATATAGTAGTTAACAATTCGAATAAAGTAGAACTTACCGACCGGAATACGTTTAAAGAAAATGGAGTTATCAGTGGTTTGTTATCGCCACGATACCTCGTCGCATCGGGAAATGTGGCATATGTATCCTGCTGGGGTGATAATTCGGTAAAAGTAATTAATCTTGAGACCAATGCCGTCAAAAAAACCATTCACGTGGGATCAGGACCCGGAAAGATGTGTATTGTGAATGATAAATTGTATGTAGCCAACGCAGGTATCTTTTTACCCGATTCCGTTATAACGATCATCGATCTTACTAGTAACGAAGTTGTAAAAGATATTGTGGTACAATATTCGCCTCAGGATTTTGTTGCCGGCAGTGATAATACCCTGTGGGTATTATGTTACGGTAAAGTAATATATGATTCGGAGGAACCCTATCCGATCCTGGAAGAGACACCTTCAAAAGTATATAAGATCGATACCAGATCAGACGAGGTGGTGCTGGAAATTAACTTATTTGACAACCAGCATCCACAGCATCTGGAAATTAGCAGCGACGGGCAATTGTTCTTTGGAGGAGGATATTCGTTTCAGGGTATATACAGTCTTGTAATCGAACAGGAGTCTGCAACAACGACACAGGTTATATCCGATTATGCGTATGGATTTAATATCGATCCGGATACGGACATCTTGTATATCACACTTGCTCCTTCCTATACCAGTGCAGGTACATTGAAAAGATACAATACGGAAGGATTATTACTTGGAACTTATGAATGTGGTATCGGGCCCAATAGTACTGTTTTTAAAAGGGCGTTTCAGGATTAGTATTATTTTATAGTAATGGGTATTTTGTAATCAGGACAAACGAAATTTTTGTCTCGGTACGTTGAAAGATGGAAAACACGTTTATCTGTATTTCAATCGGATCAGAATTATTCTCGAAAAAATACGAGTAAAGCTCAAATTGTTAACAATCAGTTCATTAATTTTACCGAATAGTCTGAGTTAAATGAAAAGTTCATCTCCGCGACAATTGGCAGTTATTTTGGCAGTAATTGCTGCTGTGGCCACCATTGGAACAGGGTGTACGATTCAATTATTCCATGACGCAGGCTTTTTTATTTCATTGCTTTTTGTAGTATTGGCTGTCTTCTTTGCAGTCTACCTGATCGTATTTTATTCACTTAACAATTTTATTCTGAATAAAATTAAACCCATATATAAAACGATTTATAGTATTGGTCAGGCCGAAGAAAAGCTCAGGCTCGATATGGAAGAAGCCGATGTTATACAGGATGCCGAGAACGATGTAATGCATTGGGCAAAAAAGAAAACCAGGGAAATTTCACAATTGAAGCAGCTTGAAAAATACCGTCGTGAATTTCTTGGAGATGTTTCGCACGAACTTAAAACTCCTATTTTTAATATTCAGGGTTATCTGCTCACTCTTCTTGATGGAGGACTGGAAGACAAAAGAATAAACAGGCGCTATCTGGAACGGACGGAAAAAAGCGTGAACCGGTTAATTTCCATTATTAACGATCTTGAAAGTATTGCCAGGCTTGAATCAGGAGAGCTTCAACTGGAATACCGGCGATTCGATATTGTGAAACTTGTTGAGGAAGTGTTTGAAGAACATGATAGACTGGCTCGTGAGCGCAGGATAAAAATGAAATTCTCACGATCGCACGACAAACCGATCTATGTATATGCTGATCGGAAACGTATTCTGGAGGTTCTGAGCAACCTGATTGTGAATTCTATCAAATATGGAACGGAAGGAGGTACAACTATGGTCGATTTTCTTGATATGGACGACGTTATACTAATAGAAGTTACTGATAATGGTATTGGAATTTCCGAAAAAGATCTGCCCCGGATTTTTGAACGATTTTTCCGGACTGACAAAAGCAGATCGCGGGAAATGGGTGGAACAGGACTTGGCCTGGCAATCGTTAAGCATATCATCGAAGCACACAATCAGACAATTAACGTACAAAGCAAACTTGATAAAGGGACTTCATTCACATTCACGCTTCAGAAGGGGTAGTTTCTATTTTCAGTGAATCATCTGATTTTCAAAAGATTTACTTCCTCTCATTAAAATTGTTTTTTTCTGATCATAAATCTATCTTTGTGCAATTTTTCAACAGGATATCAAAAGTTTTTTCAATGAATACGAAGTTTCCGGAATATAAACCTTTTAACCTTTCACTGATCAACAAAGATGTTTTAGACAGGTGGAATAAGCATGATGTTTTTAAGAAGAGCCTTACAACGCGCAGAGGGAAGAAACCATTTATTTTTTACGAAGGCCCTCCTTCGGCTAATGGTATACCCGGTATACACCATGTTATGTCGAGGACTATTAAGGATATTTTCTGCCGGTATAAAACATTAAAGGGATACCTGGTGGAACGGAAGGCGGGATGGGACACTCACGGCCTGCCTGTTGAACTCAGTGTGGAAACTTTACTGAATATTACCAAGGAAGATATTGGTACAAAAATCAGTGTTAAGGAATATAACGATACCTGTAAGAAGGAAGTGATGAAGTATAAAAAGGAGTGGGAGAATCTGACCTACATTATGGGGTTTTGGGTCGATATGGAGCATCCATACATCACTTATGATAATCGCTATATCGAAACACTATGGTACCTCCTTAAAGAATTGTATTCAAAAGATCTTCTTTATAAAGGGTATACGATCCAGCCCTATTCTCCGGCTGCCGGTACAGGCCTTAGTTCACACGAATTAAACCAGCCAGGTTGTTATCGCGATGTAAAAGATACTACCTGTGTCGCACAGTTTAAGGTTATCCGTAATGAAAGATCAGAATGGCTTTTTAAAGGAGTCGATTCCGGTCTCTTCTTTCTTGCCTGGACCACAACTCCCTGGACATTGCCTTCAAATACAGCCCTCGCAGTTGGAGACCACATTTCGTATAGCAAGGTACGGACATTTAATACATACACTTCAGAACCTGTTACTGTCATTCTGGCAAGCGATCTGATACCGGTATATTTTGACCAAAAATTGACGGAACTTCCCCTCGAGGCATATCACCCTGGGGATAAACATATTCCTTTTAAAGTGCTCGATGCATTCAAAGGGAAAAAGCTGGAAAATATAAAATACGAACAGTTAATCGGTTGGGTGAAACCTGATGGGAAATCTTTTGAAGTGCTTTTAGGCGATTTTGTTACAACAGAAGATGGTACGGGCATTGTACACATTGCTCCTACATTCGGTGCCGATGACCTTCGTATTGCAAGGCAGTTCGACGTGGTTGCACTAACCTTAGTTGATAAAGCGGGGAACATTGTTCCAATGGTCGACAGGAAAGGTCGTTTATACCGTATCGATGATCTGGATCCCGAATTTGTTGCCAGACATATCAATCTTTCAGCGTATCAGGAATTTTCCGGGCGATTTGTTAAGAATGAGTATGATGAAAATTTATCTCCCGACGACCCAACTCTCGATATTGACCTTGCAGTCATGTTGAAAAAGACCGGAAAAGCATTTCGGATCGAAAAACATATACATAACTACCCGCATTGCTGGCGTACCGATAAACCGGTGTTGTATTACCCGATGGACTCCTGGTTTATACGGACTACGGCCCTTAAGGACAGGCTTATTGCACTGAACGATACCATCAACTGGAAACCCGAATCGACAGGTACCGGGCGTTTTGGCAAATGGCTCGAGAATCTTGTTGACTGGAACCTCTCACGTTCACGTTTCTGGGGGACACCACTGCCTATCTGGGTATCGGAAGATAAAACAGAACTTGAATGCATCGGCTCGGTATTCGAATTGAAACAGGAGATCGAAAAGGCAGTCGAAGCGGGATTTATGCCTTCGAACCCTCTCAATTCGTTTCGTAAGGATGAATTATCAGAAGAAAATTATAACAAGTTTGACCTGCATCGGCCTTTTGTCGATGAAATTATTCTTGTATCCGGATCGGGTAAGAAAATGATGCGTGAACCTGACCTGATCGATGTCTGGTTCGATTCCGGTGCCATGCCCTATGCGCAGGTACATTATCCTTTCGGCATAAAAGAGAAGCAGTTTAAAGAGGTATATCCGGCCGATTTTATAGCGGAAGGTGTCGATCAGACCAGGGGCTGGTTTTTTACACTCCATGCAATTGCCGGTATGCTCTTTGATTCGGTTGCTTTTAAAAACATCGTCAGTAACGGATTGATGCTCGACAAGAATGGTAATAAGATGTCGAAACGACTGGGCAATGCTATCGATCCGTTTGAAACCATTGAAAAATATGGTTCCGATCCACTTCGATGGTACATGATTACCAACGCACAACCTTGGGATAACCTGAAATTCGATATTGAGGGAGTTGAAGAAGTCCGGCGCAAATTCTTTGGTACGTTATACAATTCATACAGCTTCTTTGCATTGTATGCCAATGTCGATAATTACGATCATTCACAACCTGAAATTCCTGTTAAAGATCGTCCCGAGATCGATCGATGGATCATATCACTACTCAATTCTCTGATCAAGGAAGTTGGCGGACATTATGAGAATTACGAACCTACCAGAGCAGGGCGTATCATCCAGGATTTTGTGATTGAAAACCTGAGCAACTGGTATGTGCGTCTCAATCGAAAACGTTTCTGGGGAGGCGAATTTGATCAGGATAAACTGGCAGCGTATCAGACGTTGTATGCATGTCTGGAAACGGTTGCTATACTGGCCTCACCCATTGCACCTTTCTATTGCGATAAAATTTTCTGCGACTTAAACAGCCGCAGTAAAAAGTACCGGACCGATTCGGTTCACCTCATCGATTTTCCGGAATTCGATGAGGAATATATTGATAAGGATCTTGAACAACGTATGCAAATTGCCCAGAACATATCATCAATGATCCTTGGCCTGCGTCGTAAAGTGAACATTAAAGTTCGTCAACCGCTCAGCAAGGTTATGATTCCTGTTCTTGATAAAAAATTTGAGAAACAGCTTAAATCAGTATCTTTACTGATACGCTCCGAGGTAAATGTCAAGGAGATAGAATTTCTTACCGATACCTCAAATTTACTTATCAGGAAAATAAAGCCCAATTTTAAAACCCTCGGGCCCCGCTTTGGTAAGATAATGAAACAGGTTGCAGGAGCTATTGCTCAGTTAACCCAGGAGGAAATAAACAAATTTGAGGCAGACGGTAATTGCATACTTGTACTCGAAGGGCAGCAATATCCATTGACCTTGGATGATGTTGAAATTATATCGGAAGATATTCCCGGATGGCTTGTAGCAAATGAAGGCCGGCTTACTGTGGCACTCGACATCACAATTACCGATGAATTGCGACAGGAAGGTATTGCACGGGAATTTGTAAACCGGATTCAAAACCTGAGGAAGGAAATCGGACTGGAGGTGACCGATAAGATTCTGATCCGTATTGTTAAACATGCCGATATCCTACCGGCTGTTAAAAACTTTGGAAAGTATATCGGCATGCAAACACTGGCAAACTCCCTGGAGCTTGTCGATGAACTTCCTAAAGACAAAGCTGTTGAAGTGATTCTGGATGATACCATTAAAACTTTTATCATGGTTGAGAAGAATTAAGTCCGGAATGAACTATATTCGATATTTTTTATACTTTTAATAGACTAAATCTTTGAACTATGGCTGAAAAGACAAGATATTCCGATGAGGAGCTTAATGAGTTTAAACAAATAATTCTCGAAAAGCTCGATAAAGCCAGGAAGGATTATGAGTTGCTGAAAAGTGCAATCACTCAGAGTGAAAGTAACGATACACAAGATACTTCACCTACCTTTAAGGTTCTTGAGGAAGGAGCTGCAACCCTCTCAAAGGAAGAATCCGGGAAATTGGCCCAACGTCAACAAAAGTTTATTCAACATTTACAGGCAGCGCTTGTACGTATTGAAAACAAAACATATGGTATCTGTCGTGAGACCGGGAAATTGATTTCGAAAGAACGTTTGCGGGCAGTACCCCATGCTACACTCTCGATCGATGCGAAACAAAAACAAAAATAGGACAGAAGATCCATATTGATTTTTATGAAAATGATTGGGGTTTACTCCAATCATTTTTTATTTTTACGGCCGATTTTGTAACGTTATAACTCCGTACGGAATGAATCTTACACGCAAAGCTATACTGGTAATACTTCTGATACTGATTGCCGATCAGGTTTTGAAGTTTTTTGTAAAGACAACAATGCCCCTGGGTGCAACACAACCGGTTATCGGGAACTGGTTCCTGATCCGGTTCATCGAAAATCCGGGAATGGCATTCGGAATTGATATACCTAGCAAAATCGGTAAACCTGCGTTAACGATTTTCCGGATGATTGCTGCTGCTATTATCGGATGGTATTTGCGATCGTTAATTAGTAAAAAAGCCTCAACAGGATTCATTATTTGCATTGCCATGATATTTGCCGGTGCTGTAGGCAATATCATCGATTCACTCTTTTATGGATTGATCTTCAGTGAAAGTACATATTTTGATACTGCAATGCTATTTCCTGATGGTGGAGGATATGCCCCGCTGCTGAACGGGAGGGTTGTTGATATGTTATATTTCCCTGTTATCGAGAGCACTTTCCCCGGTTGGTTTCCTATCTGGCACGGACAACGATTCATCTTCTTCAGACCCATTTTTAATATTGCCGATTCTGCAATTTCTGTCGGGGTTGTTTCTATCTTATTATTTCAACGTAAGTACCTGAAAGAAATTAGGTGATTGTATCCGGAAATGCGATACCTTGTTCGCATAATTTAAATAATCGTTCCCGGATTCTTCATTTTCTTCCGATTGTATTAATTTTGCCTCACTGAAAATTATAAGTAAAAACAGTTTCATGAAGGATGTTGTTATAGGCATCGATATTGGAGGAACTTTTACCAAATATGGTATCATCGACATCAATGGGCACTGCTTAAAAGAAAATTTCACCGATACGGACAAATACTTTGATTTTGATATTTATCTCGAAAATCTTCATACAGAAATAGA
>Ga0299912_10002248_pt1 | contig 15827 bp, 22 predicted proteins | sample RVTome_2_FD_207667 | JGI IMG/M metagenome (GOLD analysis project Ga0299912, IMG submission 207667) | Soil microbial communities from uranium-contaminated site in the Upper Colorado River Basin, Wyoming, United States - RVT95D214 (version 2) ... | reverse complement strand
TTGAAAACCCTCAGATTTTTATAGTAGCATAATCTGTCTGTGCCGAAGTGGTGGAACCTGGTAGACACGCACGTTTGAGGGGCGTGTGGGGTAACCCATGCGGGTTCAAATCCCGCCTTCGGCACCAAAACTTTACTTTAAAATTAAATAGTTTCATTCACTCAATCCCCCGTTTTTTGGTTCACAAATGGTTCACAAATTGAACCTTCCATCTTCTCAATGACAGACCTTAAACCCTCTGCTTTAAGTCTTGCATATCTCCTTGTCACATCGGATGTGCTATGTCCCATAGCTCCTTGAATGAGGTTTAAATCAATGCCACAGTTAACGGCTTGTGTCCCCCATGAATGTTTAGTGCCTTCATACAGGGAGGTTTTAAGATGACCTAATTCTGCTTTTATCTTTGCGTTGTTCCATGCGCCCTCAAGAGATTCATTGGTAAACGGTCTGCCAAAACGATTCGTGAAGACAAACGCTTTCGGTAATTTGTTTTTACAAAGGCTCTCCATCATCTTCAAGAAATAAGCAGAAAGAGGCAGTAAATATGCCTGTTTATTCTTACGATCCTTGAGAACTTTCATGCTGAAGGTCTTTCTAATCCAGATATGACGTTCTTTAAATAGGACATCCTCAACCTGTAATGCCCTTGCTTCTCCTGGCCTTACCGGATGATGGATTAAAAACTCTATGATATCCCTAAGTCTCTGAGTTGATACACACCTTAGAATTTTCAACTGTGTGTCTCTATCAATTGGTTGAATGGCATGTTCGGGTATATCTATTTGAGGAAATGCAGGGACCCTTGCAATTACTTCTCTCTTATAAGTCCAATGTAAAAAAGCCTTCAATTCAATAAGAATGTTCTTTTTTGTTTTGGCTTTCAGGTGAGCAGGAAGATTCATATAAAAATCCTCTATATCTCCCGCCTTAATCTTTCGTATATCTGTATTGGTAAAGAATGGGACATAATAGAGTCTTACGTATCTCTCAAGCTCTCTTATGTGTGAAGGTGCCCGGCCTTCTGATATTTTAACCTCATACCACTTAGGGAATAATACCTTACCCCTGAATCTCTCTATCTCTTTTGGAAGGTAATTCGATAAGGAAAAGATACCTTGATCGATCTCCCTTCTAATCGTCTCTAAGAGCCTGTGAGCACGTTTATAAGAGTCAAGGATATGACCGTCAGTGTCGCGGGGGATACGATGCTTGCCTTTGTCGTAATAAAGAAAGATATAGTAAGTCTTTGGCCGGGTGTTACAGTCAGGACAGCGGATATACTCTTCCTCTTTGATCTCAAATGGCTGCTTGCACGTTGGACATCTTTCTCTTGATCGAATTTTCCCTGCCATAGTTAACCCCTGAAGATGAAGTGATGAGGGATTATAAATGTCAGTCAAGGGAATTATCAAGGGATATATCACGTCTTAATTCGCCTCAGCTTCAATATCTCGAAGGCGCAGTAATTGATAGCGCCTAAAAGCTCTTCCTGGGCTTCCTGTAAGAAGTCTCTCTTATCAGTGGAGAGATCAAGGGAGCCGTATTCATTCCTTCCCTCTTTGTACCTCTCTAAGGCTTCTTTGATTACGCCCTTCAAAACCCGTGTTTTCAATTCAGGTTTCTTCAGGTTCGTGCTACCGTTGGGTCTTTTCCCCATACGATATGCAAACAAAGGGCATTCTGTGGCTAAGCAATAACGGATTTCTTTGACATGATTGGTCATACATTCCCGGCATTTTGCTCTGATAGCCTTAATCGGGGTCAGTGCCTTGGTCATAGGATGCTCTCCCTTGCTAAAAAAACCATAGCTACGTGCCTGTTTGTTTTATAACGGGGTCTGACTAAGGCAATCATACGTCTAAGCTCTGGCAGAACGATTTCAAGCGGCTTCTTGCAGTGTTTGCAGTATTTCATTTTTAAATTAATGCCATAAACCTTTATTCAACTTCTGGTTTACCTGCAATAGCACAATACCCTTTGATATGGGTTTCGTCTCCCCACCGCCAATATGCAAAACATTTAGAGCCAATACAGAATGTTGGTTCTTTTGGCTGCATTCTTGAGCCTCCTGTTAAAAGAGGTATGCAGATTTTTTCCAACGCCTCAATTTCGGTTGTTACCATTACTTTATCCTCCTGTTTTTATTTACGCTCCCGGCTTACTAATGCATCCGGCATAAACGTTTTGATAATTACTCGAATAAGAGCCTAACGACACCAGTTGTTCAACCTCGAATTTATCGAGATTAACCCTTGCCAAATATCCCCCGAAATCATGTGATCCCCAAAAGCCTTTTCCGATCTCAGGATAACAAACCGCCTTGTACCCATAATGGATCGGGCTTGAGATACTTCTAATTATTTGAAGTTCGGGGATTTTTACTTTGACAATGGTGTTCCCGTTACCACTGTGATTTGAAGCCTCGACTTGAACGAAGACATGACCTTTGTAATAAACTAAAGCATGGGAGTTGTACCCGACAATGACAGACCCTTCATACGCCAACATGGGATTACCTGCATCGTCTCTGATTCTGACGACAACTATTTTTCCATCTTTGTAATTTGAATATTGAAAGTGACTCGATAGGATAAGGTACTTGCCACCATCTGAGATAACAGCATCATTTAAGGTATCGGCTCCAACATTTAAGACACCCTCTATTGAGAAATTATCAAGGTTTACTCTGTAGACCCTGCCGGGGTAGTAAGTACCGAAATAAGCGTATTGTGAGTTCTTATCTATGGCTGAGGACATGAGGGTGTTATCTTCATCAAGCTGAATCATGCCCTGATTCGTCAGGGTGTTGTCTGTCGTCCCTAAGCGATAAATTTTGCCATACCCTACGTTAAAATCATCGCCTGCGAAATAAACACAGTTCCGTTTACCGTCTGCGACACATGTCCAAGCAGTGAAGATTGAATCACCTATTGAGTCATCCCAGTCGAGATAGCAGCCGATCTGTTCATTTTTTCGATTGAGTCTATAAACACCGCCTCCGTAGGTTCCCCAGTAGCTGTTTAAGTTTCTGTCCACACAACCACAATAGATATCCGTTGCATACCAAGGGCAACCCCCCCAATCTGAATGACAGTCAGGGCAGGATTCAGTCCGACCAGATTGCTTCACATTTAGTGCGGGGTCAACTTCAACTACATCTCCACCCCAATCAAAGCCGAAGAACATTCGACGTTTCTGGGGTGGGCTTAAGGTATTCCACACCTGATCTCCATCAACCCCAGGGATGCTATAAGCTCCCGGAATAATTCCAGGCGTTGGTAAGGGATTAGGGTTTTCCATCCCTGCTAAAGTCCATCTGCGATTGGCAAGGTCTTGTCCCGCAATACCATGTCGGTCTCCCTGCATAAGTCTTTTAGTGCCAGGCAGGTAATCTCTAAAAAAATCAGGATGTTTCTTTTTCATATCAAAAAATCCCTGTTGGTAGTTGAACGTTTATCATGGTTTTTTATCTCCTCAATACTGCTTTCAGGGAATACCTTTTTAACCTGGTGTACTGCCTTCAGCCCTTCTTTATCCATGCCTTTGAGCTTCTTTATCTCTTCGGCTATGTAGATAGCCTCAGAGATGCCCTGAGACCTCAGCGAGTGCATATCCTCATCTGTGTCAACTATCCATAAATAAGTCTGCAAAATCTCAGACCAGACTTTATAGGCCACCTTCTCAATAGGAGTTATCTTTCCTTCACTGAGGAGTTTAAGAGCCTTCTCAGATTGCAAGGCTATAATTTGACGGGGCTGTAATTCCATTTCCCCCTGAGAGGTCTTAACTTTGAAAGCCTCTAAAACTTGATATTTCACTCGACTATTTCAACCTCTTGGTGTTCCAGGTCGATAACTTCCTGTTTTTCAGTTTGTCCAATGCCCTCTGACAAACTGCCAAACTCAACATTATCAAGGTTTTGACTGGTATCAAATAGAGGTCTGTTTGTCAGACTTTCAGGCTGAGAGGATTCCTGTTTTTCAGTTTGTCGGGTATATATAGGGTTGACAAACTGACAAACTGAATTTAAGGGAGTGTAGAGGGTCGCATTTTTGCTGCCCTTTTCAACAGTCCAGTATAGCCCTGTCCCTTTCTTTAATAATCTCCTTACTTCTTTATCGGGTAAGTCCATATCATTCTTTACCTGTTCCCTGAGTTCCTTCTGTTTTAATGGTTCTGAAGATTGTTTCAGCATTTCATAGATACCTTCCATTTTTTCAATGTCCGGGTCTACTGCTACGTTGAAGCCTTTTATTTCAGGGTTAAAGGTAAGGTAGATGTAATAGGGGTCATAGCGTGTCTTGATGCGTGTTCCTACCCTGTAGAGGTTCTGACAGTCAAATTCAAGGGTTTCTCCGTCATAGTCCTTTACTTCCTCAAGCCCTAATACATGGTCACATAGGTCAAGTAATGCTGTACTACCCTTGAAAGTGTTGTCATTGTGTTTTGGTGTGTGATGCAGCAATAGAATAGTAAAGCCCATTTCTCTGAGTTCTTTTAGCCTTCCCATTATAAGGCTCATAGGTTTCGAGTCGTTTTCATCAGACAAATGGGAAGCTCGTAAGGTATCAACGATTAGTAAGCCCGGTGGTAGTTGCTTATATAAATCCCATCCATTACTATCAAGCTTAGGTGGTTGTATTTCATTGGAGATATGCCATACATAAAGATTTTCAGATTGACCTATCTTTTCAACCCTCTCTTTAAGAACTGCTAAGGGATTCTCAAAGTCAATGTAGTAGACAAGGGATTGAATTGTTTGCAGAGTATCAAATGGTATTCCGCTTGCTACTGCTCTGGCTATTTGCATCATAAGTGAGGTCTTACCAATACCGCCCCGGCCAAATAACAAAGTAATGCTGTTTTTAGGGATTAGTTTTTCAAGGATATGCTCAATGCTGACATCAAGGGTTAGAATATCGTTCCACTTCATTAATGAATCTAAAAGGCTTTTGGGTTCTTCTGGTATCCAGTCAGGTGTCTGCTCGATAAGTTCGTTTAATTCTTCTTTAGTATGCCCTTGTGCTATCCAGTCCGACACATCCCCTTTTTCTGGTAGGTCTGGAAGCTCAATAACCTTAACTGATTCAGCTATACCCTTTAAATTCTCTGCTACCTGTAAGGAATGATCACGCCCTGCTTTATCTTTATCGGGAATTATGACAACCTTCTTATCTTTGAAATGCTCATTATATGGCTTGATTATCTTTCCTGTTTGTTTATCCTTAAGTTCCCACTTACCAGCTCCCATCGGGTTACAGGTTGCAGTAAGGCCGATTCCTCGGAGGGTTTCAACGTCCTTTTCACCTTCCACGATAAAGACGGTTTCAGCCTTGATTATCTCCGGGAGATTGTTAGGAACAAGTCTTATTCCCTCAAGGTTCCATACCCACCCCCCCTTACCGTCTGGTCTCCTCTGTTTAAAGTCTTTAGGTTCATATCGAACAGTCTGAGAAAGAAGGTTGCCTGATTCATCGGTATAGTCATAGGTCTTGACAATCTTCTTTTGTGGCTCTGCAACAAGTCCGGCCTTCTTTGCAAGTTCCAGTTTAGCAGTAGGGAAGTCTACATTATTAATCATCATAAAATGGTCAAATAATGATCCCTTTATTCCACAACCTTTGCAGTGATATGATCCGTTATTTAAATTTACAAAGAAGGAAGGTTTATTATCTTTATGTCCGTTAGAATTGCAATGAGTTTGACCCCATTCACCAGTTATTTTAAGGTCAGGATAAATTGAAAAGTAATAACTCTTTTTATCAACCCGGTCTATAATTTCTTGTTTTTTTATCATATCCATCCTCCCTTGAGCCGGGAAGTTGTGGATCAATATTCATGTCAATAAGCATGTTCCCACATAGTGAACAATGTTTAATTCTGCCGTGTGCACCCTTGCAGATAAGAGCCTCCACTTTAATCTCATTGTTGCTGCATAAAGGGCATATATTGATATATTTATGATAGGGCAATCGTTTCAGGTTCATCTCTGCTCCCTTGCATCCACACATTTAAGGGAAAAAATAGAGCTGCGTACAGTTTTCAGCCATTTGATATAGTCAAGTATAGGTACGGACGGGTTGGCATAAAGCCCTTGTAGGTCTTCTGTAAAATCTCCTTCAATCTGAAAAATTATCCTGCCATCGTCTCTTTTGATTGGTTTAAATTGATGGCCTTTTAAGGCAAGGTATGCAATAAGGCTGGTATCCTCAAGCGTTCTCTGTTCCATACATCTCCTCTCATTAAGAAAATATTCTTAAAGAGATATATGGTTTTTGACGTTAAAAGTGGGACATCAGGCGGGGTATTAGGGAAAACTTTTTACAAATTCTGTATATCTGCCTTCTGCTTAAGGAATACTCTTTGGCAAGCTTAGTTTTATTGAATCCCTGTACTCTATGCTTAAGAAATATCTCCGCATCTCTTTTTGAAAAGCCATCCCTTACGAGTTGATACTGAGCTTTTGTAAGAGTTTCATCATCTATATTCAATGTCTTTGGGTCTTCTTTTTCATCAATCAGAGGGTCGGATATCTCTTTTTTGTTTTCCGAATATTTATCAAGCAAATCGCTTATCAACTGACAAAATCTACCCTGCATGTAATTATTTTCTGTCCCAAAAAGCCAGACGGTTAGATAAGCCTTTTTATTAGGAATAAATGAGTAACTGTTAAACCTCCAAACCATTGTGCCTTTTGGTTTCATCCATCTCGTTTTATCATGAATTGGAGCATATGGGGTTAAAAGTGTATATATATCAGATAATATATAATTGCCAGACAATATAAGTTTAACAATTTCTTTTTTTAAGTTGGGCATTATAAAGGCAGGCACATATTCAGAGTATAGCCAGATGTAATAATTAATGTAGCTCTTTGGTATTGGAATGAAATCGTTTACATCCCCTTGCAAGGAGTCTATAATGCTTTTTGGACTAAAACCTGAAAGAATTACTCTTAAAACTATATGTGCTTCTTGCTTTATATCATCATACTTAAGCAATGCTCTTTTTGTTGCCATTTTTATAGCTGTGCCAATTGCAGCATCTTTATATAACTCAACCAGTTTGTCTACTGCATTCTGATCCCAATTTAAAGCCCGCTTAATTGCATAACAAACAAGGATCTGATCTAACAAGTCTTTACTCCTGATTTTTCCTTCAGTAAGAGTCGGAAGCCAGAGTTCATAAATATCAGCTAAACTTTTGCGTGAATCAACTACAACCGTTGACATAAGACAATCTATTTTTCTTTGTGTAGTCTCATCCGCTTCAACGCCTTTGGTGTCAATCCATTTTTTATTTGTCCTATCATATTCCCAATCTTGCTTTCCAAACGTAACTCTCCTGATAGGGTCCTTCTTATCATATTCAAAGACCGCCTTAAATTCAGATTCACTTATAATTTTTTCATCCCTACAATAGATAAGGTAAGCCCAGTATTCATCGCTAATATATATATTACGCCCACGTGTTTCTAATAAAGCTGAATCATCAACTTTTATGCAATTAATGCTGTATTTCTCAGAATCATATGTAAGATCCTTTGAATTAACTTCATTATTTAAGTCTATATGACTATCACCTATAAATTCATGGTGTTTCAAATAGTTTGGGAAATAAATATCATGCAGAGAAATCAGCGGTGAGAGAAGCTTTTTTAATTTTTCTTTTGGAGTGAACTTCTTAGCTCTTACTTCCTTAATGGCATCAAGATAACACTGTATCAGTTCTGCAATTTCGTTTTCTTGAGATCGTAACATCTCAAGTTCTTTTTCGTATCGCTCTACCCCTGTTGTTGTGATCTCAACAGGAATGGGCGGGATAAGCTTTTCAGAAATAGCTTTGGCAACAGCTTTTTTAACTTCTTCTTTAACTAATTGTTCTACTATCTCATTAACGTTCTCGTTCTCCATCCTCTCACCTTTGTGTCTCTCCTGAAACTCAAGGGAAGCGGTAGAAGTTACATCTTATCGGCCTATAGTGCCTACCCTTCACCTATACAACTTCAAAAACCCCTCAACCGTCAGCCCTGCCTTTTTAATCTGGTCTCTTAATAAGCCCTGTTTAATCGGCTTGCCTTTGTGAACAGGGATTGAGAGGACATATTCACTTCCTTCTTTTGTGAGCTTAACATGGCTTCCTCTTTGTCCTACATTTCTCCATCCAGCCCTCTCAAAAGCCTTTACAACCCTATCAGGCTTAAGGTTATGAAGACTGCTCATGCAACCTTTCTAACCTTTCTCTTTTCCTCTACAACCTCAAGATGTCCTGCTATTGCATCCCTTATCATCTCAAGGGCTTCTTCTATTGTATCGCCCTGAGAGGCACATCCGGGCAATGAAGGGCACTCAACCCAGAATCCTCCGTCCTCTGTATCCGCATGAAGGACTACAGAATATTTTTTGCCTTTGACTGTAACAGTGTATTCCTTTTCTCTTTGTAAGGCTACAACCTCACCCTTAAGCCCTTCCACTATCTCACCCAAAGCAATAGAGAAGACAAGCTGTCCGCTTTTCAGGGTGTCAATGATTTCCTTCTTGTCTTTTGTAAGCACAAAGATTGTCTCTCCGTCTGTTAAAAATCTCAGGTCTGAAAGAGGCTTCTTTATCTCCGGCATATTCTTTTTGAGATAGGTTATTGCCTTTCTTATTTTCTGTAAGCTGATGCCTTTATCCATCAGGGTTTTTGCAACTTTCAATTGAATCAGGTCATTAAAAGAATAAAGCCTTACAGAGCCATAGCCTGATGCCTCGCTTACAGAGGGCTTTATGAAATGGGTGCTGTCCCAGTAATCAATCTGTCTGAAACTTAAACCTGTTATCTTTGATACGGCCTTGCTGTTAAAGTTCATCTCAAACCTCCTATTAGATTTATAAATACATTGTCGTAATTATGATACTGAAGGGGCTTAATTGATGTCAAGGGGGAAAGGGATTTGAATATAACCGCCCTGAATTATATAACTGAGCAGGTAAATGAGAATTTGACACCAACTGGTGTCAAACCTACCCACGAATCCCAACTCCGACCTCTCTCAAGGCTCGAACCCGAACAGCAGCAGGAAGCATGGCAAAAAGCAGTAGACATAGCCCCGGAGGGTAAGGTTACAGCAGCGGGGTAGTCCTATCTTTAATATCAGGGATGCATCCTCATTTTACGAAAATTAACCAGAATGCCCCGACTTTTAGCCGGGGATGAATGGTTTCCTTATTACTTGACCTCTGTTAAAGTTCAGCAGATATTTCAAAAGAGTTCTTATCATTCAGCTCTAATCTAACCTCTTTATCATTCAGATTCACTGGTACAAGCCACCAAGAGGCACTTAACTGAACACTAATAAAATATTTCCCATAGGGTATTTGAGTGAATTCATATATGCCGTCTTCCCCGGAAGTGGTTTTATTTATCATATCAACAAAAATAAGATTATTCCGCCTATTTCCACATTCACGATAGAGATTATTTGCTGCCTCGTTAAAGACCATCATAAGTAGCTCTATTTTTTGTAGGACGCCTTCTGAGAATAGCGCATCCGCCATGTACTTGTAATGTTCCTTACTTAGCTTTGCGTAACGATTCGAACATTCTTCAAATAGTTGCTGATGTTTAGTGGGCAAAGCATTTGTGTATTTCAATAACAAAACCTCTTTATTCTTGACGACACCCATTTCTTTAACTCTTTTGACATGAGTGCCTTCTATCACAGGCTTAACTGACATTACGGAAGATATGTTGCCATAAATTTTACCTTTAGATTCGCAAGCAATCACAGGGGCTAAAAGTATACCTACCAGAACAAGTCGGGAACATAAATGTCTAAATCTAACAGTTGTTTCCTTTTTCATACTTTTCTTTTCCTTTCCCTGCCCGCAGTGAGCAGATAAATTGTTCATTCATCAATAAAGGGACGGCTTAAAGTTAAAGGGTTGTCCCCTTTAATAAAAGCACCCGAAGAGAATTTAAACCAGGAGAACGGCTCAGAAGGAATGTCCTGCTGACTGCCCCATCTCTTATCGATTTTACCGCACTTTGGACATCTCCATTCCACAACTACCTCTTCTAAGGTATGCTATCGAATCCTGCAATAAAAATAACACCCGTTAAAAGAAAGTTCAAGTAGAATCAACATGAAAGATAAAATACTGGAATTGGTTGAAAAGTTGGTCAGACGAAAGAAAGGGACAATAAATACTGTTTCCTCTGACGTACATTGATTTCAAATCCGGGATATGGGGGGGGGTTGTTTGGGATTAGATTGCTTTCCTCTTGGCATATAAATAACCTCAGTCTGCTCAGATTCAATCATTTGGTTTGGTTTCAATCCTGATCTCCAGCAGATACAGCTTGTCATGGCTTATCAGATGAAGATAATGAATCTATATTTTATACTATAATAATATTTTATATAGTGTCCGATAAGATTTAATTATGTCACCTTTACTTATTCGTAGACCGTTGATATAAGCCATTGTAGTAAAACAGGTAAAAGGTGGGTGATACTACTCGTTATCGTTGCCTGTTATACCCTGTTTATCCCTGTCTTCCCCCACTTCTGCTGGTAAAACTGGGGTAATATCAATCGGCATATGAGGTTTGTCCTCCACTCCTACCGATGATCTAACCGGCTCATCGCTGTTGATGAAGGCTGTATTGATATGGACTTGGGTAAATGAGATTGACTGAGATGATACCGGCTCGGTCTTGATAACAGGCTCGAATCTATCGTATATCATCTCTGCTGTGGCGCGGATGACTGCGGGAGTAGGCGGGTCAGACTCGCCTACCGATTTCCCGGACAGGAATGCATCAACGACCTTAGAGGCTTTCTTTAACCTCTTCGGATGTTTCAGGCTATATTTACTGAGTGCCTTTTCAACACGATATACGGACTTGGGATTATAACCCGCTAATTCTGCGGCTTTTTTCTTCGTTATTCCTGCCGGGCTATGCTCCATAAGCGCACTGTATATTATTTGCCGATCATTGAGTTTTGGGGTAGTTTTTGATACCTTTTTACTATCCATGTATTAAATTCTAACACCTTTGCAGTAGTTTTTCAATAATAAGTCGGGGTTGTATAGTTTTTGTATAGTAGATAGACAAAAAAGATCTGTGTTGCAATTATCTTGTAATTAAATCCTGTCATATCCATTTTTCCTCCTATAAGTATGTCGTCTCCAACCCGCTTTCTTCCTGCGATATTTAAGATTGATCTCTGCTCTGATTTTCAGAAAGAGTTTGTTTAGCTCTCTCTCAAATGTGGCTTTCTCAATTTCTTTATCTTTGAAAAACCGTATCACTTCCTCTTTCAGGAACCGCCGGGGATTGCGGCAGTAGCACCCCATTCTTTTTGAATGTTTATTTATATAGAAGTCGGAAACCCCGTAAAGGGTCTTAATATCTTCTTCGGTGTAGAAGTTAGGCTGGTTTTCATTTTCCATTTTCCTTTTCCTTTTCTTTAATAGGATTAAGCGTATCTTCACTCCAAAACATAACAATAAGTTCCAGTAAAATCAACCCTGAAAAGATAATGCCCCAGGTTGCCCCAGGGCGGCTTTCCTTAGTGTATGCTTGTATGTAATTCTACGGCTGCATCCAGCATATTAAACACTACATCAACGGCCTCTATGGTTCCATCCAGTTCATAGCCTTTCAACTCTATTAGGTCATCACCTTTGAGCATTGCCCGTATGGGTGCAAGCTTTTTTAGTGATTCGGTAACGAAGCCGATGATACACTCACTTTCTTCTTTTTCATTGCCTCCAAGAATATCAGGATTAAGCTCCCTTTTTTCAATAAGCTTCTTCGCTATTGAATACGCTTCATTTTTGGTTGAAGTCTGTGCCATGTTATGTCTCCTCCCCATTGAGGATTTTAAACACGTGATGGATTTTTTCCTTGATGTAAAAGGGAGCGTAACTGAGTGTCTTTTCATTCAACTCTGCTTCGGGGTCAATAGATGACATCATGTCCATAACGGCTATTGACATTTGAAGTTCCATGTTGATCTCGTCAAGCTGCTCGCTGCTCAATCCCTCTGTCGCGTCTTTTGTTTTGCTAATAACCTGTTTCGCAAAGTCCTGTAGCTTTTTATTGTTCTCTTCCCTCTTTTCCATAACTTTTAAATTTCCCTTCTTCATATCCTCTTACCTCCTATGATTTCTTCGTTATTGGTTAACTCAACTACCGGGTCTTATATCTCGCTATTGTTACCATCACCCCCTTCTTCTGGTTTTTGCTCATCCTTACAAATCTCCCTTGCTAATTTGCATGAAGAACAAGACTTCATGCACCCCATACACGGAAGATGCAAAGGGCAATCTCTACAAACGCACTGCATCTTAAAAATCCCTTCCGTCAATCATCTTTACTTCCCCTGTCCATAAATGAAGTGTTTAACGGACACCAAAAACTATGCCGTGCATCCGCATTCATCAAGCAATCCGTTCCTGAAATTCACAAGGGTTTTATGGACAATCGACTTCTTGAATCCGAGAATCCCGGCGAGGTTCCGAATTGAAAGTGTAGGTGCCTTCTTGTGAGCATCAACGATCTTTGCCATGTCGACAGGCGGGATTGCCTTTCTACCGATCCGCTTCCCTTTACGCCTTGCGTTCTCAAGACCGGCCTTCACTCGCTCCCTTATCAGTTCCCGTTCAAACTCTGCCATAGCGCCAATAATATGAAACATGAGTCTTCCTTGTGGCGTAGTAAGGTCTAAGTTATCCTGATAGGATATAAAACCTACACCGAGGCTTGAAATCTCTTCCAGGGCAATCACAAGCTGTTTCAGGCTCCTTCCGAATCGGTCAAGCTTCCAGACAATGATAAGATCAATCTGTCTCTTTCTGGCTGCATCGAGAAGCCTGTCAAGCTGTGGCCTATGGTCTTTCGTGCCTGAGATGCCATTATCCACATACTCACCGGCAATAATTAATCCTCTCCTCTGGCAATATTCCCGAAGGGGTACAAGCTGCAATTCGGGGTCTTGGCCTTTGTCGAGGGTGCTACAGCGGGCATACAATGCGGCTCTTACCTTTTCCATTTCCTTTCTCCTTTTCTTTTCCTTTTTCATGTGATACAATGAACTATCTTAATGTATATACAAAGATAATACAAGGAGAGTGAAATGTCAAGCAAGAAATGTTATACTCCCGTATATACGAAATCCGGGAGTGAGTTAATGGACTATGAGAAGATAAGGCCCTATTTAAAGAATAAGAGTCAGATGCTCACAATGAGGATCAACCCTGAGTTATTGAAACTTCTCGATGAGGCGCTAAAGAAAGATACGCAATACACAAACAGGAATGAATTCATAGAACATTGTATTCTCCGGTACTTAGAAGATAAGGACAAGCTTTAGAAGTCTGCATTCCTCAATAATTCATAAGAGGTTGTATCTTCTTTTCAGCTTTTGTTCAATTGTAGGAGCCGAGCGCGCGGTAATCCTAATTTCTTCAAGATCTGTATCCATTATTTGTCCCAGGTGACTATTTAAATTCTCAACAAAATTGCTTTTTATACTTCCTACAGTCCACTCATAGAGCTGAGAACAATCAAGATAAGAATCACGATCAAGAAAAGTGAAACGGGATGTGAGCAGGGGAAGATGCAGCTTTTGCATGGTCTCGGTTTGAAATATATTAGGATTTATTTCGCTATTGATATAGAAAAGAGCTACCGAAGAAAGTTCATCGTTAATCGCAAGGATGATAAATCTTTTTATTTTAGGAGGGTCGGTATCTTCAGACCGCATGCGGAAGACAGCACCCGGCTTAATTTTTTCGTCACAGAATTTTTCCCGATAATCCTGAGGGAAAGCATCGCCTACAGGCGGGGTCATTTAGAGACAGTCTTGTCATTATTGTCAGACACAGTGATTATATAAGCGAGCATAGCGGCATCAGCACCGGCAGCTTTAGCCATACGACGAAAAGAGATTCGATCATCCTTTGCAGCTTTCTTATAAGCCTCATCGTGAGACTTATTTTTCAATTCCACGAATCCAAGAGACTTATTCTGACTTATGGAATCATCGATACATTCAAGATCTGAGTCAGAAAACTCATCCATGTCAGGCTCTTTTTTGGGGTGTACAAAATGTGATGTTACATTGAAAACTTCAGAAAATCCCTGGGTATCTTGGGAAATTGAATCCCCTCTGACAATTTTCAGAATATCGTAAAGCCTTGAAGCCACAGGGCCATGTTCCATTGCTATATAGTGATCACCAATAATGGGTCTGCCATATTTTGCGAGATGTCGTTGCTCAGCAAAGTAAAGGATCTTAAATATCTTATGAAAATCCGGTTTGATATCTTCCTTGATCAGTTTTGAGGATATATATAGAATCGACGTGATAGCTTTATTTTGATCGAATTTAAAGGATAGCATCAGACCCTCCCAATTGAATCCATTTTCCCTTCGGTAGGAACAGCACCCTTCTTCCTGTTTTGGGATGCTATCATGATTTCATTATAGCACAGATTTCGATTTGTCAAATCTTTTTTTATTTTCACTAAGCAACATATAACAAATAATATGCCAATAAATATTTCAAACTGACCCGGTTACAAATCGGCTGTGGGATGTTGAGGATATACTTGCTTTAATTAGATTAGATTTTTTGGATGTTCCCGTTTAAACTTGCCATTTCTAAAGCTATAGATACAATGGCACTTTGAGCTATCCCCAATAATGTAATGGCATCATCAACAGAAAGAACAGCCTCTGGATGCATTAATGGATTTCTATGGAGATCACGAAATTGATCAAGTGAACTACATAATTTCTCACCATTATCACCAATGGTATTTTCACGGCATAACTTAATATATCCACCAAAGTTACGTTGACCCTCTTTCAGTTCTTTAACCTTATCAGGACATAATTTATTGAGATAATCAACTAAGACTCTTTCAACAGCACGAGCAATATGAAAACCAGCAGCAGTAGCCAGATCAAAAGCCAAACATTTGCCAGCCTCACGTATATCTATTATGGATTGTTCGGAAATATACTTCTTCACGGTTTCGGTAAAAAGGTTGTCAGCATTTGAAATTAAATCATTTGTATCATAAATTCCTTTTTTTGATACAAAATAAACCGCCATATTTTGGATTTCAGCAGAAAAAACAATTTCAAATTCTTTAGCACCCTCTTTAATCTCATATAAATCTTTATAATCTAATACTTTTTCAGCATCAATTTTTTCTTCTTCAGGGGTAGATTTTATAAATTTTTGGATGCCATTTTTAATTTTCCACGCAGCTGTTTTGCAAATAGTCATAGGTAGCATCATATCTTGTATAAAATATGTAATCCATGAATCTGCCATATAGAAATTAAAAAGATAATCTCTCAAGGGTTTCCCAGCATCAAATTCAGTAAGTGGATGTATAACTTGACCTAATCTGTAAAAATTGCTAATATCGACTCGTTGCATATTAGTCCCCCTCAAACAAAAGTTAAAAGGTATAGGTATTAAATTGTTAAGTATTTCCATTATATTCCCCTTTCTTAGGTATATCAACTATAATATTGCGTAATTATTATTGCTTGAGAGTTCCTTAATCGTGATTAAATCAAACTGACCCACTACCAAAATAATATATTCTTGGGTAGTCGCTGGGTCAACATTTCAAAATGACCCTCTATCCAAATGACCAACTATCTTTTCTTGCCTTTGGTACACAGATGGTTCAAAAATGAAAATTTGCACTAAGAAATGCGTTATATTATAAGAAGTTAGCCGTATACTGGTCGGGTTCAAATCCCGCCTTCGGCACCATTCATTCTGTAATTACACTGAACCTTATTATCCG
>Ga0299912_10002246_pt1 | contig 15838 bp, 14 predicted proteins | sample RVTome_2_FD_207667 | JGI IMG/M metagenome (GOLD analysis project Ga0299912, IMG submission 207667) | Soil microbial communities from uranium-contaminated site in the Upper Colorado River Basin, Wyoming, United States - RVT95D214 (version 2) ... | reverse complement strand
GCCAAAGAAACGCTCTCGTCCGCGGACGCGGTGACGGTGTTCGTGACACGCCCCGACGGCAGCGTGTGGACCGGCGAGCTGAATCGCCCGCAACTCTACGAGCTGATCGACCCGCTGATCTACAAAACCCTCTCGCCCTGCCGCCGCGCGCTGCGCGATGCAGGCATCGACATCAGCGAGATCGAAGACGTGGTGATGGTCGGCGGCTCCACGCGCAGCCCGCGCGTGCGCGAACTGGTCGGCGAGTTCTTCCGGCGCGAACCGCTGGTGGACATCGATCCCGACAAAGTGGTGGCCGTGGGCGCTGCCATCCAGGCCGACATGCTGGTGGGCAACAAGCCCGACGACGAGATGCTGCTACTCGATGTTATTCCGCTCTCGCTCGGCATCGAGACCATGGGCGGCCTGGTGGAGAAGATTATTCCGCGCAACACCACCATCCCCGCCGCCAAGGCCCAGGACTTCACCACCTTCAAGGACGGCCAGACCGCGCTGGCCCTGCACGTGGTGCAAGGCGAGCGCGAACTGGTGAGCGATTGCCGATCGCTGGCGCGTTTTGAATTGCGCGGCATCCCGCCGATGGTGGCCGGCGCGGCGCGCATCCGCGTCACGTTTCAAGTGGACGCCGACGGACTGCTTTCCGTCTCGGCGCGCGAACAGGCCTCGGGTGTCGAGAGCAGCGTGCAAGTGAAACCGTCCTACGGCCTCACCGACGCCGAGATAGAACAAATGCTGCGCGATTCGCTGGCCCACGCCAACGAGGACGTGGCCACCCGCGCCTTGCGCGAGGTGCAGGTCGAGGCGCAACGCGCGCTGGAGGCCGTGGAATCTGCGCTGGCCGCCGACGCCCACCTGCTGGATGCACAGGAGCGCGCCACGCTCGATGCCGCCCTGACGCAGCTGCGCGCGGTTATGAACGGACAAGACCATCGCGCCATCAAGCACACCATCGAGGCCGTCAACACGGCCAGCAACGAGCTCGCCGCGCGGCGCATGAACACGAGCATCCAAAACGCCATGGCTGGCCGCAAGGTCGAAGAGTTCAGCTAGGTCCAGTTATGCCGCAAATTATTTTTCTGCCCCATGAAGAAATCTGTCCCGAGGGGGCGGTTATCCAGGTCGAAACCGGAAGCACCATCTGCGATGCGGCGCTGGCCAACGGCATCGAGATCGAACACGCCTGCGAAAAATCCTGCGCCTGCACCACCTGCCACGTCATCATCCGCGAGGGTTTCAACACGTTGCCGGAATCCACCGAGGAAGAAGACGACCTGCTCGACAAGGCCTGGGGCCTGGAACCGGAATCGCGCCTCAGTTGCCAGGCGCGGGTGGGCAAGCGTGACCTCGTGATCGAGATTCCCAAATACACCATCAATATGGTCTCGGAGGGCAAATGAGCCTGAAGTGGACCGACACCCTGGATATCGCCCTGGCGCTCGATGAGGTCTACCCCGAAGTAGATCCCCTGCACGTCAACTTCGTCGATCTGCGCAACTGGATCATGGACCTCGACGAATTCGACGACACCCCCGAGCGCTGCGGCGAGCGTGTCCTCGAAGCGGTGCAGATGGCGTGGATCGAGGAAAGATCATAGGTCCGCCCCTACGCGCCGCAAATCCGTTTTAAAACGCCACATCAAACCCCAGCAACGCATACCCCTCCTTAGTATCGTGGCCGATGCCATCGTGCCGATTGTTATCTATCCCCTGAAAATCTACGTTCAGCTCGAGCACGCCCTTGACGTTGCGCATGAAGTAATACGATGCGGTGGCGGTGAACTGGCTGGTGTCGATGCCTTCGTAGATTGTGTTGGTGTTGGCCATGTCGTTGGCTTCGGCGTAGTTCATGAGGGCGGAGAAGGCCCAGCGATCGCTGTAGATGTAGTCGATGCCGATGAAGCCGGCGCACCACTCGGATTGTTTGCCGTCGGCGAGAAAGTCGTACCAGTGGTTTTGCAGGTACTGAAAAAACCAGAACAGTTTGTCGCCGTGATTGGCGGAGATGTCCACGCCGAACACCCGCTTGCGGGTGTCGTCGGTGTCGGCGAGATTGCGCTGCTTGCCTACGAGGCTGAACGCCCCGAATTTCACCGGCCCCCATTCGCTGCCGATGCGCCCGAAGACGCTCTTGGAACCGTTGTCGTCGAAGGCGCGGTCGGGGCGTTGATAGCCGCCGCTGTTGACCCGTTCATTGGCCTCGATGCCGTTGCCGTTGACCACGCCCAGGGCGAGGGACGCGGGGCCCGCCTCGGTATCGAACAGCACGCCGCGCTCGTAGGTTATGCCCGCCATGCGGTAGGCCAGGAAGTCCTGGGCCGTGAGCCGCGTCTCGCGCGGGTACATGAGGTCGGAGACCTGGAACTGGCCGAGCATCATGCCGATGCCACTACCGAACAGGTCGTCGTGACTGATCCAGGCGTCTTCCACGAGGGTCTCGCCGTTGGCGCCCTTCTCCGCGAGGATGGCGTAGAAGTAGTAGCTGATGTGGTCCGACAGCGGCGTGCCGGACATGAGTTTTACCAGGTAGGGCGCCTGGAAGTCGGTGCCCGGGTCGGCGAGGGTATTGCCGCTGGTGTCCACGGCCTCCGCCTGGCGTGCCGTGACATAGGCCTGGGCGCGCACCGCCAGCGGCGGGAACTTGGGCAGCATGAGCTGGTCATCACCTGTGTCCACGCCGATTTGCTCCCGCCAGTTGGGCAGGCGGATGTTGTTTGCCATGAACTGTTCCCCGAAGCTGTTGAGCCGCGGGAAGGCGGCATGGCAAACGACGCAGCTTATGCCGTACTGGCGGGCAAAGGCCGGGTTGGCGGCGGCCGGTCCGGCCTCGACGAGCAGCAAAATCAGCAGGGAAACGGCGAATAAGACAGACGTGCGGTATGGACTTGCGACCATGATGAGATCCTTCTCAAGTGGGAATCCTCCTATCAGGATAGCAGCCGAATCCGAGAAAAAGCACCGGCCGATAAGGAATTCGCCGCCTGGTTCGCGTACAATGCGGGTCCCAATTTTCCTAGTCTGATCGGAGTATTTTTACAATGGCCATCGAAAGAACCTTTTCCATCGTCAAGCCCGACGCCGTCGCCAAGAACCACATCGGCGAAATCTATGCCCGCTTCGAAAAGGCCGGCTTGAAGATCGTCGCCGCCAAGATGCTGCACCTCACCCGCGCCCAGGCCGAAGGTTTCTACGCCGTGCACAAGGCTCGTCCCTTCTTCAAGGATCTAGTGGAATTCATGATCTCCGGCCCCGTGATGGTGCAAGTGCTGGAAGGCGAGAATGCCGTCCTCAAGAATCGTGAAGTCATGGGCGCCACCAATCCCAAGGACGCAGCCCCCGGCACTATCCGCGCCGATTTCGCCAGTTCCATCGACGAGAACGCCGTGCACGGTTCCGACGCGCAGGAAACCGCGAAGCAGGAGATCGCGTTCTTCTTCTCGCAAAACGAGATCTGCCCGCGCACCCGCTAAGGGACTCTGTCGAGAACGTGGTCATGGCTGCCAAGGTCAATCTGCTGGATCTGAATCGTGCCGACATGGAGGCCTTCTTCGCCCAACTGGGCGAGAAGCCTTTCCGCGCCACGCAGGTCTTGCAGTGGCTGCACCAATACGGTGTCGCCGGCCTGGAGGCCATGACCAATCTCAGCAAAAGTCTGCGCGCCAAACTGGAAGAAGTCGCCGAGATCCGCACGCCCGAGGTGGTCATCGACCAGGCCTCTAGCGACGGCACCCACAAGTGGTTGCTGCGCCTCGATAACGGCAATTCGGTGGAGACCGTGTTCATCCCCGAGGATGGGCGCGGCACTCTGTGCGTTTCGACCCAGGTGGGTTGCGCGCTGGAGTGCTCCTTCTGCTCCACCGGCCAGCAAGGTTTCAATCGCAATCTCAGCGTGGCGGAGATCATCGGCCAGGTGTGGGTGGCCAACAAGGCGCTGGGGCGTGATCCCAAGGGCGAGAGAATTATCACCAACGTGGTGTTCATGGGCATGGGCGAGCCCTTGTTGAATTTCGACAACCTGGTGAAGACCATCGACTTGCTGTTGGACGATTTCGCCTACGGCCTGTCCAAGCGCCGCGTCACCGTCAGCACCTCCGGCGTGGTGCCCGCGCTGGACCGTTTGAAAGAAGTGAGCGACGTGGCACTGGCCCTGTCACTGCACGCGCCCACCGATGCGCTGCGCGACCAGCTGGTGCCGCTCAACAAGAAGTACCCGATCCGCGAAGTGCTCGACGCCTGCAAGCGTTATCTGGGCGGCGACACGCGCCGCCGCGTGACCATCGAGTACGTGATGCTGGACGGCGTCAACGACAGCGTCGAACATGCCAAGGCCCTGGTGAAGGTGCTGCGCGGCGTGCCGGCCAAGGTCAATCTGATTCCGTTCAATCCGTTTCCAAACACGCAATATCGCCGCTCCACGGACGCGGCCATCGCGCGCTTTCGGGACATCCTCATCAAGGCGGACCTGATCACCACCACGCGCAAAACGCGCGGCGACGACATCGACGCGGCTTGCGGCCAACTGGTGGGCAAAGTGCAGGACCGCACCAAGCGCACTCCGCGGAGCGCGGCGGGTTGAACGCGATGATCCGACTGCTGTTGGTTTCCGGTCTATGCGCATTTCTCGCCGCCTGCGCAGGTATGGCCAAAGAGGCACAAGACCGCCAGCGCCTGGCGCAGACCAACGTGCAGTTGGGCGTCGGCTATCTCCAGCAAGGGCGGGTGGAAGACGCGCTGGTGAAACTGCAAAAGGCCGTCGACGCCGAACCCGATTATGCCGAGGCCCACAGCAGCATCGCGTTGGTCTACGAACAACTGGGTGAAAACGACAAGGCCCAGGAACACTACGACCGGGCCTTGGAGCTGAATCCCAACGACGGCTCGACCCGCAATAATTACGCGGTGTTCCTCTGCCGCACCGGCCGGGCGAAGGAGGCCGAGGCGCATTTCCTCCAGGCCATCCAATCGCGGGGTTACCGTACCCCGGAACGCGCCTATGAAAACCTGGGCATGTGCCTCATGCAGATTCCCGACGCGGAAAAGGCTGAGGGCTATCTGCGCAAGGCCTTGCAAATGAACCCCCAGCTTCCTGGCGCCCTGTTGCAGATGGCAGGCTTGAGTCTCGACCAGGGCCGTTACCTGTCCGGGCGCGGCTACTTGCAGCGTTATCACGATGTGCAACCTCGCGGGCCGCGCAGCCTGTGGCTGGGGGTGCAGATCGAGCGCCAGTTGGGCGACGAGGCCGCGGCCCGCGAGTTCGCCCTGCAACTGCACAAGAATTTTCCCGACTCGGATGAACTGCGGTTATTGCAGAAATTGGAGGCCAAGGCGCCGTGAACCAGCCGGAATCCCTGAATGCGACGGAAACGGCCTCGGCGCCGGGCGAGCGTCTGCGGCGCTCGCGCGAGGCGCGCCAACTGACGATAGAGGAAGTGGCGGCGCGCCTGCGCCTGAGCGTCGCCAAGATCGAGGCCCTGGAACGCGGCGAGGTCGGCGATATCGTCGCCCCGGTGTTCGTGGCCGGTTACCTGCGCGCCTATGCGCGTCTGCTCGGCTTGCAGGCCGAGGAGATCATCGCGGAGTTCGAGTCCCTGGCAGGAATGGCGCCGCCGTCCATCGATCCCTCGTCGGTGACTTCCGCCAACGGTCACGGCGCGTTCCGTGCGGAATTGCCGGCGGGATTCTCGCTCTCGGGCGACAAGTCTTGGCGTGCCGCCTTGCGTTGGAGTGTCGTGGGACTGGTGTTGATCGCCGTCGTCGGCGCGTGGTGGCAAATCCGCGAGGGGAAGCGGGAGATGCCGCCTGCGATCGTCGCGGAAACGCCCGAGGCCCCGTCGGTCGCGCCGACATTGGAAGACGTCGCCGCTCAACCCGCCGAAGCGGGCGCGGTTATCGAAGAGCCCACGGCAACGGTCGAGCCCCGGGCGCCGGAACCCCAAGCGCCCCACTCGCAACTGGCCCTCACCTTGATGGAGGAATCCTGGGTGGAAGTCATCGACGCCCAGGGCAATCGCCTCATGCTCGAATTGGCGCGCGCGGGTCAAACGCGCACCCTCACCGGCGTGGCCCCCTTCGAAGTCATGCTGGGTTATGTGCCCGGCGTGTTGTTGGACTACAACGGCTTGCCGTACGACCTGTCCCGTTACAAGAAACGGCGCACGGCAAAGTTTACGGTCGGCGCCGCGGGCGACCGCATGAACATCGAATAGGAATCTGGTTAGACCATGAGCCACAAACCCGATTATCAGTTGATCAAACGCCGCGTCTCGCGCCAGATCATGGTGGGCAACGTGCCGGTGGGCGGCGACGCCCCCGTTACCGTGCAGAGCATGACCAACACCGAGACCACCGACGTGGCCGCCACCGTGGCGCAGATTCGCGCGCTGGAAAACGCCGGCGTGGACATCGTGCGCGTCTCCGTGCCGAGCATGGACGCCGCCGAGGCTTTCGGTGAAATCAAAAAACAGGTGCGCGTGCCGCTCATCAGCGACATCCACTTCGATTACAAAATCGCGCTGCGCGTGGCGGAACTGGGCGTGGATTGCCTGCGCATCAATCCCGGCAACATCGGCCGCGAGGACCGCGTGCAGGCCGTGGTGAGCGCGGCGCGCGACCGCGGCATTCCCATCCGCATCGGCGTCAACGCCGGTTCGCTGGAAAAAGAGCTGCAAAAGAAATACGGCGAGCCCACGCCCGCGGCGCTGGTCGAGTCCGCCCTGCGCCACATCGACATTCTCGATCGCCTCGACTTTCAGGACTTCAAGGTGAGCCTCAAGGCCTCCGACGTCTTCATGACCGTAGCGGCCTATCGGCAATTAGCCGGCCAGATCGAGCAACCGCTGCACCTCGGCATCACCGAGGCCGGCGGCGCGCGCGCCGGTGCGGTGAAGTCGGCCATCGGGCTCGGCATGTTGCTCGCCGAGGGCATCGGCGACACCATCCGCGTGTCGCTCGCCGCCGATCCGGTGCAGGAGGTCAAGGTCGGCTTCGACATCTTGAAGAGCCTGCATGTGCGCAGCAAAGGCATCAACCTCATCGCCTGCCCGTCGTGCTCGCGGCAGAACTTCGACGTGGTGGCGACGGTGAACGCGCTGGAAGAACGCCTCGAAGATATTCTCGAACCGCTGGACGTGGCCGTCATCGGCTGCGTGGTCAACGGCCCCGGCGAGGCGCGCGAGGCGGACATCGGCCTCGCGGGCGGTGAGCCTAACCTGCTTTACCTGCACGGCAAGCCGCACCACAAGGTGGCCGACGCCGACCTGCTCGACGAGCTGGAGCGCATGGTGCGTGCCGAGGTCGAACGGCGGCGGGCCAACACGCTACAAGACATTCCCATCACGCAGCAGACGGGCAACTCACTTGGCTAACTTGATTCAGGCGGTCCGCGGGATGAACGACGTCCCGCCGGAAGACACGCCCTATTGGCAGAAACTCGAAGCAGAGATCCGCGCCGTGCTGGCGGGCTACGGTTATCAGGAGATCCGCTTCCCCATCGTCGAGAGCACCGAGCTGTTCAAACGCTCCATCGGCGAGGTGACGGATATCGTAGAGAAGGAGATGTACACCTTCGAGGACCGCAACGGCGACAGCCTCACGCTGCGCCCCGAGGGCACCGCCTCCTGCGTGCGCGCCGGCATCCAGGGCGGTCTGCTGTATAACCAGATTCAGCGGCTCTGGTACATGGGCCCCATGTTCCGCCACGAGCGCCCGCAGAAAGGCCGCTATCGCCAGTTCCATCAGGTGGGCGTGGAGACCTTCGGCATGACCGGCCCGGACCTGGACGCCGAACTCATTCTAATGACGGCGCGCCTCTGGAAGCGCCTCGGCCTCGACGGCCTTGAATTGCAACTCAATTCACTCGGTACCAGCGAGGCCCGCGCTGCCTATCGCCGGCAACTGGTGGACTACTTCGGCGCGCATCGCGAACAACTCGACGAGGACAGCAAGCGCCGCCTGGAAGGCAACCCGTTGCGCATTCTCGACAGCAAGAATCCGGACCTGCGTGAACTCATCGCGCAAGCGCCCAAGCTCACCGAACACTTGGATGCCGAATCGCGCGAGCACTTCGCCACCCTGTGCGGTATTCTCGATGCCGCCGGCGTGAGCTATCGCGTCAACCCCTGCCTGGTGCGCGGCCTGGATTATTATTCGCGCACCGTATTCGAGTGGGTGACGGACCAGCTGGGCGCGCAGGGCACGGTGTGCGCGGGCGGCCGCTTCGACGGACTGGTGGAACAACTGGGCGGCAAGCCCACCCCCGCGGCGGGTTTCGCCATGGGTCTGGAGCGTCTGCTGGAGCTGGTGCGCGGTCAGTTGCGGCCGGACCATGAACCGCATGCCTACTTGGTGTTAGTGGGCGACACGGCGCAGCGCCAGGGCCTGGTGCTGGCGGAACGGCTGCGCGACGCGGTGCCTGGTCTGCGTTTGCAGACGCACTGCGGCGGCGGCAATTTCAAAAATCAGTTCAAGCGCGCCGACAAGAGCGGCGCCAAGGTTGCGCTGGTTCTGGGCGACGACGAGGTGGCGCAGGGCAGCGTGGGCGTCAAATATCTGCGCGAGGACACACAGCAGCAGAATCTTGCCGAGGCCGCCCTGGTGGAATGTCTAACGAAATTTGTGAATTGACGGGAGAGAGAACGTGGAAGTCTATACGACGGAAGAGCAGCAAGTAGAGGCCATCAAGAAGTGGTGGCATGACAATAAGTGGTCGATCATCGGCGGCGTGGTCATCGGCATCGCCGCGCTGTGGGGCGGTCGTTTGTGGTTAGACAACCAGCGCAGCTACGGCGAGGCGGCCTCGGCGGCCTATCAGGTCATGATGGAACGGATGGAAGGCGGCGCGGTGGAAGAGTCCTCGCAGGTGGGTGCGCAGATTCTCGGCCAGTTCGCCGACACCCCTTACGCGGCGCTGGCCTCGCTGGCCATGGCCAAGATCAAGGCCGACGGCGGCGATCTGGTGGCAGCCAAATCCCATCTGCGCTGGGCACTGGACAACACCGAGCAGCCGGCCGTGCAGCACGAGGCGCGGCTGCGGCTCGCGCGTATCCTCCTGAGCGAGGGCAACGGCACCGAGGCGCTGACGCTGCTGAACGGCGTGGCGGCGGGCAGCTTCGAGGCCGCTTACGAAGAAGTGAAGGGCGACATCCATGCCGCCTCCGGCAACATCGATTTGGCTCGCACGGCCTTCCGCCACGCCCTCGATCTCCTGGAGCCGGCCGCACCGGCGCGCCAACTGCTGCAAATGAAGCTGGATGATCTGGGAGAGGCGTCTTAATGCATCGTTTTGTTGCGCCGCTCGCGCTCGCCCTGACCGTGACGGCCTGTGGCGTCGCGGAGAAGGACTATTCCCATGCCACTCCGCTGATGCCCATCAAGCCCGACCTGACGGTCAGGCCGGTGTGGGTCGCCCCCACCGGCGAGCTGCCCAAGGGTGTGCACGCCCAGATGCCGCCGCGGGTGGTGGATGGGCAACTTTATCTCGCCAATGCCGGCGGCGACGTCGGGCGGCTGGATGCCCGCACGGGTGCGCTGGCCTGGGTCGTGACCCTGGACGACAAGCTCACCGGCGGCCCCGGCGTGGGCGGCGGTCTGGTGCTGGTGGGCAGCCGTAAGGCGCAACTCGTGGCGCTCGATGCGGCCGGCGGCAAGGAGCGTTGGCGCAGCCGGCTCTCCAGCGAGACGCTGGCCGTGCCGCAGGTGGCGGGCGATTCTGTCATCGTTCAGTGCATCGACGGCCAGGTGCTCGCCCTCGATCACAACGACGGCAAACAACGCTGGAACTACAGCCATAATACCCCGGCCCTGACCCTGCGCGGCACCAGCTCGCCGCTGGTGGTGGACGAGCGCGTCATTGCCGGTTTCGCCGACGGCGTGCTGGTCGCGCTCAGTCTCAAGACGGGTGAGGTGCAGTGGGAATCCACCGTCGCCATCCCGCGCGGCCGCAACGATCTGGAGCGACTGGTGGATATCGACGGTCTGTTTCGGGCCGAAGACGGCGTCATTTACGTGGCCAGCTACCAGGGCCGCATCGCCGCTGTGTCGAGCAGCGACGGCAATATCTTGTGGAGCCGCGACATGTCCTCCTACACGGGGCTGGCCGTGGGCGAGAACCAGGTGTTTGTCACCGACGCTGAAGGACAGGTATGGGCTCTGGACCGTCGCACCGGGGCCACGCTCTGGCGTCAGGACAAACTCAAGGAGCGCGAGGTCAGCGCCCCCGCGTTGGTGGGCGGGCAGGTGGCCGTGGCCGATTACGAGGGCTACGTGCATTGGTTGTCCCCCGACGATGGCCGCTTCACTGCGCGCTTGAGCATGGACCAGGCCTGGGCGCGGTTTCGTTATGTGTGGCCCAATGTGGATGGTCCCGATGAGAAGCCGCCGTTGCATTCCGTCACCACGCCGCCGTTGGCGCTGGACCGCGACCTGCTGGTGCGCGACAACCTCGGCACCCTGGCGGTGTTCCGCGTCGAGCCATCCGCCGCACCCGCCGCTGCTCAGTGAGCTTTCATGAAACCCGTTATCGCCCTGGTGGGCCGTCCCAACGTCGGTAAGTCCACCCTCTTCAACTGTCTCACCCGCTCCCGCGACGCCCTGGTGGCGGACCAGCCGGGCCTGACCCGCGACCGTAAATACGGCGAGGGCAAGGTCGGCGACCGCCCCTACATCGTCGTCGATACCGGCGGCCTGAGCGGCTCGAAAGAGGGCATCGATGAACTCACGGCCGGCCAAGTGTGGCTGGCCGTGCAAGAGGCCGACGTCATTCTGTTCATGGTGGATGCCCGCGACGGCCTGGTGGCCGGCGATCTGGAAATCGCCGCACGCCTGCGCGCCGCCGACAAGCCCGTGCACTTGGTCGTCAACAAGATCGACGGCGCCATGGCCAGCGTGGTCATGGCGGAATTCCATAGTCTGGGCATGGGCGAGCCGGTGGGCATCAGCGCCGTCCATCGCGGCGGGGTGCAGGCCCTCATGGAGCGGGTGCTGACCGATTTGCCGCCGGCCGAGGCGGAGGAAGAGCCGGAAGAACGCGGCATCAAGATCGCCGTCATCGGCCGTCCCAACGTCGGCAAGTCCACGCTCATCAACCGCATCCTCGGCGAGGAGCGGGTCATCGTTTACGACATGCCCGGCACCACGCGCGACAGCATCTTCGTGCCCTTTGAACGCCGCGGCCAGCGCTACACCTTTATCGACACCGCGGGTGTGCGTCGCCGCGGCAAGGTCCACGACACGCTGGAGAAGTTCAGCGTCATCAAGGCCCTGCAAGCCATCGAAGAGGCGCATGTGGTGGTGCTGGTCATCGATGCCCACCAGGGCATCAGCGACCAGGACACCCACCTGCTGGGTTTCGTGCTCGACGCCGGCCGCGCCCTCATCATCGCCGTCAACAAATGGGACGGCCTGGACAAGGATGAGCGCGAGCGGGTGAAATACGAGCTGGAGCGGCGCCTGCAATTCGTCAGCTTCGCCAGCCTGTATTTTATCTCCGCCCTGCACGGCACCGGCGTCGGCGATCTCTTCAAACCCATTCACCGCGCCTACCAGTCGGCCACCCGCGACCTCTCCACGCCGGAGCTGACGCGCATCCTCGAAAAAGCGGTGGCGGACCATCAGCCGCCCCTGGTGCAGGGCCGGCGCATCAAACTGCGCTACGCCCACCAGGGCGGCCGCAATCCGCCCCTCATTGTCATCCACGGCAACCAGGTCGAGAACGTGCCGGACAGTTACCGGCGTTACCTGGCCAACGCCTATCGCGACGCCCTGAAACTCGAAGGCACCCCCGTGCGCATCGAATTCAAGGGCGGCGCCAATCCCTTCGAGGGCAAGAAAAACACCCTCACCTCACGACAAATAGACAAACGCCAGCGGCTCAAAAAACACGTGAAGAAACAGGGGAAAGGGAAAAGGTAAAGAAGTAGGGGAAAGAGAAAAGAAAAAAAGGAAAGAGCAAGCCGCTTTCCCTTTCATCTTTTCTCTTCCCCCTTTTCTCTGCCTTTAGCGACTGCGATTTAGTTGATAGCGGCCGTAGAGCAACCAGGCGGCCGCCACGATCAGCAACAGGGCTTGGGCCGCTAAGGATTCCAGGTTTGGATAGACGCCCAGCAGATCCAGGCGCGGGAAACTCACTGGGTTGCTGGACACGACGGTGGCCTCTTGCAGGGCGTGGATGCCTTTGCCGGCGAAGATCACCGCGAGGGCGTAGAGCAACACGGCGTTGACGGTGAAGAATTGTTTCAACGGCAGGCGCATGCTGTAGCGGAAGAGAGCCCAGGCCAGCGCCAGCAGCACGACCACGGCGCCGGCGATGCCTAGCAGTAAGTAGATTCTGTCGTCGGGCTGCATCTGCAACCACAGGGTTTGATAGAACAGGATGGTCTCGAACATCTCGCGGTAGACCGCGATGAAAGAGATGGCGACCATGGCCCATACGGGATTGCCCTTGAGCGCGCCGTGCAGTTTGTCGTGGATGAAGTCCTGCCAGCGTTGTGTGCTGGCGTTGCTGTGCAGCCAGTAACCCATGTAGACCAGCATGATCGCGGCGACCAGCGCAGTGATGCCTTCCGTGAGTTCGCGGTCCTCGCCGCCGAAGTCGAACAGGAACGAGGCCGCCACCCAGGTCAGCAGGCCGAGGAACAGGGCGGCGATCCAGCCCGCATGAACATAGGGCAGGGCGTCGCGGCGCTCCGACTTGGTGAGGAAGGCGATGATGGCGGCCAGCACCAGGATGGCCTCCAGTCCTTCGCGCAACAGCAGAATGAAGGCGCTGAAGGCGCCCATCAGGGGCGAGAGGGTGTCTCCTTCCATGAGTTTTGATGCCGTGTGCAGCAGGGTTTCGAGTTCGGCTTCCTGTGCCGTGATGTCTTTCACCTCGCCGTCCGCCTCAATGCTCTTGCGGTAGTGGCCCATCTTTGTCTCGATGCTGAGGCGCAGCTCCTGATCCACCAGGCCCAGGGTGTTTTCCATCAGTTCGAAGCCTTGCAGATAGGCGGCTACGGCCGAATCGTAGGCGGCCTGACGTTGGCCGCTGCGGTATTCATCGACGCTCTGTTGCAGTTTCTGCACACAGATCAGGTAGGGTGAGGTGCTCTCCGTGGCGCCTCCCAGGGCTCCGGGGTTGGCGCGCAGATAGGCCAGCACGGCGCGCGCCGGCGCATCGTTCTCCGGTGCGAGTTGCGCCGGGGAGACGCTGGTGATGCTGGTGAGATCGGGAAACACGTTGCGGAAGGTTCCCTGTTCCCAAACCTGTTGGCCTTGGCTGCGTTCCGTGTCGCTGGCGGAAAACCGGCTGACGTAAAAGGCCAGCGCCCAGCGTTCGTCCTGTTCCAAGAGGTCGAAGGCGGGCATGGCCGTGCCTTCCACACCGATGGAGATGGTGCTGTAGAGGCTATACAGGCTGCGCTGGGACTGGCGCGCGAGGTCGTGAAAATCGGCGGGCGGGGGTTCGAGGCCCGTGGCCATCGGGCCGTCGCCGCGTCCGCTTGCCCCATGGCAGGCGCTGCACTGGCTCACGAACAAGGTCTCGGCCTTGTTCAAGTCGGGCGAGGAAGCCGGGGCGACATGGATGTCGTAGGTCAGGATGAACAGCCGCGCCAGAGCCTTGGCCTGCCGGTTGATCTGTTCCCCCGGCGCCTTCTGTTCGATGGCGTCCACCAATGTCTGGACCATGGCCTGCATCGTGGTCGTATCGTTGGTCGCGGGGAGCCGGTTACCGAGGCCTTTCAGACGCGCCGCGAATTCTTGTTGTTCCGCATATTCCTGCGGATCGATGACACGGCTGTTTTCCACCACGGAGGGATAGTCCACGGCAATGTAGTCCAGGATGTGGACCATGTTTTGCGCCGGCTGCGCCTCGTGGGCGGCCGTGGCGGAATTGGCAAGGGATAGGAAACCCACAAAAGTGGCCAGGGAGAGCAGGGTACGGATCGTGTTCATGTTAAATACTTCTAAATGAGAATAATTATCATTATTGAATTGGACGGCCTGATTTGTCCAGAACTTTTTGGAGGGAATTGCAGGACGGGAAATACAGGCGCGTTACCAGGGGGATGATGGAAACCCTTGCCATGGAATGACTGGGCCGTGGAATGACAAGGTTTCCGATTTGAACCGATGCCGCTGATACCACTCTACTGCCGCTTGACGATGACGACTTACCCCGCAGTGAGATTCATCGGCGGTTGCCCCGTGGGACGGGGCGGGAACGGCAGCTGGTCAGGCACGTCCAGATACTCGCCGGAAGCCAGGGCGATCCACATCAGGCCCGCCATGGAGTTGACCCCCAGCTTGCGCATGATGTGAGCGCGGTGGGTCTCCACCGTCTTGGTGCTGAGATTCATCTCGTGGGCGATGACCTTGTTGGACATGCCGCGGATGAGCAGGTGCAGAACCTCTGCCTCGCGGCGCGACAACTGGTCCAGGCGTTCTTTGATCTGCACGTGCCAGCGGTCGTCCGCGCGCGCCTGGCGATCCTGTTCGACGGCGCGTTGAATGCTTTCCAGCAGGACCTGATCGTCGAAGGGTTTCTCCAGAAAATCCACCGCCCCCGCCTTCATGGTGCGCACCGCCATGGCCACATTGCCATGGCCGGAAATGAAGATCACGGGGATGTGAATGCCCTGGCGGCGCAGGTGTTCCTGCAGCTCCAGACCGCTCATGCGCGGCAGCCGCACATCCAGCACCAGGCAGCCCGGCCGGGCGGGGTCGTAACCGTCGAGAAAGGCCTGCACGCTGGCGAAGGTCGCTACCCGGATGCCCATGGATTCGATCAGAATCTGCAACGCGTTGCGCACGGCGTCGTCGTCGTCGACCACGAATATGGTGGGTTCCGTTATGTTTTCCGTCGTCACTGCTAAAGCTCCCTGAATATCAGTGTCAATGGCAACAGCTTAGTAGGGCGGCAGGGGTGAGGCAATATGCGGGACAGCTTTAAGCTCTGTTAATCCTCATTCGGCTTCATAGAATGACGCCAGAACTGGTCCTCGCGCTCGAACAGGCGGCGGGTTTCCTGCGGGCCCCAAGTGCCGGCGGGGTAGGTGTGGATGAATTCGCGCTCCATGGCCCAGACGCGCAGCACCGGGTCCACTACACGCCAGGCGCCGTTGACTTCGTCGAAGCGCAGGAACTGGCTCTGGTCGCCGCGGATCACGTCCAGCAGCAGATCTTCGTAGGCGTCGTAGGATTCCTCGCTCTCACCGCGCAGGCTGGCGTCGAGGCTGATGGTGCGCGTCTTCATGGTGGAACCGGGTTCCTTGACCTGCATCTCGATGCGCAGGCATTCGGTGGGCTGAATGCCGAGGATGATCCAGTCCGGTTTGATCTGCTCCAGCGGGGTGTTGCGAAACAACTGCTGCGGCGGCCGCTTGAAACGGATGCTGATGGCGGATTTGGCCTCCGCCAGACGCTTGCCCGTGCGCAGGAAAAAGGGCACGTCGCGCCAGCGCCAGTTATCGATGTAGAGCTTGAGGGCGGCGTAGGTCTCCGTGGTGCTGGTCTGCGGAATGCCTTTTTCCTCGACATAACTCGGCACCGCCTTGCCGTCGACCATACCGCCGCCGTACTGGGCACGGAAAGCATGAGCATGCACTGCGCTTTGCGGAATGGGGCGAATGGACTTGAGCACCTTCACCTTCTCATCGCGCAGGGACTCGGCATCCATGGCGGCGGGCGGCTCCATGGCCACCAGGGTGAGCAACTGCATGAGATGGCTCTGGATCATGTCGCGTAACGCGCCGGAGTTGTCGTAATAATCGCCGCGCCCGCCGATGCCGATGGTCTCCGAGTGGGTGATCTGCACGTGGTCGATGTAATTGCGGTTCCACAGCGGTTCCAGCATCACGTTGGCGAAG
>Ga0299912_10002245_pt1 | contig 15840 bp, 13 predicted proteins | sample RVTome_2_FD_207667 | JGI IMG/M metagenome (GOLD analysis project Ga0299912, IMG submission 207667) | Soil microbial communities from uranium-contaminated site in the Upper Colorado River Basin, Wyoming, United States - RVT95D214 (version 2) ... | reverse complement strand
GAGGGCGATGTTGCCGATCGCGATGAAGCCCCGTGCCGGCTTGAATCCGCCTGCCCAAGCAGGTCCGTAAACGATGTGGATGAGCGGTAAACCGAAGACCGTCCGCGAAGACTTGTATTCGTAGACGTAGGCGAGCCCCCGGCCGCCCGGCGGCGCGCCTCCGCGGAGGGGATAGCCGCAGCCCGGACAGGCAAACGCTTTGTCGCTGACGTCTCTCTGGCATTCTGGACAACGCATCAGAGCCATCGCTGACCTCCCGGCGAGTTCTTCCTTATATATATAGCCCGTTGGGGCGGAAATCGCAAGGCGCCTATTCGACGGCCCGGGCGACGACAACCCCGAGGGAGCCGGCTTGGACATTGCGGCGCGTTGTTTCCTCGAACCCGTTCTCCCGGATAAATGCCCGCAGGCCGCCGCGCCTCAAGAAGTCCCGGCCGTTCCGGTAGTGTTCGCCGCGGCTCAGACGCTCCACTGTCCGTACCAGGAACGCCCCCGCTCTCGACTTTGCGCTCCAGGGATTCTCGAAATCGACGGCGATGAACCGACCGCCCGGAGAGAGGACCCTCCGCGCTTCTCTCATCATCGCGCTCCGGATATCGGGGCTCTTGTCATGGAGGCCGAATGATACTGAAACAGCCCGGAACACCCCATCCTTGAACGGGAGTCGCGCGGCGTCCCCGCATACGAACGGGATGCCGGGCGCCATGGACGCCGCGTAGCGGACCTTCCCTGCACTCTTATCGAGTCCGATCATCGGGGCCGGTCCTTCCCCTGCTCCCAGCCCGCGGAACTGGCTCCCGGTCCCGCAGCAGACGTCGAGCCAGGGGGAGAGCCGCTCTCCGGATACCGACGTCGCAACACGCCTCCGGACTCCCCTCAACATTCCGCCTAAAGCGAAGTCATAGAGACGTCCCCATACGTACCAAAAGCCTTGACGCCGCGAGGTCCGCATCCAGGGTATTGTAGTCGAGAACCGATCCTCCGGCAAAAGGCCTTTCTCAGGAACGGACTATCGGCTAAGGTTATTCCCTTTTGAGCCGGATTGACTCCTCGCCTCGCTTGAGGTATGAAAAAGGGGCAAGACGCCCGTGAAGGAGTCCTCATGAAGAAGCCGTCAGCTAAAAAGACCGCCCAGGCCGGGACGGGAACGCCCGTGACTTCGCTCCCCAATATCGGCAAGACCACCGCCGCGAAGCTCGAGAGAATCGGGATCAAAACGGCCGAGCAATTCCTGGCCCGGGATCCCTACCTTGTCTTCGATAAACTTCGCAAGAAGGTCGACCCCACGCTCTGCCGCTGCGCCCTGGCCGGGATCGTCGGGGCCAAGCGGGGCGTCCGCTGGCACACGATCACCAAACAGACCGCGCTTGAATACGAGAAGCGCCACCCCAAACACAGATGGGGGCCGTGCTGAAATGGCTCACGGACCGATTATTGCAGGGCTGAAGAGAGGAAGGGTTGGACGGGATCAGCGGCGCAGCGTCTCCAGCATTTTCTTGGCGTTGGCGTTTTCCGGGTTGAGGCGCAGCGAGCGTTCAAAACTCCGGACGGCGTCTTTCGTCCGGCCGGCCTTCATATAGGCTTCGCCCAGGCTGTCGTGCGCGTTCCAGGAATCGGGATAACGCCGGGCGATCAGCTCGAAGATGAAGACGGCCTGATCGACCCGGTCCTGGCCGAGCAGCCGGTAGCCCAGGGCGTTGAATTCCCGCTCGTCGAAATAGATCTGTGGATCCTTGCTTTTCTCCAGGCCGGCGAGTTTGGCTTTCGCCGCCGTCAATCCGTTCTTCAAGGCTTCGGACAGGGCAAGCGAAGCCGAGCCCTTGCGCATGCGCTCGATGGCCTCCAGCCGCGATTCGAAATATGGATCCGGATTGATCTCCTGCAGCTTAAGGAAGATTTCCTCGGCCCGGTTCAGTTCCCCCTCGTTGAAGAAAAGGTTGCCCAAACGATACATGGCGTTTGGGTTGTCCGGCCGCCGGCTGAGGGAGTACTCGAGAATCTCCCGCGCGGCGGCGGCGCGGCCCGCCCGGGATAAGTCGTCTGACTTGATAGCAAGGATGAACTCCGGAGGATCGGCTTCGAATCCGAGGCGCCGTCCCGCCTCCCGGTAGTAGGCGAGGACGTCCATAAGGCTGGTCATCGCCGAATCCGCCGGAGGATAAAAGCCAGCGAAAATCGAACGGAGAGGCTGCTTGAGTTCCAGCGACGGGACGAACGTAGGCTCTTCCAGATGCCGCCGCCAGATCCGGAGCCCGGCCGGCCTGACCGGCTCGAAAGCGTCCAAAGCGTCGTTCAAAGCCTTGTTGGCCTCGGAATGATTCTGGAATCCCGTCCGGTCGAATAAGTTGATAAACACGGAATTCTTCGCCTCGGGCCGTCCGGCGGCGTACTCCCGGAGCTTGGCCTGGAGAACATCGCGGCTGGCCGGCGCCGAAAAGGGATTCTCAAGGATCATGGCGTTGAACAGGGCGGGACGACGGGCCAGGGCATACAGGCCGAACGGGCCGCCGGCCTGCGGGCCGATCAGAAGCCGATAGGACTTGGCTCTATAATTCGACTCGATGAAGGGGAAGAGCTCCTTCTCCAGGAACTCCATGAAGGTGTCCGCTCCGCCCGGGCGTCCGGAGAAATGGACGGGGAGAAGGTTTCCATAGCGATCGGTGTTGTGAATCCCGACCACGATGAATTCGGGGATTTCGGCGCCGCCCTCCAGCCGTTCCAGGGCGGAGACGGTTTCGGCGAAATAGCCTTCGGTATGATCGCCGTAGAGAAGATAGACCACGGGGTACGACAGCCGGTTTCGCTCATAGTCCCGGGGGAGGCGGATGGACAGAGTCCGGTCCTCTTTCAGAATCTCGGAATGCATCTTCCGCAGAGTCCCGATCGAGAGCGGCGATCCGTCCTGGGCGGCCCGGCCGAAGCCGCCGGCCATATTCCCGGCCGCCGATCCGGGCAGGATGGAAAGAACGCTTCCAATGATCGCCGGGGCGAGAAACATAAGCCTTGATCGTGACATGTGTCCTCCTGACGCAAAGGGAATCGCGGGGCGTCCCCACGCTTCATAGTACGGCGGCGGCCGCCGGAAAACAAAGCGGATACCTCCGGATTTCAGCGCGGGGCTCCGAAGGACAGGAATTCGGGGTTCGTCGATTCTCGGCCCGGCCGCCCTCCCGATTCAGCCCTCGATGTCCCCGGATTGCAGGAGCGCCCGGAGCTTATCGCGTCCCGGTCGGCTCAAGGGAAGTTCGCCGCCGTCTTTCAGCCGAAGCCGGTATATCCCGCCGCCGCGATGGGCATAAGATTCAATCCGGTTCCGGTCGACGAGGTAGGCCCGGTGGGTCCGGACGAACCTCGGCGGAAGAATCCGCTCCAGAATGTCGAGAGGTTTGTCCAGAAGGAATTGGCGGCCTCCGCCCAGATGCGCCTCGACGAGATACCGGGCGGCCTTGAAGTATCGGACCTCCGCCACCGGGACCAGTATATTCTCCCGGCCTTGGCGGACGACCAGCGTGCGGACCGCGGCATCGGATTCGGGCGGACGCCGGCCGAAGCAACGGTCGAGGGCCTTCCTCAGACGCTCCACCGTGAAAGGCTTGGGGACGAAGTCGAGAACGCCGTGCTCGAAGGCGCGGAGGGCCTGGTCGGTATGTGCGGAAATGATGATCGTGGGAAAGGGCCGGGAAACGGCCTGCTGGAGAAGGGCGAAACCGCTCCGGCCGCTCAGGTTGAGGTCGAGCAGGCAGAGGTCGAACCGGCCGCCATCGAGGCGGCGGACGGCCTTGTCCAGGGTCCAGCAGATCTCGACCGCCTCGACACGGTCCCCGAGGATGGCCCGGACCGACCTCTCGATGTCCTCGGCGATGGGAGGTTCGTCCTCGACGATCAGAATGCGCATGGCATCACATCGCGGAAATGACGATATGAACTTCCCATGTTCCGTCCCGTCGGCCGGAGGTCAGCGACCAGCGGCCCGGCCAGCTCTCCTCAAGACGGGCTTTGACGTATTTCAGCCCCATCCTGCCCTCGGCCGCTTCCTCCGGCGGTTCCTCCGGCCGGGCCAGCCGCGACCCGTCATTCGTCAGGCGGAATTCCAGGCGCCGGCCGTCTCCGTGAACCTCCAGCCGAAAGGTTCCGTCTTCGCCCGGCTCGTAGGCGTGCGTCAATCCGTTCTCGATGAGCGTATGAATGATCAAGGGGGGAACGTTCACACCCTCGATCCCTCCTTCGACCAGGAGACTGTAACGGGCGGCCCGCCGCAGCCCCATGAGCTGGAGGTGATGCCGGCACAACCGGATTTCTTCCTCCAATGGAATTTCGCTCTCCCCCGAGATGCGGTTGACGATCCGGAATTCCTCGGCCAGGGCCTCGATCAGCCTCTCTGCCTGCCCGGCGTCCCGGTTGTACCAGGACTTGATGGAATGCAGCGTATTCATGATGAAATGGGGCTGGATGCTTTTCTTGAGGAGCTCGTTTTCCAGCCGCTGGGACCGCAGGCGGAGCGCCTCGAAACGGCGGCTCTGGGCCCGGATGGTCATGCTGATCGCCAGGATGACGCAGGCGAGAAATCCCCCTTGGCCGACGCTGAACAGGAATTTGGGCGACGGCCAATCCGGGAACGAGGCCAGGATGAAAGCGGCCGTATACACATCCACGGCCGCCAGCAGGAGGAGGCCGGAAAAGGCCGCCGCCGAACCCGGTTTTTTCCGACGGAGGGCGAAGAGGAGCAGGCCCGCGGCATACAGCGACATAGCCAGGTTGTTGAACACGTTCCCGGCTACGGCCGGGGCTCCGGACAAGATCAGCGCCGCCAGCGCCGCCCCCATGAGAGCGACGTGAACGGCTTTTCGCGGAATATCGAAGTGAAACAGGAAGAACAGGTTGAGAAACAGGCCATGGACGAACGGCCATCCCAAATCGATGGGAATAAGGAGATGATAGAGCGGAAAGGTCAGCCCGGTCGAGTCGACGGCGTACGAGGCCGCCGTGGACAGGAACTGCATCAGCGCATAGAAGAAAAAGATCAGATAGGAGCGATGGCGGCCCGTGCCGATGAACAAGGCCAGGCAGAACAGGCCGGCCGTGAGAAAGATGCCCATGTACAGGAGCTGCCGGTCGGTTGAGGACCGGATTGCGGCCTCCAGATCGGACGCGTTCCCCCAGCTGAGGCCGAACATGGAGGAACGAAAGCGGCCGCGCCAGTTCGACGTCCGCAAGGCTAAAACGCGGGGGCCCGGCCCGGATTGGGACGGCGGGATTCTCACCGTCCAGACGACGCGGCCGGGCCGCTCGGCGGCTTTATCCCCGCCCACCCGGCCGTTGACGCCGAGGCGTTCGCCGTCCCAGAATAACTCGGCGGCCATGGGTGTCGAAGGGTTGACATGCTCTGAGCCTCGATTTATGCTTCCTGAGACCGGGTTATTCCCATGCCCGTGACAAGCTGACAGCCCATATCCATGGGCTGTCGAGCGGGGCAAAGACCATGGAAATACTGGGCGATATCGTTGGAATGGATTTGAAAAGTACAGGGAAATAGAAGCTGAAACACGTATCATTAAGCCCTTACTGGCCGGCATGAAAAAGCTGGTTCTAATCGCTGACCGCCAAGTCTCCGAGGAAGAGATTCCGAATAGCGTCTCGGAAATCCTTTGCATCCTGACCCAATTCGGCGAGTGATGATCTCAGTACGGAGGCAAGAAAATGAAATTTGACTGCAACTGCGAGCGTTTTTTATTTTTTATTTTACTGTTGAGCCTCCTTTCATCGGGCTGCGGGACCAAGGCCCCGCGGACGGAGGCCCGGCATCTGCCCGTCGGCCTTGACGGGCGCGGGCCCTACCTGATCCTCCACACCGAGCGCGCGGCCGCCGAATACGGCCGGGCCATCGACCTGGCCAAAGCCATGCACCCCGGCGCCGAGGCGGCGGAATTCGATGCTGAGGACATCGCCTCGCTGGGGAGCCTCCTCGAAGAGCTGCGGCCGCGCTACTGCCTGATTTTCATCAAGCCCGACGAGCTCGACGTCAACCTGGCTTGGGCTTGGCTTCAGGCGGCCTGCGCCGTCGACGACGACCCCTTTGTCGACACCCGGACGGGCTTCATCACGGGCGAGAATGCGGATGCGGTCTTCCGCTTCGTGAAGCGCATTGACGACGCCGTGAACGGCCGAATCACCCTTCCGGCGGCGCTCATAGACAACTTAGGCCCCAACGAAGTCATGAAAAAAGACGGCTGGTCGAAGCGGCGGGGAAGCTTCATGATCCCGGCGCTCGCCGGCGCATATCCCACCCACACAATCTCCCACGGCCTGGAGGGCTTCACCCGAGAGAGACTCGGGGAGATGTCCGGCGCGGGAATCGTTCACTTCGGCGGCCACGGCTATCCCGACCGGATCGTGAACTGCCTGAACGGGCCGTTCGTCCGCCGTATGCCCTTCTCGCCCTCGGTTATCTTCAACGGCGCCTGCTACACCGGGGTCACAGGCCGCTGGTTCGACTTAAGCACGGGCGGGGTCAGGCAAAAAAGCGTTCCCGTCGCCCATTCGTTCAGCCTGGGTGTCCTGGCAAACCAGGCTGTCGCCTACCTCGCCGCCCTGCACCCCGACCACGGCATCCCCGTTTACCAGGAGATGGAGTTCCTATCCTACACGGGCTCGTCCCTGGGAGAGGTCATGAAACACACTTACGACGGAGTGATCATCGCCGGGGGCGGAACGCTGATTCCCCTGGAGCCGCTCGCTGAAGGCGCCCGCCTGTCCTGGACACCCGCGGAGATCATGCTCAAGGGGACCGCCTCGCGCGTCCTTTTCGGCGACCCGGCCCTGAAGATCATGGAGCCGGTGACCGATCCTCCCCTGGAGGTCTCGCTCTCTCCTGAGGAAGGCCGCGTGATCCTGACAGCCAAGGTCAAGAACCCCGCCCTAAAAACAACCTTCAGCGACACGTATTATTCGGACCTGTCCCAAACCGGCCAGTTCAACGACCGGCTGCTCATCAGCTGCGAATGGCCGGAAGACCGGCAGGATGTCGGCAGCCTCGCCGTCGAGCACGTCACGATCCGCGGTCAGTCGCTGCCCCATCGCCTCATCGGCTGGGCTTTCGAAGAGGACGGCGGAAGGACGCTCCTCCATGTCCAGGTCGACGTCCTGTCCACCGGCTACCTCGACTCTCCCCTGCGCACAGCCGGCGCCGAGTGCCGGATAACAGTCTCCCGCGCCGGGCCCGCAAAGGCGCCGCTATTTAGCGAACATCTTCGGCTGGAGCCAGTTGTGGCCCCATTCCCAGATGTTGCCGTCTCCGTCCAGGGCGATGAGATGGGCGGCTCCGGCGTCAAGGGCGACGATGGGCGGGATGCTCTCGACCCGCATGGGCGATTTTAGCTTGTAGGGTCCCGGTGCCTTACCGAGAACGCGGTCGTCGTTCGACCCCCACACTGTCCCGTCCCGGCCCAGGGCCAGGAAATCATCGTCGCCGACGCTGACCGCAACGGGCTGCGCGATCTGGTCGTAACGCTCGGAGAGAGGCTCCTCCCCGGGATAATGCTTGTAAAGCCCGCCCTTCAGAATATTCCCCCACATCTTGAACAGCCCCGACGCCTCCAGCACGGCATTGACGGGAGCGCCGCGGCCGGCCGCGATCGGACGCTCGAAGGCCGTTCGAGGTCGTCGATGAGGCGCCCGACGCCCTCCCGGCTGAGCATGAGCAGCTTCATCATGGTCACTGAATTGGCCATGGCCGGGATCTCGATCCAGTCGAATTTCTCCTGAGTGAAAAAGGCGGTGTCGTTGATCTTGAGGACATTCCGGTTGAAATCCCTGAGCGAAATCCTCTCTCCCGGGTTGTCGGTCAGGTTGTTGTTGAGGACGAGGTCGAAATGGACCTCGGGCCACTTGAGCATTTCCCAGGCCAGGCTCCAGGTTTTTTCCAGAAGGTAGAGCTCGAAATCCGTCCGCAGGAAATGAATGATCTCCTTGAACCAATCGGGGATGTAGCTGTCGATGTAATCCTTGACTATCTTCATGGCCGCCAGGCTGTCTCCGAGGACATCGGGCGCGCCCAACATGCTGGAGAGATGCTCGTTGAAATAATCCCGGCTAACGCTCGACACCCGCTCCCGGTCGAACCCGCCGGGATTGAAGAGAGCCGCCTTGCCCAGCTCGTGGCCGAAGGCCGGCCAGGCGCGCCGGCACATCGGAAAACGTCGGCCCGGCGTTCAACCGCCAAGGCGCTCGGTGAGTACGCCCATTCGCCCGAATGAAGCCGCCAGGCGGCGACGAGCAGGACGACGGTTCCGGCACGGAGGGTGAGTTGTCAAGCGCCTAGGCCCTCCTGCAACCGGAAACGCCAGGTGCAAAACCATTCGGCGGGATGGGGGTCGGGGGGGCAACCGATGCATTCGGTGCGGATGCGGGGGTCGATGGCGCGGGCGAAGGCGGTGTACTCCACCAGCCCGCCCGACTTGCAGGGATAGTCGTCCAGCCCCTTGCGCCGGCGGGCGTTTTGAACCCGGCAGGCGTTCATGCGGAAGACCAGGCTGCCGTCCGGCTCCTCCTCGAAGGACTGGGTGTTGATCTGGGCGTAGAGGCGGAAGCCGAGCGCCTTTTTCAGCCCGGCCAGGCCGGGCTTGGGGGGCAGTCCCAGGAAATCGCGGATCGCCCGCGCCTCGAAAGGGGAGAAATGGGCCCAGCAGGAGTCGTTGCAGCGCTTGGCGTCGTTCATGCCGTGGGTAAACTCCACCGCCTGGAACCAGACCCCGTCGTTGGCCAGCCAGTTGACCGCCGCGGCATCCAGCAGGGCCTTGAGACGATCGGGGGGCATCTCCCGCAAAGGGCGCGGCAGACCGTCCGCCATCTCGAAGCCGAATAGCTTGCCCAGCCGCTCGAGCTGGATGCCGACACTGCGCCGCGAAGCCTCGGAGAGGATATCCAGGGCCGCCTCCGGCCCCATCTGATGCCGCACCTCTGTAAACCAGAGGGCGTAATGGACCACGATACGGTGGAAAAAATCCATCACCAGGCGGGCGGTTTCCTCCGCTCCCAGGTCGGCGATCCGTTCGGCTTCGATCGGCATGTTCCCTCCTAACAATCCACGCTTTGGCATGGATTGTTTAATAAGCGTAAATCCCCGTTCGGGGGATGTCAAGGTCGACGGGAAGACGGGGCGGGACGGACCTGCGGTTGCCGGCGGCGGCGGCCGCCCTCCTTTTTCTCAAGGGCAAAAGCTACAAGGCGATGCAGGACGAGCTCTTCGTTTCCGGGGAGCCGGTGGGGACCGACCGAGCCTCCGCTCCGAGCACTTGACAGCGCCGGCCTAAGTTCATATACATGGAAGCGCTGACTCGAAAGCGCGACCATGGATTTCCTCAAGGAGCTCGGCCATCTCGCCATCGCCAGCCGGCTGAAACGGCTCACGGACCGGTTTCTGCAGGGCGGAAGCGAGGTCTACCGGTCGCTGGGCATCGACTTCGAGCCCCGCTGGTTCACCATATTCTATCTTCTTTCAACCCAGGGTTCGCCGCTCTCGATTCGGGAGATCGCCGATGCTCTTAAGGTCTCCCACCCGGCCGTCATTCAAACCTCTCAGATGCTGATCAAAAAAGGCTTGGTCGAGTCCCTCCAAGACGACTCCGACCGGCGGAAGAGGCTCCTCGCCGTGACCCCCCGGGGAAAGCAACTGGCCGCTTCGTTGACGCCCGTCTGGGACTGCTTCCGCTCCGCCGTGGCGGAGCTTTTCGACGGGGCGGGTGTGGATATGCTTGACGTCATCCAGAGAGTTGAATCCAAGCTCGACGAAGAGAACATCGGTGAACGGATCATCCGCAAGATTAAGCGCCTCCAGGCCGAGGCGGTCGAGATCCTCGATTATGCGCCCGAGCGCAAGGACTCTTTCCGGAAACTGAACGAGGCGTGGCTGAAAACCTATTTCAAGGTCGAAGACGCCGACCGGAAGATCCTTCATCATCCGGAAGAGGAGATCCTCCAAAAGGGCGGCTTCGTCTTGTTCGCCCGTCTCAAGGACGAAATCGTCGGGACGACGGCTCTGCTGAAGCTTAATGACGAGACCTACGAAATCGCCAAAATGGCCGTCGCGGAGCATGCCCGGGGAAAACAGGCGGGCCGCCGGCTGGCGGAGGCGGCGATCGCACGGGCAAGGGCCAAAGGGGCGAAAAAAATTGTTCTCCACACCGACAACCGGCTCCGGGCCGCGGTCGGTCTGTACCGCAAGCTGGGGTTTAGGACCGCCCCGGATGAGGTCACCGAGTCCGGGAGGCTCGGGAGGGCTAAGCTTGGATTCGCGATGAAGCTGGATTTGGGATAAAAGCCATTTTCTCCACTTGCAACGAATTGGTTAGCGCTTACGTATTACCTTACGTATGGCTTATACTTGGAGGTTTTGGATGCCAAAATCAATAAAACATCTATCTACTTTAATTGTCCTCCTTTTCTTATTCCAACTGGCCTGGTCTTGCCTCCCCTGCTCCGCCCAGGCCGGACAAGCCGTCTCAAGTCCGCCGGCCCTAGACGCCAAGGTCCGAAGTGAGATCGCGGGAAAGGTCGGCGAGCTCCTGACGACTCTCTATATTTTTCCCGGCAAGGCCGTGGAGATGAAGGCTTTGCTCGACCGGAAGCTCGGGAGCGGCGGGTATGACAACCTGGCCGACGCCAATCTGTTCGCCCGGACACTGACCGAGGATCTCCGGAGCGTGAGCAAGGACCTTCACCTGCGGGTCCTCTGCAACCCCGAACTGGTCAAGAGGATACGGGCCCAGGAGAGCCAGGGCGCCGAGGAGCGGGAGAAAGAGCGTCGGGCGGCGCTCGAGCGGGAGCGGCGGGATAATTTCGGATTCCGGAAGCTCGAGCTCCTGGACGGAAACATCGGCTATCTGGACCTGCGGTCTTTCTCGGGCCTGAGAGAAGCGGGCGAGACGGCGGTGGCGGCCATGAATTTCCTGTCCAACGCCGGTGCCGTCATCATCGACCTCCGCCGGAACGGCGGCGGCAGCCCGGCCATGATCCAGCTCATCAGCAGCTATTTCCTCGGCGATTATACCTATCTCAACAGCTTCGAAAACCGGGGCGAAAACACTTTCCAACAGTTCTGGAGCCTTCCTTACGTTCCGGGAAAATCCATGTTCGATAAGGATCTCTACATTCTCACCAGCCGAAACACGTTCTCGGCGGCCGAGGAATTCACCTACAACATGAAGAACTTGAAGAGGGCCGCTCTAGTCGGGGAGACGACGGGCGGCGGCGCCCACCCGGGCGGGCTCCGGATCGTGAATGACGATTTTCTGGTCTGGATACCCACCGGACGGGCCGTCAACCCCATCACCAAGACGAATTGGGAGGGCGCCGGGATCGCGCCCGATATCGCCGTCGACCAGGACAAAGCCCTGGATAAAGCCCGGGTCGCCGCGCTGGAAAAAATGATCAAGACCGCGCCGGACGAAACGGCCCGGGCCGGCTTAGCCTGGGCGCTGAACGCATTGAAGGCCAAACTGGAACCCGCCTCGGTCGAGGAAGCCGTCTTGCGGCCGTGCTTGGGACGCTATGCCGAAGGCGAGATCGCGCTCGAGAACGGCCAGATCGTCGTTTCGGCCCAAGGGCAGAAAATCAAGATGATCCCGTTGAGCCCGACCTATTTCGTCCCCGCCGACGACAGCGGAATCCAAATCGAATTCGTGCCCGACAAGAACGGCAAGTCCTACGATGTCATCGGCCACTTCCGCGGCGGCGCGAAACAGCGCATGAGCCGGATCCGGGAAAAGAAGTGAGGAGGAAACCGTGAGAACAAAGCATCTCGCCGCTTTCTTAGTCTGTATATTTCTTGTCGGAGCCGTCTGGGCCCAGCAGCCCGGCGAGCAGAGCTACAGCGACAGCCCGGCCTTGCCCGGAGGCGTCACGTGCGAGCGGATCCGGTCCGTCATCGACGTCGTGAACTCGGGCGACCCGGAACGCGTCCGCCGTTTCATCAACGGGGATTGCACAGGTCCCTTCAAGACCAATATTCCGATGGACGATCACGTCCAAACGTTTGTGGGATTCTTCCGGCAGACGGGCGGCATCGATTTCCACGGCATCCGCAGCTATGTTCCCGAGCGCAAGGGCGAAACCGTCGTCATCGTTAAGGATCGGAACCTGGAAAGCTGGTGGGGCATCACGCTCCGCTTTACGGCCGGCCCCGACTCTCTGATCCGAGGCATCGGACTCAGCCCGGCCCGCGAGCCGTCCGGATCGACGGAAGCGCCCCTGACCGAAGGCCAAGCCGTCGAGCAAATGAAGGCGCTCATCGGCAAGCTCAACGCCAAGGGCGTCTTCTCGGGGGCCCTGCTGGTCGCCAAGGGCGACAAAGTGCTTCTGGCCTCGGCGGGCGGAGAAGCGAGCAAGGCCTTCCACGTCCCAAACAACGTCGACACCAAGTTCAACCTGGGATCGATGAACAAGATGTTCACCTCGACGGCGATCATGCGGCTGGTCGAGGAGGGGAAGCTCTCGCTCGACGACCCGATCGTCAAGTATGTCGACGAATCCTGGCTTCCCAAGTCCGTGACCGAAAAGATCACCATCCGCCATCTCCTGACCCATTCCTCCGGGCTGGGAAGCTATTTCAATGAAACCTACATGAAAAGCTCCCGGGCGCTCTTCCGCAAGCTTGACGACTACAAGCCCCTGATCAAGGACGATCGGCCGGCCTTCGAGCCGGGCAACCGCTTCCAGTACAGCAACACCGGGATGTTCCTGTTGGGCGTCGTCATCGAGAAGGTCGCCGGCCGGGATTACTTCGACCACATCCGCAAAGCCATCTACGAACCGGCCGGCATGACGAACAGCGACTGCTACGAAATGGACGTCCCGATCGAGAACCTGGCCATCGGCTACAGCCCCGACCCCAAGAGCCCCGCCGGCTGGAGGAACAACCTTTATACGCACGTCATCAAGGGCGGCCCGGCCGGGGGCGGATTCTCGACGGTCAAGGACCTCCATAAGTTCGCCCTGGCCCTGCTGGCCGGGAAGCACGTCTCGCCGGAGAGCCTCAAGATGATGTGGACGGACCACCTCAAGGCCAACTACGGTTTCGGTTTCACCATCGATGAAGGCCCCGCCGGCAAGGTCGTCGGGCACAGCGGCGGCTTCGACGGGATCAATTCCAAGCTCGATATCTACCTCGACTCCGGATATATAGTGGCCGTAATGTCCAACGTCGATATGGGCGCGGGCCCGCTCGCCCGCAAGCTCGGCCAGATGCTGGCCCGGGTCGGACCGGCCAAATAGCCGTATCTGGGATAGGACGCATTAAAAGATCAACCTCACAGACTTTCCGGATCATCTCGGCCCAGTCCTTGGAGGGGATGGGCCGGAGTTCTTCGAAGGTTTGATATCCTGCGGCGGCGGGAGGGTGAGAAACCGCATGAAATCCGGCTACCATACTTTTTCGGAGTGCAGATCCCAGGCTTCGTCCTCGTCGTTATATCGAAGATAGAAATAACGGCCTTGGTAGAAACAAAAAAGGATGCCGTTGGATAGACGGCCGGTAAAGGGGAGGAAGATCCTCCGCAATTCACGCCCTTGCCGGTCGAAGACGGCGAATTCCGCCGTATCCTGGCCGTACTTATAGGTTCGGGCGACGAATTTCCCGTCGACGATGTCAAAATAATCGAGACCCGGCGTGGCGTCGGGAAAGAAGAGACGCTTTTCGAATTCCTGCCATCTCGGCTTCATCTCCGGATCCTCCCTGATGGGCTTGAGGATGGCCTCTTTCACGGTAGCCGTGATCTTGACCGGTTCAAGGGGCAGCCGGATCTCTTTTTGCCGGATGCCGTTCCCGTCATAGACCGTGACGATCGATTCTTTTCCAGAAGCGATGGCGAAGATTTGATCGTCCAACACGCGGGCGGAATAATAGTCCCCTACGAGGTTGAGCTTCTCGATGCTCATCGATTCCCTTCGGGCGCCGATCTCCCTGATCAGCTTGAAATCCTTGTCGTATAAACGGATCGTCGTGACGGCTCCCGTGGAGTCGAATAGAAAATCCCTGGCCAGGCATTTCTCGCCGAGGCGATAAATACCTCCTTTAAACACCCCGATGGTGAGCTTGATCTCATCGATGTACTCGCCCTCCAGGGAGAAGCGAGCGAGCTTATGGGAGCCCGGAATATCCAGGTGATCTTTGAAGACGCCGATGCGGTGTATGAAATCGAATTCGCCGGGGCCCTGCCCCTCGCGTCCGAAGGTTCTGACGAACGAGACGCCTTTTGCGCCGATCGTGAAAAAATGCACGGCCGGGGAATTCTCCACGATATAGATCCTGCCGTCGGCGATCGTGATAAAAAAGGGACTCATCACCTGGGGCAACTTGGCGACCAGTTCCCCGGATGCCGGCTTAGCAGCGAACACGATGCCCAAAATTTGAACGAGTCCGAAAAATCGGAAAAGCGTCTTTCGAGCTTTCATTCAAACCTCCCTTGGCGATGAGATATCTCTCCGCATCTTGAATCTTCCTTGTCGCTTCGCACGTTCATCCCGGCCATAATGCGCGGAAACGATGCCTCCCCTCACAAATTGATGATATCGCCGGCCGCCGGCTCGATGATCAGTTTATGACTCCCGGAAACGGCGGGGACGGTCAGGAGGCCCTTCGCGTCGGCCGTGATGGCCTTCCCGGCGCCGCTCTTCGTGTCCAGCCAGTAGCGATAGGCCTTGTTTGCCGTCACGACGAATTTCTGGAGGCGCCGCAGCGTCACGTCCGCCTTGCCCTTCCCGACGATGCGCACTTCGTAGTGGGTGGCCTTATCGACGATCGAGCTCGGATCCCAGCCGAATTGGTACAGGTTGTTGACTCCGCCCTTGACGTAGTCCGACCAGTCATAAACATCCACGGTCTGCTTGGGAGAGATCCCGTACCCGCTCCGGTTGGTGAAAGCGAGAAAGCTCTGGTTGAGCCGGAAGTTCCACATCCAGTTGAGCTGGACGAAGCAATTATCGGAGTGTTCGCCGTTATGCCGGTGGTAAAAGAAGCCGCGCTTTTGTTCGTCGAGAATCGGCCGCATCAGATCGCCGCCGGAGGCCATGGGCACGGTAGCATCCTTCGTCCCGGCCGTGAAGGAAACGAACGGCACGTCCTTTTTCGCGCCGAAGAACTTCTGAAGCCACCAGTAGAGGCTGGAGTATTCCCGCGCCAGATAAGACTTGCCGTCCGTTCCCTTGATTTTGATCTTCTGGCCGGCGGTGCCGACGATATAGTCCTCGAATTGCTGCTGAAACGGGCCCACGGGCGGTGTGAAGCGGGCGAAGCCCGAATGGGCATGGATCGCGGCGAAGATTTCGGGATGGCGGAGGCCGAGCTGCCAGGCTCCCGTTCCGCCGATGCTATGGCCGAACATGTAGACCCGATTCTTGTCGATCGTTACGCCGGGCAGGCGTTTCCCCACGAGATTGGTCTCAATCGCTTCTTTGACGATTTTGATGACGGCGTCGTGAGCCCACATCCGGCAAAGGCCTCCCCAGTGGGAGCCGAACCACCAATCATCCTCGTTCCCGGTCGACGGCTTGTACTGGAAGTAGAGCATCACGAACTCGTACTCATCGGGCTCGCAGCCGGCCAGATCCTCCTCGCGCTTGAAGTCCCCGCCCCATTCATGGACATGGACCAACAACGGCATCTTGGCCGCCGCGCTCCCATAAAGGCTGAGCCGGAAGGCGAGCACGGTGCGTTCGCCATTATGCCCTTTGATGACCCGGCTTTCCTCGTAGGTCTTGTCCGGCCGGCGAGTGCCGTCGGTATAGCCGTACGTGTTAAAGATCGTCGGGCTCGCCTTTTGCGTGCCTTTGGTAACACTTTTCAGGGGC
>Ga0299912_10002244_pt1 | contig 15843 bp, 19 predicted proteins | sample RVTome_2_FD_207667 | JGI IMG/M metagenome (GOLD analysis project Ga0299912, IMG submission 207667) | Soil microbial communities from uranium-contaminated site in the Upper Colorado River Basin, Wyoming, United States - RVT95D214 (version 2) ... | reverse complement strand
ATCACGGTGCGAATCGCCGCGACCTTGCCCTCGCCGGCACTGGCTGCCGGCACATCGGCCCACAGCCAGATGTTGTCGGTGAGATTGGGCGCGCCCATGTCCTTGCGCCCGGTGGCGGCGCTGGTGTGGCAGTAATAGCAGGCTGCGGTTTCGCTGTGGAACAGCACATCGCCGGCGGCGGCCTTGACTGCGTCGTGTTCGTTTCCGGACAGGCTGGCGACATAGTTTGCCAACTGGTCAATCTGCTCGCCGTCGAGCACTTCGCCAAAGGCCGGCATGTAGCCACGGCGACCGTTCATCAGGGTTTCGTGGATCTTTTCGTACGATCCGCCGTACAGCCAGTCGTCGTCGGTCAGGTTGGGAAAGAAGCTGATCACGCCCTGGCCGCCTGCCTGGTGGCAAGGCGCGCAGTTGTCCGAGAACAAGGCCTTGCCTGCGGACAGGATGAAGCCGTTCATTTCCGGATCCTGGGCGATCTGCTCGTAGGACATCGCCTGGATCTTGTCGAAGTAGGGCTTCTGCGCAATCGCAGCCTTGTTCATGTCAGCCATCAGCAGCGCGCGGGTGTTCCAGCTGTGCGTCTTGCTTTCGCCTTCGCTGTTGACGTAGCTGATTTGCGAGACGCCGCCGATCCACCCCTTGCCGAACGGCCACGAGGGATAGATCGTCCAGTACACCAAGGCAAAGACCACCGTGGCGTAGAAGGTGTAGACCCACCATGCCGGCAGCGGGTTGTTGTATTCCTGCAGGTCGCCGTCCCAGGCATGGCCCGTGGTTTGAACCGTTTGAGATTGTAGTTTTTGCTCGCTCATTGCTTGTCCTTCGTGTCGTCTTGATCGCCTGGCTGGTCGTCCAGAAACGGAATGTCGCGGTATGACTCGAGTTGCTTGCTCCGCTTTTTGCTACCGTAGACGTAGATCACGATGCCGATAAAGGTAACGAAAAAAATGATCAGGGCCAGCGGCTTGGTGTTTTCGGGTTTCGAGAACCACATCAGCCATTCCATGTTCAAGCCTCCAGCCCGACCCGATTAGCGGTCGCCGACGAATGCGTCGTCGGTGTACTTGCTGAAATCGACCATGGTGCCCAGCACCTGGAGATAGGCCACCAGCGCGTCCATTTCGGAAATGCCGGAACGGTCGCCGTCGTAGTTGCCGAAGTTGGCCTGCTCGATCAGGTTCTTCTGCGCATCGGGGATGTGCAGTTGACGGGCCACGGTCTCGCCGAACTGGGTCACGTTGGCGTCGTATTCGGCCTGCGTCTGCGAATACGGCACCCCGACCTTGCGCAGCGCCTTCATGCGAGCCGCCGTATCGGAAATATCGAGCGGGGTCGTCAGCAGCCACGGGTAGTTCGGCATCACCGACTCGGGCACCATCGAACGCGGCGCCACCATGTGCTGCACGTGCCATTCGTTCGAGTACTTGCCGCCCACCCGCGCCAGATCGGGCCCGGTGCGCTTGGAGCCCCACTGGAAGGGATGGTCGTACTGCGATTCCGCTGCCAGCGAGTAATGGCCGTAACGCAGCTTTTCGTCGCGGAACGGGCGAATCATCTGCGAGTGGCAGGTGTAGCAGCCTTCACGCTGAAAGATGTCGCGGCCGCGCTGCTCCAGCGGCGTGTAGGGGCGCACGCCCTCGACCTTTTCAATGGTCTTGTCGATGAAGAACAGCGGTGCAATCTCCACCAGGCCGCCGACGCTGATCGCCAGCATGGTCAACACGGCCATCAGGCCGATGTTGGTTTCAATCCATTCGTGTTTGAAGTTGATATTCATGTCGTGTCTTCCCTGAATCAGGCATGGGCCATCTTGGCGGCCAGTTTGGCTTCCAGCGCAGCGCTTTCACGCTTGCCCTGGCGGATGGTCATGAACATGTTGGTCGCCATCAGCACTGCGCCGGTGAGGAAGAACATGCCGCCGATGGCGCGCATCGCGTAGAAGGGCATCATGGCCGCGACGGACTCGACGAACGAATACTGCAGGTTGCCGAACTCGTCGAACGCACGCCACATCAGGCCCTGGGTGATGCCGGAAATCCACATCGCGACGATGTACAGCACGATGCCGATGGTGGCCAGCCAGAAGTGCCACTCGACCAGCTTGCGACTCCATATCTTGGTGTCCCACAGCTTGGGCATCATGTGATACAGCGAGCCGAAGGAGATCATCGCCACCCAGCCCAGCGCGCCGGAGTGCACGTGGCCCACGGTCCAGTCGGTGTAGTGCGACAGCGCATTGACTTCCTTCAGCGACATCATCGGGCCTTCGAAGGTCGACATGCCGTAGAACGACAGCGCGACGATCATGAAGCGCATCACCGGGTCGGTGCGCAGTTTGTCCCAAGCACCCGACAGGGTCATGATGCCGTTGATCATGCCGCCCCACGAGGGCATCAGCAGCAGGATGGAAAAGGCGGCGGCCAGCGACGAGGTCCAGTCCGGCAGCGCGGTCCAGTGCAGGTGGTGCGCGCCCACCCACATGTACATGAAGCCCAGCGCCCAGAAGTGCACGATCGAAAGGCGGTAGGAATAGATCGGGCGGCCGGCCTGCTTGGGCACGAAGTAATACATCATGCCGAGGAAGGCGGCGGTGAGGAAGAAGCCCACCGCGTTGTGGCCGTACCACCACTGCGTCATCGCGTCCTGGGTGCCGGCGAACAGGCTGTACGACTTCATCGAGAACAGGTCGATCGGCATCGCCAGGTTGTTGAAGGTGTGCAGCAGTGCGGTGGCCAGGATGAAGGCGAGGTAGAACCAGTTGGCGACATAGATGTGCGGCTGCTTGCGGCGCATGATGGTGCCGACGAACAGGATCAGGTAGGTCACCCACACGATCTCGACCAGGATGTCGATCGGCCATTCCATTTCGGCGTACTCGCGACCCTGCGAATAGCCCATCACATAGGACAGCGCCGCCAGCACGATCACGGTCTGCCACCCCCAGAAGGTGAGGCTGGCCATGCCGTCGGAAATCAGGCGGGTCTGGCAGGTGCGCTGCACCACATAGTAGGAGGTGGCAAACAGCGCCGAGCCGCCGAAGCCGAAGATCACCGCACTGGTATGAACCGGGCGAAAGCGGCCGAACGAGAAATAGGGGCTGTCAAAGTTGAGGAAGGGCCAGGCCAGTTCGGACGCGATGTAGACGCCGACGAACATGCCGACCACCGCCCACACCAGCGCCATGACGGAGAATTTTTTTACGATGTCAAAATTGTATTGTTCCGCACCGGAATATGAGGTTACCGCCATCGACCGCTCCTGTTGTACCCGAAATAGCGCCTAGTGCCGCGCTTCAAACAGCATATGCTTATATTAAAAAACTGCGGGATTATAGGACAGCCTGCCTGCGCACCGCAAGCCGAAAACCCGGATCAGGATGTCGCCAGCAGCGTTTTCAGGTCTTTCGCAATGGCATCCGGGCTGCTGCCATACGGCATCAGAAGTCTTAAATTCCCTTGCGGATCATAAACGTAAGTTCCGGCACTATGATCGATCAAATAATCGTCAGCCGCTTTCACCGAACTCTTTTGATAGACCACTTTGTACTCGTGCGCCAACTGCTTCAGCGATTCCGCATCGGTATACATGCCGAGAAAACCGGGATTGAAGGCGGGCACGAATTCTTTGAGCAGATCCGGGGTGTCGCGCTGCGGATCCACCGTAACGAAAATGACCTGTACGCGCTCAGCCTGCGGCCCGAGCTGCTGCAGCGCAAGCGAAAAATCCGACAGCGTGGTGGGACAGACATCCGGGCAATGGATATAGCCGAAGAAGACGGCCACCACCTTGCCCCGGAAATCCGCCAGGGTGCGGACCTGGCCGTTGTGGTCGGTGAGCTTGAAGTCCCGGCCGAAGGCGGCGCCCGTGATGTCGGTCGCCAGGAAGGAGGGCTGCTGCGGGGCGGGCTGGCAACCGGCCAGCATGAACGCAGCCGCGGCACAGGCGGTGACGAGCCAGGTTCTCATGCCTTGATCTGCTCGAACAACTGTCCAGGCACATCGGCAAGACGGTATTTTCCGGTTTCAACCGCCTTGGCCAGCTTTTCCAGCGTGGTGTCCTGCAGCAGGTCAATGATCTTGTTTTTCACCGGCAGCCAACGAAAATGCAGCGGACAGGCGGTCTCATCGCTGCACTTTTTGAGCCCCAACAGGCAGCTTTGGGTAAATTGAGGTCCTTCGGTCAGCAGCAGGATTTGCATCAGGGTGATCTTGTTGCCCTCATCGCGCAGACAGAAACCACCCAGGCGGCCACGGAATGAAAACAGCAGGCTGCCCTTGGCAAGGCTTTGCAGGATTTTGGCGAGATAAGGCGCGGGTACGCCGAGTTGCGACGCGATGTCCTTGTTCAGAACGGGCGTGGCGCTCGGCTGGGTGGCCATGTAGATCAATGCCTGAACGGCGTACTGACTGGTACGGGAGAGGATCATCTCGTGCCCCTGCAAATGGTGTGGGCACAATATAAAACAATCCTGTCCGAATATCCAGTTACAGGCTCATTTCCCCATACAAATCAAACGGGTATCAGGTAGTAATGATCTACCAGCATCACTGCGAACAGCAGGCTCAAATACCAGATGGAAAAGCGGAAGGTTTCCTTCGCCAGGGCATCGCTGTATTCACGATACAGGCGCCAGCCATAGTGGATGAAGCGGCCGCCCAGCACCGTCGCGCCTGCCAGATAGATCCAGCCGCCCATCCCGGTGCCGACCGGCAGCATGGTCACGGCAAACAGCAGCAGCGTGTAGAGCAGCACATGCAGGCGGGTGTAGGCTTCGCCGTGCGTCACCGGCAGCATCGGCAATCCCGCCTGGGCATACTCCTCGCGCCGGTACAGCGCCAGTGCCCAGAAATGCGGCGGCGTCCAGGCAAAGATGATGAGAAACAGCAGCAGGGCATCGTGGTGGATTTCACCCGTGGCGGCGGCCCAGCCGAGCACCGGCGGCATCGCGCCGGAAGCGCCGCCGATGACGATGTTCTGCGGCGTAGCCGGTTTCAGCAGCGCCGTGTAGATCACCGCATAGCCGACAAAGGTGGCCAGCGTGAGCCACATGGTGAGCGGATTGACGAAGACGTACAGCAGATACAGCCCCAGGCCACCCACCACGCCGGAGAAGATCACCGTCTGCGTATTGGTCAGTTCGCCGCGCGGCAGCGGACGTGCACGCGTGCGCGCCATCACGGCGTCGATTTTCTGCTCGATCAGGCAATTGAAGGCGGCGGCGGCGCCGGCCACCAGCGCGATTCCCAGCGTGCCGGCCCACAGCACATTCCAGTCGGGCAAGCCGGGCACGGCGAGGAACATGCCGATCACCGCGGTGAAAACGATCAGGCTGACCACGCGCAGCTTGCAAAGCGCCAGAAACTGCTGGCAGCGGCAGGCCACCCCCTGGATCATCAGGGATTCCACCCTCATCTCCGGCGTACCCGGTAGTTCAGCCACACCATGCTGGCCAGCAGCAGCGCCGCACCGGCGTTATGGGCCACCGCCAGGGCCAGCGGCAGGCTGAAAATCACGTTGCTGATTCCCAGCACGACCTGCAGAATCAGCAGCCCGCCGACCGCCATCCCGAAACAGACATAGCCCGGCGTGCGCAACAACCGGATCGCCAGCCAGCCCAGATACAGCGTCACGATCAGGGCCATGACCCGGTGCACCCAGTGAATCGCGGTCAGCGCGGTCTGCGGCAGCAGGTCACCCGCCGCAGTTTCACCCAGTTCACGGTGCAGCGTGAAGCTGTGCTCGAAATCCATGGGCGGCACCCACACGCCCTGACACAGCGGAAAATCGGTGCACGCCAGTGCGGCGTAGTTGGTGCTGACCCAGCCCCCCAGCGCGATTTGCGCAACCACCAGCACCAGTCCCACCGCCACGGTTCCGCGCATATGGTCGACCCGCGCAAAATAGGCATGACTTGATTGACCGCGCTCGCGCAGCCACAACCAGAGCAGCAGCGACAGGGTTGCCATCCCCCCCAGCAGATGCCCGGAGACGACCAGCGGCTTGAGCACCAGCGTAACCGTCCACATCCCCAGCAGGGCCTGATACACAATCAGGGCCAGCAAGACCGTGGGCAATCCCGGCCCACCGGCCGTTTCGCGCCGCCATCGCCAGGCCAGCACCGTGATCGCCAGCACCAGCAGTCCCAGCGTCCCGGCAAAATAACGATGCACCATTTCCTTCCAGGCCTTGGCGTGGGAGACCGGGCCCTGCGGACTCACAGCGAGTTCTGCGTTGATCGCGTCGGCAGCATGGGTCGGCGTGATCTTGCCGTAGCAGCCCGGCCAGTCAGGGCAACCCAGTCCGGCATCGGACAAACGCACATAGGCTCCGAGGCTCACGACGCCGAACGTCAGGATGAGCGCGGCCAGAATAAGATTTCGATAAAAGTTCATGGTCAACCGATCTGTGAGGCTTTAAGCAACAACTTGAGGTCTTTCAACATCAGCTTGGGGTCCGGCTGCCCGGGAAAACGCAGCATCAGGTTGCCCAGCGGATCGACCAGATAAATGTGTTCGGCCGGGCTTTGCGCAGCCGGAAACTGGCCGGCAAAGGCCGCATCGGCCGGACGCCACACATACAGGCCGGGATGTTCCTGCAACAGGGCCGGGGCGACCCCGCCCGCATCGGTCAGCACCCACAAGCGTTCGATGCGGGACTGCTCCTTGCCCTGCGCGATCCGGGTCTGCCGCATCAGATAGAGTTGCTGCGCACATGCCGCATCGCAATCCGACGGACCCACATGAACCATGACCCACTTGCCCTGGAGCGCTTCAAGATCCAGTGCCGTGCCATCGAGCGCTGCCCCCGCCGTGTGCTGCAGGGGCGTCACCTGGATAAGTTCACCATAATTGGTATGCCCATCCGGGCGCAAGCCAAAGTAGGCCAGATAGGCGGCCGCCACAGGCACCACGAAGATGCCGATCAGGAACAGGAGTTTGTTGCGCGGGCTCAATTGCATGGGTCTAAATTATTCTGAGGATGAAGAACTCGCGTCACCTTCACGGAAACGCCTTATGTTTATTATCAGCCACAACACCACCAGTGTCGCGGCAAGACTGTACCATTGGAAGGCATAGCTGACATGTGATTCGACCCCGGTATCGGGACGTGGCCAACTGCGCTGCAAGCCATCCGCCTGCTCACTGGTCTGCAACAACAGAACCGGCTGCAATGGCAGTCTGGTGGCCTTCACATAGCGATCAAAGTCAAGATTCTGCCAGACACGGCCCTGCGGCGGCGTATCGGACAGTTCGAAATACCGCGTCTGCGGATCGACTGCCATCCCCTCCAGCCTGACGACACCCGGCGGTATCGGCGGCGCCGGGACCCGATCTCGCGTACGCCCGGTCGCCACCCAGCCACGGTTGACCAGGATGTAGACTTCCCCTCCCTGGATCCGAAGCGGCGTCAGCACGTGATACCCCGCCACACCATTCAGCACCCGGTTGTCGATCAGGATGGTATGCGCGTCGTCGAACACCCCCTCGACCTCCAGCTTGCGATTGAGCACGCTATCGTGATCGAGCAGATCGCTGCCTAAGTGAATCGGCGCTTCGCGCACCGCCGCCTCGTAGCGGGCCTGCAATTCACGCTTGGTATCGGCGCGACCGCTTTGCCAGTTGCCGAGTGAGAGGGTCAGCACAAAGAAAAACAGTGCCGCCAGCGTAGGCAACACGGTGGGCGCAAACTGCCACGGACCCACACGCAGCTTCAACAAGTGCATGGGCCGTGCAATCCGGTTAGACTTAAATTTTGTCGAGAAAACCCACTCATGCGCCTCCTTGCACTGCTATTTATCGTCTTCATCCTGGCCAGTCTTGCCAGTGCACTTTACTACCTCATCAAGGACAAGGGCCAATCCGAACGGGCCGTCAAAATGCTGACCGTAAGGGTCACGCTTTCGCTGGCCCTGTTTCTCCTGCTGATGGGCGGATATTACTTTGGAATCATTCCGGCGAACGGACTGCGCTGACGCCTCACAAAACAAAAAAGCCGCGCTGTGCGCGGCTTTTTGTTTGACCGGCGCCGCACCAGGCGACCAACCGGTATGTGTTGACGCCTAGATCAGCCAGTACACCACCACGAACAGCAGCACCCACACCACGTCGACGAAGTGCCAGTACCACGACACAGCCTCGAAGGCGAAATGGTGCTCGGCGGTAAAGTGGCCCGCCATCGAGCGCAGCAGCATCACGATCAGCATGGTCGTCCCGACCATCACGTGAAAACCGTGAAAACCGGTCAGCATGAAGAAGGTGGCGCCGTAGACCCCCGCACCCAGCGTCAGCCCCATTTCGGTGTAGGCGTGATGGTATTCGTAGGCTTGCAATCCGAGGAAGACCACGCCCAGCGCAACGGTCATCGCCAGGCCAAGGATCAACTGCGTGCGGTTGCTCTTTTTCAACCCCCAATGAGCCCACGTGACCGTGACACCTGAGCTCAGCAGCAGCAGGGTGTTGATCGCCGGGATGCCCCATGCCCCCATCGGGGTGAAGTCAAATCCATCCTTCGTCAGGCCCGGTCCTGCGGTCGGCCATGTCGCCTGGAACCCCTCCCAGAGCAGGCTGCCGGTTTCGGCTTCTGCCAACCAGGGCACCGAAAGCACCCGGGTGTAGAACAGCGCGCCGAAGAAGGCGGCAAAAAACATCACCTCGGAAAAGATGAACCAGCCCATCGACCAGCGGAACGACGCGTCGACCTGCTTGTTGTAACGCCCCGCCTCGCTGTCGCGAATCACTTCACCGAACCAGCCGAACATCATGTAGAAAATGACCGACAGTCCGGCCAGCAGCACCCAGCCGCCATGGTCGACCTCGTTCATCATCATGACGCCACCCACCGCCATCAGTAGCAGCGCGATCGAGCCGACAATCGGCCAGATCGATGGTTGCGGCAGATAATATTTATCAGTTTGTGCCAGGCTCATCTCATCCCCTCTTTCTTGTTTGGTAGATCGTTCACTTCACGAACTGCATCGCCAGATACACCAGCAACATCATCGTCAACACAAAAACCACAGCGCCTATCAGTCCGGCAATAATCACTTGCGCCGGCGTCAGGCTTTGCGCGTCGGCGTCGTAATCACGCCGTTTCCGCACACCAAAAAAACTCCAGAACACTGCCATGGCGGCCTTCACGTTGCCGCCCCTAGCCATGGGGCACGCTCCTTCCGGTCTCAGTCTGCGCCTTCATCCCGGTATTGAAGAAGGTGTATGACAACGTGACGGTACGCACATCCCGTTCCATTCCCGGGTCCAGCACAAATAACACTGACATGCGACGGGTTTCGCCGGCAGCCAGGGTTTGCGGCGTGAAGCAGAAGCATTCAATTTTCTTGAAAAATCCTGCTGCGCGCGCCGGCCCGTAACTCGGCACCGCCTGCCCAACCATGGCCTGATCGCTGGTATTGGTGACCTCGTACTCCACCTGCACCAACTGGCCCGGATGCACCTTCATGCTGCGAATTTCGGGTTTGAACTGCCATGGCAATCCATTATTGGTGTTGGCGTCAAACTCGATCGTCACCCAGCGACTGGTGTCGACCTGGGTGTTTTTTGCCAGGCTTTGTTCGGCACCCGAATTGATCCCGGTGACCTCGCAAATCTTGTAATAAAACGGCACCAGGGCAAAACCGAAGCCAAACATACCCAGCGTCACAACCACAAACTTGGCCAGGGTTTTCTTGTTGCCCAGTGCCATCGCTTATTTCAACCCGCTATAGAGCGTGAACAGGAACAAGCCGATTGCAAGCGCCGCCAAAATGATGGACGTGCGGTATTTCCCCGTGCGCTTTTCAGTCATTCCTGTTTCGTCTCCAGTCACTTCACCACCGGCGCGGTTTCAAAGGTGTGATAAGGCGCGGGTGACGGCAGGGTCCACTCAAGGCCCTCAGCACCTTCCCACACCCGATCGGTCGCCTTGGCGCCTCCGCGGATCGCCTTCAGCACCACCGCCAGGAAAATCAGCTGGCTGAAACCGAAGATGAAGGCACCGACGGTCGCGATCTGGTTGAACTCGGTGAATTGCAGCGCGTAGTCGGGGATACGGCGCGGCATGCCGGCCAGCCCCAGGAAGTGCATCGGGAAGAACACGATGTTCATGCCGATCACCGACAGCCAGAAGTGCAACTTGCCAAGCTTCTCGTCATACATGTGGCCGGTCCACTTGGGCAGCCAGTAGTAGATGCCGGCAAAAATCGTGAACAGCGAGCCGGACACCAGCACGTAGTGGAAGTGCGCCACCACGTAATAGGTGTCGTGCACCTGGATATCGACTGGTGCCACCGCCAGCACCAGGCCGGAGAAGCCCCCGATGGTGAACAGGCAGACGAAGGCGATGGAGAACAGCATCGGGGTTTCGAAGGTCATCGAGCCCTTCCACATGGTCGCCACCCAGTTGAACACCTTCACCCCGGTGGGCACAGCAATCAGCATGGTGGAGAACATGAAGAACAGCTGCCCCGTCACCGGCATGCCGGTGGTGAACATGTGGTGCGCCCACACGATGAAGGACAGGATGGCGATCGACGCCGTCGCGTAGACCATCGAGGCATAGCCGAACAGCGGCTTGCGCGCGAAAGTGGGGATGATGCTGGATACGATTCCGAACGCCGGCAGGATCAGGATGTACACCTCGGGATGGCCGAAGAACCAGAAGATGTGCTGGAACATCACCGGGTCGCCGCCACCGGCCGCATTGAAGAAATGCGTGCCGAAGTTGCGGTCGGTCAGCAGCATGGTCACCGCACCCGCCAGCACCGGCATGGTGGCAATCAGCAGGTAGGCGGTAATCAGCCAGGTCCACACGAACAGCGGCATCTTCATCATCGTGAGGCCGGGCGCACGCATGTTGAGGATGGTGGTGGCGATATTGATCGAGCCCATGATGGACGACAGGCCAAGGATGTGCACGGCCAGAATCGTCAGGTCATAGGAAATGCCGCCCTGGATGAACAGCGGCGGATACATCGTCCAGCCACCCGCCACTGCGCCACCCGGCAGGAAAAACGAACTTATCAGCATGAGGCCCGCCACCGGCAGCAGCCAGAAACTCCAGTTGTTCATGCGCGGGAAGGCCATGTCGGGCGCGCCGATCATCAGCGGCACCTGCCAGTTTGCGAAGCCGGTGAAGGCCGGCATCAGCGCGCCGAACACCATGATCAGGCCGTGCATGGTGGTGAGCTGGTTGAAGAAATCCGGGTTGGTGATCTGCAGACCCGGCTGGAACAGTTCGGCGCGGATCAGCAGCGCCATGGCGCCAGCCGAAAACAGCATGATGAGCGCGAACCATAGGTACATCGTGCCGATGTCCTTGTGGTTGGTGGTGGTCAGCCAGCGCATGATCCCTGTGGGATGGCCGTGGCTGTGGTCGTCGTGGGCGTGTGCAGCGTCAGACATCGTGTGCTCTCCTCTTTATATGTTTACTGCGCAGCGGGTGCGGCGGCTGCAGCAGCGGGTGCGGGTGCGGCGGCTTCGGCAGCGGCACCGCCCCGTACGGCGGCGATCTCGGCAGGCTGTGCCAGATCACCCATCTTGTTGTTCCATGCGTTGCGCTGGTAGGTCACCACCGCTGCGACATCGGCATCGGACAGCATTCCGGCAAACGCCGTCATGGCAGTCCCCGGCACGCCGTTCAGCACCACGGCGATGTGGTCGCCGATCGGACCATTGGCCACCTTGGACCCGCTGATCGCCGGGAACACGCCGGCCAACCCCATGCCGTCGGCCTGGTGACAGGCCGCACAATTGGCCTGATAGACCTGCTCGCCTCGCGCGACCAGATCCGTCAGCTCGAAGGTCTTGGTGTTGTCGGCCGAAGCCACTGCGGCTGTGCTTTTCTTCTTCGCAACCCAGGCGGCGTAGTCCTCTTCCGAGACGACCTCGACCACGATCGGCATGAAGCCGTGGTCCTTGCCGCACAGTTCGACGCATTGTCCGCGATAGGTGCCGATCTTGTCGGCCTTGAACCAGCTGTCGCGGATGAAGCCGGGGATCGCATCCTGCTTGGCACCCAGTGCGGGAACCCACCACGCATGGATCACATCATTGGCGGTGATCAGCATGCGCACGCGCTTGCCGACCGGCACCACCATCGGCTCATCGACTTCAAGCAGATAGTTCTCGCCCTTTTTGGCCGTTCCCTGGATCTGTTCGTGCGGCGTCGACAGGTTGCTGTAGAAACTGACGCCATCGTTGAGGTAGTCGTAACCCCACTTCCACTGATAGCCCGTTATCTTCACGGTCAAATCGGGGTTGGACGTGTCCTTCATGTCGATCACCACCTTGGCAGCGGGATAGGCCATCCCCACCAGGATGACGAATGGAATCACCGTCCAGATGATCTCGACCGTCGTGTTTTCGTGGAAATGTGCGGCCTGATGACCAACCGACTTGCGGTGCTTGATCAGTGAATAGAACATTGCGCCGAACACCACAACAAAGATCCCCAGGCATACCAGCATGATCAGGTTGTGCAACTGAAACACATCCTGCGCCACCTGACTTGCCGGCACCTGGAGGTTGTATGCGTATTCCGCCAGCGCCGACCTGCTGGTCATCAGCGCCGCTCCCATCATCCCTGCCCGTTGCCACATCTTTTTCATCGTGTCCCCCGTCCTCTCGTACCCATTATTGGTGTCGTTGCTACCCGGTTTGCGCTGCCCTGCACCCCGGTGCGTTTCCTTGGCCCTGCAACCTGTTTCGTAGTGTGGCAGCCAGTTGCAGCCGCGCTTCGTCACTCAAATACTGCCCAATCTCCGTTGCTCGTCCATGCGAACTCACGCTCAGTCGGCAATTTCTGCCTGGCGCCCTGCATCCGCATGCCACGCGCACCCAGTGGCGATTCATTTCGCGACGCCCACTGCGTGGTCCGGAATGCCACTCCAGCACCACCGCATCGCCTTCGATCACGAGGGTCTCGTAATCAGCCTCGCGGCTGCGCAACGCATTGAATGCCCAAGCCAGCAGACCTATTTCCAACCCGGCGAAGGGCAAGATCAGCCAGTACCCCATCGCTGCAAAACCGCTCGCCGTCGCAAAGCACAGTGCCGCAAGGCTCCAGAAAACGAGCCGTTCCTGGGGGCGCGACAGCGACTGATTGGGGCGGGATTCAAATACAAACACGCCTGCTGACTCGCCCGCACAGTCTTCCGTATTCACCTGATCCATACCTGGAAATGGAAGAAACCGAGTGCGGCAATATGTCGCAGAAGATACCACGGCGCCCGCGTCGCAAACAAGATGCGCAGGTCCCCTAACTTATTGATTTATCGATAAAACATCATTATTTTAGTTTATTCTTATTTTCATATACATCAGGCAGGACAAGCCATTCAGAGGCGCTGGTCATCGCAACCAGATGCGGCTGGTAAGAATGTATCCCCAGACAGGGACCCGGCAAGCGTGCCCGCAGCGTCGCCACATTCTCCGGCTGGCAGGCCATGTCCGGATCGATCGCGTTGCCCACCCAGCCCGCCCACGGCAGCTTCCGCTGCGCAATTGATTCTGCCGCAAGAAGCGCATGACTGAGGCATCCCAGGCGCAGCCCCACCACCAGCACGACCGGCAATCCCAGGCGCTGCGCCAGATCCGCCATATCCTCGTGCTCGTTCAACGGCACGCGCCAGCCGCCGGCGCCTTCGACCACCACCACATCGGCGGCGGCGGCCAGCCGGGCATACGCTGCAACGATCGTATCCAGCTCGATCCGCACGCCCGCCTGCTGCGCGGCGATATGCGGCGCAATCGCCGGCACGAATGCGTAGGGATTCACGTCGCGTATATCGGCCGCCACATTGGCCGCCTGCAGCAGCGCCACCACGTCCTCGTTCAGTTCGCCAGGTGCATACGACTCCACACGGGCTTCAGCCCGTAGTGGATCGGAGTCCCCTTGCGGGGCGCTGCCGGCCGACACCGGTTTCATCGCCGCCACGCGCAGGCCCTGCGCGCGCAGGGCGTGAATCAGCGCCACCGCCACCCGCGTCTTGCCGACGCCGGTATCGGTGCCGGTGACGAACAGGCCTTTCATGCCCGTCCCAGTTTCCGTTTGCGCTCGCCAATGGCGAACTGGATGACCTGGCGCCCGTCCTCGCGTTGCGTCTTGTCGCCTGCCCACGCATGGCCGTAGATCACTTCGAACGTGGCCGGCAGGCGGCCCTCCAGCCGATGCGCTTCATAGGCCTGCTCCAGCCGCGCCCACGCCGACTTACCGAGCAGGCCGCGCCGCCGGCTCGCTGCCGCGTTGTGCGCACCAATGCCCTTGAGGTCGCGCATCAGGGTTTTGAGATCGGCATAGGTCAGCGTCAGCATCTCCATTTCCATGACAGGACTGGCGAAGCCGGCGTTGACCAGCATGTCGCCGATGTCGTGCAGGTCGGTGAAGCGGTTCACGTGCGGCGCATCGTCGATGGCCGAAAAGGCCGCGCGCAATTCCTTCAGCGTGTCGGGGCCGAAGGTGGCGAACATCAACAGGCCGCCCGGCGCCAGCACCCGATGAAAGCCCTTGAGGGTGGCTTCCAGATCATGCGCCCACTGCAGCGCGAGGCTCGACCACACCAGGTTCATGCTGTTGGGCGCGAGCGGCAGCCGCTCCATGTCGGCGCACATCAGGTGGCTGAGGCTTGAGGGGTTGGGGGTCAAACGTTGCAAGGCGCGCTGCCTCCACGTCGGCTGCGGCAGGCGCCCGCGCGCCGCCGCCAGCATGGCCGGAGCGATGTCGGCCGCGCAGAGTTCGGACGCCGCATAGCGCGCGCGCAGATGCGCCAGGCCATAGCCGGTACCGCTGCCGACATCGAGCACGCGCGCCGGCTGCAGGGTCATGAAATCAAGGCGCTCCAGCAGGCGGTCGCACACCTCGCGCTGCAGCACCGCGTGCGCATCGTAGCTGGCGGCGGCACGGTCAAACGCGCGCCGCACTTCGGCGTAGTCGAGTTCGGATTCAGTCATGGGCAAAGCGTCCGATCGCAGCGGCCACGTCTTCGCCATGCGACAGGTGCGGCGCATGCGCGGCACGGTCAAACTCGATGTGCTGCGCCGCGGGCAGGGTTTCGGCCAGCCAGGCGCCGGCCTCCGGTGGGGTCAGGGTGTCGAGCGCGCCGTGCAGCACCAGGGTCGGCTGCGTCAGCCGCGGCAGTTCTGCGCGCAGGTCGGTATCGCGCAGGATCGCGAGGCCGCTCGACAAGGCCTCGTTGCGCGCCACGGGGGCGGCCAGCAGCGACTGCCGCAAATGCTGCAACAGGGTTTTCTGCCCAGGCATGCCGCGCGTCTGCAGGCTCAAAAAGCGCAGCAGCGTGGCCTCTGGATCGGCCAGCAGCGCCGAGCCGAACTCCTCAAGGTCGGCTGGCACCATGCCGCGCGCCCAGTCTTCTGCAGCCACGAATTTCGGGGTCGACGCCAGCAGCACCAGACGCGCGATCCTGTGCGGATGATCGAGCGCCGCTCGCATCGCCACCTGGCCGCCGAGCGACCAGCCGAGCAGCGTGGTCTTGTCCGGCAGCTGTTGCGCGAGATCGTCCGCCCAACCCTGCAGGGTGTTGTCCGCCAGCGCGTCGCGCCCGCCGTGGCCTGGCAGGTCGAGCGCGCGCACGTCGAAATCGTCCGCCAGCAGACCCGCCAGCGCGTCGAACACACGGGCATTCATGCCCCAGCCGTGCACCAGTGCGAGAACAGGTTTAGGCGATGGCATGCAGGGCCTCGACCAGTTGCGCGACATCGTCCGCGCTGTGCGCCGCCGACAGGGTGATGCGCAGTCGCGCCGTGTCGGCCGGCACCGTCGGCGTGCGGATCGCCGGCACCAGCAGGCCGCGTAGAAGCAAGGCCTGCGACAGGCGCACCGCATCGGCGTTGG
>Ga0299912_10002241_pt1 | contig 15854 bp, 17 predicted proteins | sample RVTome_2_FD_207667 | JGI IMG/M metagenome (GOLD analysis project Ga0299912, IMG submission 207667) | Soil microbial communities from uranium-contaminated site in the Upper Colorado River Basin, Wyoming, United States - RVT95D214 (version 2) ... | reverse complement strand
TAGCAACCCATCCCCCTACCCCCTTCCCTTACCCACCGGGAGGAAGGAGTACATAAAGGGGGCGGTACTGTACGGTAGACAGAACCAGAACCTTCGAACTGGCCTTCAGCTTATGATTGGTGTTAATTCGCCTAGCTTCCGGGGGAAAAGCACGCGAAAGGCGTAGAACACGGTCAGTATGGAGTCAACGAGAATCCCAATACCGAAAAGGATTAATATCGAGGTGAAAGTTGGTGACCATAAGCCGACAATATAAGCTACGAATGCACCAACATAGATTGTCCCATTCGTGACTATGGCTTGATAAGCCATATACTTTGTCTTCCCGGTCCCATAAAATATGCTGTCGGTGATGAGATTCAAGGCAAGTAGTATGTACGGAACTATAAGAATCGCCATTGCTTCTACAGAGAACCTTACCACTTCACCATTCGTATTAAGCAGACTGGCGAAACCGTGCCAAAATGGCAAGAGCATCAACCAGATTAGCAGCACTATACATCCAACAATTAAAGCTGAGTACCATAGACTACGCACTTTCTGGATATTTAGAGAGTGGTTGGCGATCAATACCTTGGTGGTTTCTGCGAGCGCAAGAATAGGTACGAGCAGGAAACTCCAGATAATGTGCATGGCGAGATAATAGCCTCCAATGGTATCTGCTCCCAGCAGATTGAGAAGCCGGATGATCATAAAGAAGTAAGCGAAATTTCTCACCAAACTGTCCAATCCTGACCACGCACCGACACCCATATAGGTTTTCCAATCTCTGAACGAAAATACAGACCACCAGCGTCTCAGTTTGCTTGTTAATGGACGGCGAAGCATTATCAATACGGTGATAAAAAGTATGAGACTTGCGGCTAAATCAGACCAGGCGACTCCAAGAACACCAAGGTTAAACGAAAATGAATATCCGCCATAAAAAGCACTATCAAAAATGAACCGATAGACCACCTGCAAGACAGCTAAAGTCAGAATCAGTTTCTTACGATTTGCCGTTTCAATAATCATAACTGAGGCAGTACTCATCAACAATACCGGGATGCTGGCTGTTTTAATCTTTAGAAACGTTGCCGTAGTCGCCTGTATCTCTTCCGGAGTCCCGATAATTGCCACAAAATTGGATGAAAGACTGAAGAGAGCAGCTGCGATAACGGTAGAGAAGAGGAAAATAATTGTCAAGGAGGTTCTCATTGAGTATCCAGGGCCTTCCTTACTCTGAATCCCTTTACCTACAAAAAAGAATATAGCTAAAACAAAAGTCTCCTGTACAACCTCAAGAAGAAGCTCAATGAACTGCCACTGGGCGACTGTTGCAAGCGCATTTGTATCTGGGATTGCATTACCAATAAGATAAACACTATATGAACGGTAGAACTGTGGCAAGGCCATGTACAGGAATATTAGAAGAAAAAGCCTCCAGTCCCATTGTCTGAGGAGTTCGAGGCCTTGATTGATACTATTGAGAATCGCTTGACGATGCATTATATTTGTGCGTATTCAGTCTCTTTGGGTAGATTATACATTAAAGCACATTTTGGACACAATTTCGACAACTTTTGGACACATAAAGTGGGCGGTACTGTACAATAGACAGAACCATGAAGTTTGAACTGGTCTTCTGCCTATAAATGATAACCGATCCGATTCCTCTTATCCGGGCAGAAAGCGTCAAAACATTCCCAGTAGATAATATTAAATATAGACAATAATATCTTTGTGTATAGCTATGTTAATATATACATGGACTTAGCAATTTACAAACAATTTTGAGGTAGATCTGGATGACCGCGGAAATTTATTATTTTTCGGGTACCGGGAATTCACTGGTTGTTGCTAGGGATATTGCCGAAAAAATTAACGGAAAACTGATATCCATTCCTGCTGTGATGGATAAAGAGAGTATAAAAACCGATGCTGACGTGCTCGGATTTGTTACCCCGACTTACTATATGAGAATGCCAAGGATCGTCGAAAGGTTTATCGGTAAACTCACTAATCTGGAATCTAAATATATCTTCACTATCGTTACAGTTGGCGGTATTGCCGGAGGCATTCTTGATCGACTTTCAGAAGCGATCAGTCTGCGTGGCGGTAGTCTTGCTGCTGGTTTCGTTGTACGGATGCCGGCTAATTACATTCATGCTGCCGACACCCCGCCTCTTTTCCTACAGAAAAACATGTTCGGTAAGTGGGAAAAGAAAGCGGACAAAATCGCTGACTATGTTCTCAACCGTATGAGTGGTAGGATGGAAAAGTTTAATCCTCTAATGACACTTTTATTTTCGAAGAGCATCGAGAAACAATATCTTCGAGGTGAGTCAAATCCGGGTATCGATAAGAACTTTTGGACAGATGATAAATGCAAAGGATGTGGCATTTGTGTAACAGTCTGCCCGGTTAGCAATATTGAAATGGTTAAAGATAGACCTGTATGGCAGCATCATTGCGAAAAGTGCCTGACCTGTATTCAATGGTGTCCAAAGGAGGCGATACAGTATAAAGATGTAACCTTAAAGAGAAAAAGATATCATCATCCTGATGTAAAGCTATCAGATATGTTGAAGCGGGATAGTATGTAGTAACTACATCAGATTTAGGTCTTGTCGGCCAATGAAAAGGTAAAGAAAAGACTCTCACCCTATGAAGATCGAGTACCTATAAGATATCTTCCCCTTTGAGTGTTAACAAAATGTAAACTCTTGTAGAGCAAAAGTAGCACAAACTGGGCGGTACTGGACTTGAACCCCGGGGTGTGTAAGCGGGGCGAAGCCCCGCTTTTTTACTATTCTCCCCCTCTCCTTCGTAAGGAGAGGGGGTCAGGGGGTGAGGTTAATCCTTACCCAATGCCTTCGGCCAGTTGGCACTATCTATTCATGGTGAGCCTGTCGAACTAGCCAGAATACTACCTGAAGGCATTATTTAGTTAACATAACTATAAAAACGAATCAAGGCTAATCCGGGCTAATTGAAGCTGATTCGTTTCCCTTCAAAAAATTTTAATTTTGCCAGTTGTCTATCACCTGGCTAAGAGGGGGCGTTCAAGAGGGGCTAATTGTCCTTGAAGCGCCTTTCCATATCGGAGAGGAATTTCTCCACCTCGGGGGACAGGAGGGGTGGCCGCTCTTCGCGTCTGGTTCTGAGGCGTTCCTCGTAGTGGGACTCTATTTCGCGGACAATAGCCTTTAGTTGCGGGTTTTTGTCCAGGGCCTGATTAATATCGTCCAGCTGTTCCTTGGCCTTGCCGAAGGCGGCCTCGTCTTTGGGAATACCGTACAGCGGACTCAGCATTTCCATGAGTCGGGCTGTGCCAGAGTAGTCCTCATCCAGTTGAGTGTACTGCGGCAGGTGCACGATGAGGCTCATCGTTTCCATCCCCATCTCCGGGGCACGCTGAATAACCAGGTAGGTAATAGTTGTCGGGCCCTGGTAGTTGCTGGACTCTACGCCCAGTCGTTGCAGTTCCTGCGTTACGCGCCGGCCGACAGCCCCGCCGGTAACAAACAAGGGTCGGGTGTGGGGCACATAATCGTACATACTGCCGAGGAGACAGTAGCGGGTGACGCCAAACCGGGCGAGGAGCCGGGAAATTGATTCAACATATACCTCGCTGTGGCTGTGCGGTTCCAGGAGATGGAGGAAAAGGAAGTCAGGCCCGGCCGGCTGCTGGGCGTAGGTAACATAAGTATTGGGGACGACGACCTGGCGGCGGCCTTCCTGGAAAAGGCTGGTCGGGCGGTAACGTGTGAAGTCAAAGAAGTTGCCGGGTCGGACTATCCGGGCCAGTTCCTTGGCTTGAAAATGCTTCTCCAGCCAGGCCAGGGTTAGCGTACCCACGCTGCCAACATCAATCCACGGGTCCAGCATCGCCAGCGCGTGGGGCTCCTTCAGTTCCGGCACCGGCTCATTCAGCTCAAATGCTCCGAGTCTCATACCTACATTGTAACACAACCCGGGCGGTTCAGATAATCTGAGGCGAATCAAATGTAGTCGGCCTGAATTGCTATTACTGTATCGCTGTTATAGAATAGAAAGAACTAAAATGAGTGTGGCCAGACAGCTCTACCAGCTTCAGGAAGTCGACCTTGAGCTTGAATCAAAAGAGGCGGCGGTGAAACAACTCACCAGCCAACTCGGTGAAAGCGAGGCACTGGTTAATGTCCGCACCAGGCTGGCTGAGGAACAAAAGCGGCTGGAGGAACTGTCCCGCCAGCAGCGTTCGCTGGAATGGGAGATTGACGACCTTGCTAGCAAGCTCACCACCGCTGAAAGAGACCTCTACGGCGGCCGGATACGCAATCCCAAAGAACTGACCAGCCTGCAGCAAGAGGCCGAGGCACTGAAAGCCAGGCGCAACCAACTTGAAGACAAAACCCTGGAAATAATGGAGCAGGCTGAGACCGGCCGGAAAAATGTCACCAACCTGAGCACCGAGCTTAAGAGCATAGAGACCGCGTGGCAAACCCACCAGCAAAAGCTAACGGCGGAGCTGGAACAATTGAGGAGTACTCTGGCTAACCTGAGGCAGAAGCAACAACTGCTGGCGACCGGGGTTGACTCGGAGACACTAGACCTCTACCACAAGCTGAAGAAGGGGAAGGGGACAGCCGTGGCCAGAGTAGAACAGGGAATTTGCCGCGGCTGCCGGATTTCACTGCCGGTCAGCGAGCTGCAGCAGACCAGAAGCGGCCGCCTGGTGCAGTGCGGTAGCTGTGGGCGTATCCTGTACTTGCCTTAAGACCAACACCATGAAGAAAGTGATTATTTTCACTGACGGTGGTGCCGACCCCAATCCTGGGCCAGCGGCTATCGGTGCCATCATCAGGAGTGAGCGAGGGCGGGTCGTCAGTCGTATCTCGCAGTCAATCGGGCAAGCCACCAATAACCAGGCGGAATATCGGGCAGTCATTGCCGCCCTGGAAGCAGCCCTCAAATTAGGCGCGACTCAGGTGGAAGTGCGCTCCGATTCAGAGTTAATGGTGCGGCAGGTAAACGGTCAATATCGTGTCAAGGCGGCGGCTATCCGGCCCATGTATATTAAGGTGAAGCAATTGCAGACCCAGTTTGAAAAGTGCGTCTTCACGCACATACCGCGAGAGGAAAATGAGGCTCACCGGTTGACCATTCTGACCTAGCGTGGCCTTCGCGGTTCCTTAATCAGTGCCAGAATCCCCACCATAGCAAGGAAGGCCAGCCCGGCCCCAAAATAGAATGGCGCTGAAGGATTGAGCACTTCCCAGAACCAGCCGGCAATCAGGCTGGCCGGCAACAGCATCAGACCGGTCACCCCTTGGTACAGGCCATAGGCGGTGCCCCGCCGACCTTCGGGAACGAGGTCGGCGATAAAAGCCCGACCGACTCCCTCCACCACCCCCTGGTAAATCCCGTAAAGGGCGAAAAGTACCCATGCCCACCAGAGGCTGGTAGCCAGGGCGAAGCCCAGATAGACCAGGGCGTAGATGAACCAGCCGAGGGCAATCAAGCGTCGCCGGCCCAGTCTATCCGAGAGCATCCCCATGGGCAGGGAAGTAACGGCGTAGGTAGCGTTCATCAAGACCAGCATCAGCGTGACTTGAATCAGGGGCACATCCAGGTTCTGGGCGCGGAGGATAACAAAGAAATCGCTGGACCGACCCAGGGTAAATATGGCCAGAATCGCCAGGAAGATTTTAAAGCGGATGTCAAAACCCCTTTTGGCCGTGGACGCCCCGGGTATGGGGGTACCACCCAACCCCTCCTCCCCCCGCTTCTCGCGCACAAAGACGAGCAGGACAATCACCCCCAGTACCGCCGGAATAATGCCAACCAGCACCAGCCACTGGTAGCTCTCCCGGCTAAGCTCCAGCCCGCCTCCTTGGACGAGGTAGATAATAATAGCCGCCAGAATCAAACCCAATGTGGCGCCAGTGGTATCCATCGCCCGGTGGAAGCCGAAGCCTTTGCCCCGTTCGTGAGGCAAGACCGAGCTGGCTAACAGCGCATCCCGCGGTGAAGAGCGGATACCCTTGCCCACTCTATCGCCGAATCTGATAGCTAGGACGGCGCCCCAGCTCGTCGCCAGGTACATAAAGGGCTTGATTACTGTGGACAGGCTGTAGCCGACGACCGCCAAGAGCTTGCGCTTGCCAATTTTGTCGCTGAACCAGCCGCTGAAGATGCGGAAAACGGCGTCCGTGCTATCAGAGAGGCCGCCGACCAGGCCGACAATGGTAGTGGCTACCCCCAGCACATTAGAGAGAAAGAGCGGGACAAGTGTGAATATCATCTCGCTGGATATATCCGTCAGCAGGCTGGCAATACCCAGAAAGAAAACATTGGGGCTGAAGCCAAAGATTCGTTTCTGGGCGGGTGCTTTTACTTCTTCTACCAAATAGTTCTCCAATGACCCGGCCGGGGGTTTTTTGACTCTCATTCATACCACAACCGTGCCCCGATTGGCAAGCCTGCGTTTGGGACGAAGATATACGGGCTGGTGCGGCTAGAGGATAGCTTGAAGTTATGGTGAAGTTCGAAGTGAGGGTGACCAATGATGTAGAATCAGAATAGAGTCTTCCGAGATGGCCGGGAGTATCTCATGCTGGAGACATACATCATCGTCTTCGGTAGATTCTTCTACCGAACTATTGGACGGCCGACAGGAGGTGTTCCAGCAACTACCTGGTCTTCCGGTCAATCGATTCGAGGGTGTCGAGAATTCTGTAGAGAAGGCGCTCAAGTCTCTTAATTGAGTCGGTGAGTTGGTCCAGGCCTTTCTCTATCTTGGTCACTGGATTCCCGGTCTCATCCAACACAGCGGTCGTCTCAGCCATACCCTGCCCCCATCGTGGATGTCTCTGATTTGAATGCCAAGACCAAAAAGCGAGGGAAAAGTAGCGTGGATGTAGTGAACATTGTACCATAAAAGTTGTTAGGAGTCTACTTTTTTACCCAGTGGTTTTGCTCGGTTTTGGTTGCGGATAATTGGTAATGACAGAACAACTATATGCAAATAAAACCATCCCAGTGTCCCCATTTGCCTCCGTGTCACTTACATCGAAGTGCCAACCGCGATACGGCTTGACACCCCTCTCACTGACCCGCTACAATAGCCTTTGCGCCGAGGTAGCTCAGTTGGTAGAGCAGCGGACTGAAAATCCGCGTGTCCCCAGTTCGATTCTGGGCCTCGGCACCAGCTAGCGGCATATTGACTTGGCGCCGATTTCTTCGTTTAATAGTAGTAGGCAAGCTTTAAGAATTAAATAAAGACAGCTTCACGGGCGGAAGTAGTTCAGTGGTAGAACGCCTCCTTGCCAAGGAGGAGGTCGCGAGTTCGAATCTCGTCTTCCGCTCCATTTCTTTTTAGAAATAGATTGACTCTACCCCTCTTATCTCCCACTCCGCCTGTCATTCCTATGAAAATTGGAGGCTAAACTTTCAATGTCATTCCCGCGTAGGCGTCCCGATATTATCGGGACAGAGGGGCAAGGGGGTCTGGATTGTCGGGTCAAGCCCGACAATGACAAGAATGAGCCATTCTGAGCGAAGCGAAGAATCTCTATTCGTATCCACCTCACCCCCTGCCCCCCTTCCCTGGAAGGAGAGGGGGGAGAAAATGAAAAGAGGGACTCCGTCCCTCTTGACACCATGGCGATTCTATTTCGGGCTTCGCCCCTCTTAGACACCCCAGTTCACACTACCCCCGTAAAAAAAGAAGCCGAGGTTAACCTCGGCTTCTTCCGCCTTGGCCACCTATCCCTACTTCACCTTCACCTCAATCTGCTTGGCCTTGGCCTCTTCAGCTTTGGAGAGCCGAATCTCGAGAAGCCCGTTCTCCAGAGTGGCGGCGACTTTGCCGGTGTCAACGGCAAAGGGGAGCGATACCGAGCGGGAGTACTGCCCGAAGGACCTCTCGCACAGATAGTAGTCTCTGCCCTCAGTCACCTCCTCCTGCTTCTTCTCCGCCTTGAGGGTAAGAACATCGCCGGTGATGCTGATATTGAGGTCTTCCTTCCGGACTCCGGGTAGCTCAGTCCTGATTACCAGTCCGTCCTTCTCTTCATACATCTCCATTCTCGGCATGAACTCGGTGCGGAGAGCGAGTACTGGCTGCCACCCCTCCCATAGTTCCTCGGTCATCCTCTCGAGCTCCTCCATGAGAGTCAGCGCCCGACCTGGGCTTGTTCTGATGAGTGCTGTCATCGCAATCCTCCTTTGACTTTGTTCTTGTTTTCTAGAAAAATATTATATCTTTAGCACCAGCCAGCGGATAGGACTTTTGTCACAATCAACCAGTCTCTGACAGTCAGCCGGGCTGAGTTTTGACCAGCTAGCTTTGAGGTATTATACTAGCGGTAACTTGTCGTTATTAGGAGACAGGGTATGGACTCAGCCGAGCTGGTTGAGAAGCTGGTTTTGTGGATAAAGGACAAGGTAGTGGCCAGCGGGTGCCGGGGAACGATTCTGGGGATGAGCGGGGGTGTTGATTCCGCACTGGCGGCGGGGTTATGCCAGCGGGCTTTTCCCCAGAGTGTCCTCGGCGTGCTTATCCCCTGCCACAGCAACCCGCAGGACACGGAGCATGCCCGGCTCGTGGCCGAGAAATTCTCCATCCCGACCCGGACGGTGGTGCTGGACGATAACTATGACCGCCTGCTCCGGGTACTGCCGGAGGTAAGTGCCGAGCCGGCCGCCAGCCGGTTGGCCCGGGCTAACCTGAAGGTCAGGCTAAGAATGGCCGTCCTTTACTATCTGGCGAACCAGCTCAAGTACATGGTGGTCGGCTCGAGCAACCGGAGTGAACTGGCGGTCGGCTACTTTACCAAATACGGTGACGGCGGGGTGGATATTATGCCACTGGGCAATTTACTAAAGTCGCAGGTCAGGCAGCTGTCCGGTTTTCTAGGGATTCCGCGAGAGATTATTGATAAGCCACCCACGGCCGGACTCTGGCCGGGGCAGACGGATGAGGGTGAGCTTGGGTTCAGCTACGATGACCTTGACCGCTATCTGACGACCGGTCAGGCGGCCAGCGCGGTAGGAGCTAGAATTGAATCCATGATAGCCGCCAGCGGCCATAAACGCTCCCGCCCACCAACGCCTCCGTTTTAGCCCCGTTCTTTCCCAATTTTTCGCTATGGAAACCCGCCAAGCTCATTTCTTCTGCTTGACGATGATTTGTGCCCTGGCCTATAATATACAGGCAGTGGCGATTGGCCGGATAGTTGAGTACGGAGACTTAGCTGAAAGGGTGGTATTAGGATGGCAAACCAGATAGGTAAAAGGTATGTGTGTACCAAGTGCGGCGCCGAATTGATTGTGACCAAGGCTGGTGCCGGCACATTACAACATTGTGGTCAACCGATGGAACTTAAGAAATAGCTAAAGGAGGCCGTTGTCCAGTGGCCAGTCAGTTAGGTAAGAGATATCGCTGTAAAGTTTGTGGCACTGAGGTGCTCTGCGTTAAGGCTGGGGAAGGCAGTGTTGCCTGTGACGGTCAGGAAATGGAATTGGTGCAACCCCGGCCCATTCCGTCCTCGGACTAGGGATTAAGCCAGTTAACGGCGAGTTTGTTAATAACCTCTCTATTTCCGTTGTAGTCTAGGCTTTCCGAAGACAACTACTGGCTCTTGAGCAGGGAGAAAAACTCGGCCCGGGTTTTGGAGCGACTCCGGAAAGTCCCCCGCAGGGCTGAGGTGATTACTGTGCTTCCCCGTTTTTTGATGCCCCGCATAATCATGCAAAGGTGCTCCGCCTCGATGACCACGCCCACGCCATCGGGCTTGATGCCCTCAGCAATAGCATCGGCAATCTGGGTCGTCATTCTTTCCTGGATTTGAGGGCGCCGCGCCACAATTTCCACCACTCGTGCAATTTTGCTGGCACCGACCACTCGTCCCGTGTCATTAGGGATATAACCCACATGAGCCATGCCGTAGAAGGGCAGCAGGTGGTGCTCGCACATTGAGTAGAAGGGAATATCCTTGAGGATAATCATCTCCCGATGGCCTTCTTCAAAACCCACGGTCAGTTCCTCCCGTGGGTCCATATCGAGGCCGACGAAGAGTTCAGCATACATCTCGGCTACTCGCCGGGGCGTATCGGCCAACCCTTCACGACCCGGGTCGTCGCCGATGGCCTTAATAATAGCCGTTATTGCCTTTCTAATCGCACGCTGGTCAATCACGCCTATCCTCCTGAATCACAAACATTACTAAATCTCATATCAACCCCAGCCTAGAGCCTGCTCCACAGTGGCCAGGTCGGGTGGCAGTTCCAAGAAGGGCTTGGCCCCTTTCAGCACCACCTCAGTGTCTTTGAGCCCGGTGCCCGTCACCACGCAGACCACTCTCTTGGCAGAGAAGTCCATCCCTTTCTTGACTAGCTTGATGAGTCCGGCCAGGGCGGCGGCTGAAGCTGGCTCACCAAAGATACCGGCTCTGGTGGCCATCAGGTGGAGAGCGGTCATAATCTCATCGTCGCTGACCATATCAATAGTGCCGCCCGACTCATCGCGGGCGGCCACCGCCTTCTGCCAGCTGGCCGGGTTCCCGATACGAATGGCTGAGGCGATGGTCTGTGGCTTCTCAATAGGGTATCCCCGGACGATAGGGGCGGCACCCTCGGCCTGAAAACCCATCATCCTGGGTCTGATTCGGGCCTTACCGGCCTTGTGATATTCGACAAAGCCCATCCAGTAAGCGCTGATGTTGCCGGCGTTGCCGACCGGGATGAAAAGGTAATCCGGCGCCTCGCCGAGGACATCAATAATCTCAAAGGCGGCCGTTTTCTGGCCGTGCAACCGGTAGGGATTAAGTGAGTTTACCAGAGCCACCGGGTGCTTGTCGGTCAGAACGCGCACTATGCTCAGCGCCTGGTCGAAGTTGCCATTAATGGCGACGATTTTTGCCCCGTATTCAATAGCCTGCGCCAGTTTGCCCAGAGCTATATTACCCTTGGGCACAATGATAATCGCGTCCAGCCCGCAGTAGGCGGCGTAAGCGGCCGCCGAAGCGCTGGTATTGCCGGTCGAGGCGCAGATGACCGAGCGGCTACCCGTCTCTATGGCCTCGGCGATGGCCACTACCATGCCCCGGTCCTTGAAGGAACCGGTGGGATTGCAGCCTTCCAGCTTAAAATACAACTCCTTACAGCCGAGTTCCTGCTCCAGACGTGGGCTGCGAACCAGAGGAGTATCCCCCTCCCCCAGAGAGAAAAGGGGCGTGCTGGCGGTCAGCGGCAGGAAGTCCCTGTATTTAAATAGAACTCCAGCTTTCATTCTACTATCCTTAAGGTTAGTCCCATGTATATTTATAGCGCATATCCAGAAAAAGCACAATCTTTGCCGGGGCTCCCAGCCTGACATCTTATTGATGCACGGTTTGAAAAAGGCAGGTCTGGACGGCGAGGTGAGCTGGTCCAGGAAATACCAGCCGAAGGTTTCGGTCTAGGCAGCCAAGGCATCCTATCACTAAGAATAAATATACAAGTCAATATCAACCTCGGCTTCTATCTCATGAACAAAATCAATGAACCAGTGGTCAAAGTACATAGCTGGTTTTTCGCCATTCTCCACTATTACCACAACATCTATTCTAAATTGTAGGTTATACGCATCTCTTAGTTCATTCAGCACGCTTACCTTGTTTTTCAGCAGGTCAAAGATTCTTGTCAGTTGTATATTAATGTCGTTAGACTCTTCATATCCCGTACTAATTTCCCAATTATTGAATCTTCTGACAGCGCCTGTCCTAGTTCTAACTAAATGAGGGTTCAACTCAAGATACTTCAGGTCTTTGCCAGTGAGCTTTACTGGGCTTCTTGGCCTTTCTTCGGAGCTTGACTTTTTATCTCGTACAGGCTGCTTACCTCTTCCCGTTATTGCGTCTCCCTTAAGCCACTGTCTAGTTGGAGTAATATTCAACTTTTCTGTGATAAGCTGTGGAATCAATTTATCGCCGTATATATGAAAGTCGACCACAACTCTTGTCTTTTCCATAACTCACTCCTCTATTTAGGGGTATAAGAAATGTTATAATCGTCTAAAGCTTTTGTTCATCACTCGATTGGGGCCGTCTGAATCACCGTATCCACGCTGATAAACCTCCCGATACTGGCATCATAGTACCTTGCCCCGTAGTAGTAAAGCCCCGTCCCATCCAGCCTCTGGCCGGTGAAGAGCTTGTCTGTGGGGTAGGGAGGCGGACTATTCCGGCATTCTCCACCTCGCTCTGGGATATTAAAAGAACCTGGATATTAAGGGTCGAGGCTCTCTCCATTAACCGCCGCCGGGTTTCACCACCGGGGTGCCAGCGGCGCACAGTGGACAGCTCTCTGGTTTATAGGTGATAACCGCCGCCCGATGACAGCTAAAAAGCGGGACACCAAAATCTATCTTTTGCTCGGAGCGGTCAACCAGGACACCGATGCCGACTATCTTGCCACCCAGATTGTTTACCGCCGCAATAACCTCTCGTATTGAGCCGCCGGTGGTTAAAATATCGTCGACGATGAGAACGCGCTCGCCGGCGGCTATATCAAAGCCGCGCCGGAAGGCCCTTTCCCCCGTGCCTGTTTTCTCAGCGAAGATGCCGCGTACACCCAGCTGCCGGGCGACTTCAAAGGCTAGGATAATACCACCGGTAGTCGGCCCGGCGACTACTTCAATTTTCCGGTCACGGAAATGATTGGCTATCATCTGGCACAGCTCTGCGGTATAGTTGGGATACTGGAGAACCTGGAATTTCTCCCAGTAAACCGGTGAATGCAGTCCGGAAGCCAGCAAGAAGTGCCCATTGAGAACGGCCCCCGATTTTCTGAAGAGTTGCTCAATATCATTCATGGGCATTATCTCCTCTCCTGGTTCCAGAATAGCCTTAGCCGGGGCCCTATGGCGCGCCGCTGGCTTTGTTCGGGAAGGGGTAGTTAGCCGCCACCCCCCAGGCACTGGGCGGCCAGGTGGTCAGCCAGGCCTTACCGATTATGTTCTGGCGTGGCACTACCCAGCCGTACCGCGAATCATCACTTTGGTTGCGGTTATCGCCGAGAACGAAATAGGAATTTTCCGGAATCTGACTCCCTTTATAGTCGTTTCTGGCTGGTTCATTAACATAGGGCTCGTCCAGAGGCCAGACCTGACCATCCTCTTTGTGGATATAGACTCTCCCGTCTCTTATCTCCACGGATTCCCCGGGTAAACCGATGACGCGTTTAATGAGGTCACCTTGCTCTGTTCTGGGAGAGTGAAAAATGATGACATCGCCGGTTTGGGGTTCGTGAAACTTGTAGACGAGCTTATTGACCAATACTCGTTGTCCACCATAGAAGCTGGGTTGCATGGAGGGACCCTCTATGTCAAAGCTCTGGACGGTGGCTCGTAACGCAAAGAAGAGTACGGCCGCAATGGCGAGCGTCACCAGAATATCGCGGACCAGGGTTTTCATCTAATGGATTACCCCCCTTCTGGATTAAGCACAATTATACTCTATCTGCCTCTATCTTTCTACTCAGGGCAGTTGGTTTGCACTTTTTTGGGGGGTGATGCTAGAATGGCAGTAGTATGGACTATATGAAGCAAGCCCTGGCTCTGGCCAAGCTGGCCCTGGGCCAGGTCAGCCCCAACCCGGCCGTCGGGGCCGTAATTATCAAAGAGGGCGAGGTCGTCGGGCAGGGCTATACGCAGCCGCCGGGCTCCTGGCATGCCGAAGTAATGGCTCTGAAGCAGGCCGGGGAAAAAGCCGGCGGTGGGGCGATGTATGTCAGCCTCGAACCCTGCTGTCACTTCGGTCGCACCCCACCCTGCACCAAGGCGATTATTGCCGCCGGAATCTCGGAAGTGCACATGGCTATGATTGACCCCAACCCGCTCGTGGCCGGACGGGGCGAAGAAGAGCTATCCCGTGAAGGCATCCGGACTCATATCGGCGAGCATGAAGAAGAAGCGAAGACCATCAATGAAGCCTACATCAAGTTCATCACCACCGGCATCCCCTTCGTTACCGCCAAGTTTGTCATCAGTCTGGATGGCAAGATTGCCACCAGAATCGGCGATTCCCGGTGGATTAGCGGCATTGAAGCGCGCAAGTATGTCCATGACCTGCGGTATGCGGCAGATGCTATCATGGCCGGCGCCAATACTGTCCTGACTGATGACCCCTATCTCACCAGTCGGTACGGTGGGGTGGGTGGCACGGTGAGAAAGCGACCACTTCGGATAATTGTTGATGGGGGTGGCCGTACACCGACCACCGCGCATGTTTTCACCGAGTCGGGCAAGTCCCTGCTGGTGGTGAGTCGACCGGTCAGTGCGGAGAAGCGGGCCGCCTTGACTCAAACGGGCACTGAGATACTGGAATTGCCCGCCGGGGAGGGGCAGGTAGATTTGGCCCGGCTACTGAAGAGGCTGGGGGAATGCCAGGTTGCGAGTGTGCTGGTGGAGGGTGGTGGTATCCTTCTCGGTTCCCTGTTTGATGCCGGGTTGGTGGATAAGGTCGTAGTTTTTGTCGCGCCGATTGTTATTGGTGGTGACAAGGCCAAGATGGCGGTGGGGGGGCGCGGAGTCGAACGGGTGATAGACGCCGCTAAGCTGGAGCGGGTCAGCGTGGAGAAGTTTGGTGACGACCTGATGGTCACCGGGTATGTCAAGAAACGATGAGCCGAGAGTGTGGAGCAGCGGGATTTAAAGGGGCGAAGCCCCTTTAAAAAACAATCTTCCCTCTCCCCTTTCTAAGGGGAGAGGGATAAGGGTGAGGGGTTCACCGACAATAGGTGAAGTGGTGTTTACTGGAATCATTCAAGAGGTCGGCAGAGTTATTTCAGTTCAACCGGGGCGTCTGGTGGTGGCGGCTACCCGGGTCCTTGAGCGGATGGAGCCCGGCTCCAGTATCGCCATCAACGGGGTGTGCCTGACCGTGACCGGGTTTGACGCCCGCTCCTTCTCTGTGGACATAATGTCAGAAACGCTGAAGCGCTCCAACCTGGGTCTATTGAAATCCGGTGACAGGGTTAATCTGGAGAATCCCTTACCGCTGGGGGGTCCGTTGGGTGGACACCTTGTCCAAGGTCATGTGGAGGCTACCGGCAAGCTGGTAGCGATGCGGCGGGAGGGTGAGGCCATGGCGGTCCGATTTGAAGCTCCTCCCGAGGTGATGTACTATATAGTGGAGAAAGGCTTCATCGCCGTTGATGGTATTAGCCTGACGGTGGTGGAAAGAGATAGAGGTTCATTCCAGGTCGCGATTGTCGACTTCACTCGCCAGCACACCAATTTAGGTGAGAGGCGGGTGGGGGATACCGTCAATCTGGAAGTGGATATTATGGCTAAATATGTGGCCCAATTTGTCCAGCCCCGCGACCAGGGAATAACCGTTGATTTTTTAAAGGAACACGGATTTTAGGTGAGCTAGCTTGTTCCAAAGGGAGAAGTAAGTATGGCATTAGCCACGATTCGCGAAGCGATTGAGGATATAAGGGCCGGCAAGTTTGTCATCATCGTGGATGATGAGGACAGGGAGAACGAGGGCGACCTGGCCATCGCCGCCGAGAAGGTTACCCCCGAGGCCGTCAACTTCATGACCAAGTATGGCCGGGGTTTAATCTGTATGCCGGTCTTCGCTCAGCGACTGGACGAATTGAGGATTCCCATGATGGTGAGCGAGAATACCTCTAGGTTCTCCACGGCTTTTACTGTCTCGGTTGAAGCCAAACGAGGCGTGACTACTGGCATTTCCGCGGCCGATAGAGCCAGGACTGTAAAAACAATAATCGACCCGAACACTAAGCCCGAGGACCTTGCCCGTCCGGGACATATGTTCCCATTACGGGCCAGAGAGGGTGGCGTTCTGGTGCGGGCGGGGCAAACGGAGGCCATAGTTGAC
>Ga0299912_10002240_pt1 | contig 15855 bp, 14 predicted proteins | sample RVTome_2_FD_207667 | JGI IMG/M metagenome (GOLD analysis project Ga0299912, IMG submission 207667) | Soil microbial communities from uranium-contaminated site in the Upper Colorado River Basin, Wyoming, United States - RVT95D214 (version 2) ... | reverse complement strand
TCCTTCTTGTCCTGGGCAGTCTTGTTCGAGCCGGTCTTTTCGGGTCTATCTGGAGGCATAAATACCAAATCCTGGCGCAAAGCTAACTATGTTTTCCTGATCTAAAATTCCAGCAAACTTAACCATAGCCTGCAAGCGTCCGTCCACAATACAAAAAGTAACGTTCAAGCCTGCGCCGCAGAATCAACTTTCTGCGCTGAAAACCGCAACATTCTTAATTATGCCGGTAAGTCGCCAGTGGGTCAATAAAGTATCTGTCCGTTATCGAAGCGAACTCGACAGCCACGTCGGGCGGTTCCTTCTGCGCTGGCCGGGCCAAATAAGTGCTCTTGGTGGATAGTAGGGCATTGTTAATACGAACCTTTTGCCCCGCCCGACCATGGGCCTTTGTAACTGGCGCGCATTCTTTGCCCATTGAGCCAGCCAGAGAGAAAGATTTTTGTATAACCTATTTGTGAGAAAGATGTTACGCATAGCTGTTTTCCCAGCCGATATATCTGTCGATGGTTGTGCTCTCTGCATCATAACGCATGTCCCAGACAGCGAAGCTCCTGGCAGTAAGCGTGGTGGCGTCGGCAGAGCTGAGCCTTTTAGTGATCTTGCTGCAAATTGGATTTTCGGGGCCATAGGAAATTTTTTGTATAAAAATTGCTTGCTGAGTAGAAGTCTTTGTTGTATAGTAGGTTGCAGTAGGTTCGAGCGATCATTTTATTATACGGATTTGTGGTTGGCAGAGAGTTAGGCTGCCCGGATTACTGTCGTATTTTGAAACGTAAGCGGAATTCGGTGTGTCTGAAATGCTCTTTGCTGAAGCGAGGTAGTGTATGGCAACGATTACAAAAAAAGAACTCATAGATCGGATTGCAGAGAAAACACAAGCCAAGAGAATTGCGGTCAAGCGCATCATTCAGACATTTCTTGACGAAATCACAAACGAGCTTTGTGAGAATAATAACCGTCTGGAGTTTCGGGACTTTGGTGTCTTCGAGACCAAGACCAGAGCCGCCAGAACTGCGCAGAATCCCAAGACTCTGGAGCGAGTCGAGGTTGCTGCAAAACGAACGGTTAAATTTAAGATGGGCCGGCTGATGAGAGAGAAGCTCGGTGTCCCCACCACCCAGTCTGCGGAAGCTAAGAAATGATCCTTAATAGCAGCAGGCATTTCCCAACGCAAGCCACCGTGGCACGGGCTTCCAGCCCGTGAAGTCACGGCCAGGATGGCCGTGCCACCAGCCTCAGCTACGGCAGATGGCGGCACGCAAAGGATAATGATTTGAGGATAGTTATTCGGAAGGAGCATTTTGATGCCAGATGGAAAAGTAAAGTGGTTTAATCCGAGGAAGGGTTACGGTTTCATTGCCACTGCTGATGGTCGTGATGTTTTCGTCCACTATTCAAGTATCTCAGGCGACGGATATAAGAGTCTTGTTGAGGGCGATCCGGTTTCTTTCGATGTCGTCGAGGGCGAGAAGGGTCTAAGGGCTGAGAACGTAGTTAAAAGTCAGCCGCAGGAATAAAGGATGACGATGTGCAAAGCTGCTTTTGTTTTTTGCCCGCAGAGGAGGTTGCAAACAGCTCCCTGTTTTTCTTCTCACTCCTTATCTGGCTAACGTAAAACCCGACAAGTAATATACGATTCAAGATGTGGGTTATGATCGGCGGTGAATTTAAATCCGGCCTCGACTGTAGTGTTCTTGTGCTGAACAAACACTATATGGCCATTCGCATCGTGGGCGCCAGACGCGCCTTCTCTTTGCTGTTTCGTGACCTGGCGGAGGTGGTCTCTTTAGAGCAGGGCCAATATGCCAGCTACAACTTTCAGAGCTGGTGCGAAGTGAGCCGATTCAGACGCCGTTTCCAGCCGGACGGATACGACTGGGTATCCACGGTTAATCTTTATGTTGCCGTGCCGCGAATTATCCGTCTGTTATTCTATGACCGTTTGCCGCCGACCGACGTGAAGTTCAATCGTCGCAATATCTTTGCTCGCGACAAGAATAGGTGTCAATATTGCGGCAAGCGCTATGCGACCACCGAGCTGTCGCTGGACCACGTCATCCCCCGAACTATGGGCGGAAAATCCGTATGGGAAAATGTGGTTTGCGCCTGCACGGACTGCAACGTCAAAAAAGGCGGCCGAATGCCCCAGCAGGCGGGCCTGGCGCTGGTGCGAAAGCCCATCAAGCCCAGGCACAATCCTCTTATCCACGTCCACCTGGGTCAGGAACGCTACCGTAGCTGGCAGCAATTCCTCGACCATGCTTACTGGTCAGTAGAGCTGAAATAGGCTGCTTTCCGTTACACCTGCCACAAGGCTACTTCACCAGGAACGACTTGTCTATGGTCTTTTTGAATCGCCCGTCGTAATAGATATGGAAGTCTCCGACACCCGCAAGCTCGATAGACCACGCGACCAGTTGGGCGCCAATCGTGCCTTCGGTGCCTATCAGTGTAATGTGGTTCTTCGGAAAGTACAGGGTGCCGTCCAGACCATTCATTAAGTCAGTCCCCCTAATGATGGATGGGTTGTAGTTGGTTCGTGACTGAAAGAAGATGATGCCCTTGTACGTACCGTCCTTCGGCGCGTATAGCTGGACTGTAGCATTTCCACCAAGGTTTACTACGCCACTGCCGGTGAGAAAAAACATGACGCCGCCGTCGTCCTGACCCTCCTGAGGCTCCGGGGTATATAACTTACCTCCATTGACGGCCAAGCCCTGACCGTCCAGGATGTAGATGCCTGGCATCAAGGTCACGTCCCCGCCCGTCATCTTAATACCGCCCGAGTAATACCCGGGCGAAAGCGTCCGCGTACCTCCGCTAATGGAGACCTTGCCTAAGTCCTGACTCGGATCCCAAGTCGGCTCCGGGACGTGTTCCAAAGGGTCGGGAATTAGCGGGGCCCTGTACGTAATGCCCGCGTTGCCCAGGTCCAGGTCCACATTCCCGTTGAGGGTGATATCCGTCCCCCCTACGTCCAGCTCAGCCGCCTTGATAGTTAGCGAAGTGCCGCCTGCCCGGAATCCGTCGACATCCTTGGAATTGATGTAGACGGCGCCGTCGTTGGGATTGCCGGTGGTCTGTGTGACGTCGAGGACTATAGTCCCGTGGCACCAAAGGCCGGTGCCGTCCGGGCGCAGCGCAATAAGACCCGCTCCAACCCCGTTAAGTGACATGGCAATGGCATACCTTCCGACGTTGCTGGTTGTCAGACTACCCTGGGGCTCAAAAAGGCGGCCAAAAATCAGCGGGATTGGCCCATGTGATTCACTGGTCCGCCTGGCGACGACTAACATGGCATTGACAGCGTGTGTCGCCGGGTCCACAGCCGTAAAGACTCCCTCCTTGCGGTCGAACCACCCTATAACGATGTCACCATCAAATGCGTTGGTCTCGTTCAAATCGAGTTGAATTGGTTCGCCGCGAGCGAAGTTCGCAAATCCGATTGTCTGCGCCTTGAGGCGTGCGTTCGTCTCATTGATTTTGATCAGGCGCGCCCCGGCAAGAGCGGCGGCATCGGCGCCGTTCTGCAACTGATGCGCTACAAGAAAGACACGCGCCGTGTCGAAGCCCAATCCGAGCAAAAGAACAAGGACGGAAAGCCAAATCGCGCCCCACATAAGAGCGATGCCGCGGTACCGAGAGACGGAGGACGGAAGACGGATGACAGAAGACGGACGACGGACGACGGACGACGGCGCTATGCCGCCAGAAATTTCGGAATTGCGACCTTGTTTCATTCCACCTGATCCGGCCATTTTTACCCAACAGTCCTTTCCCATGCAGGAACCGAAGCCTGAATCCGTCGATGCGCCTCCATCCAGAAATAATAGTATACATAAGGGCAACGCCAGAGGTCAAGCATTTTCTGCCCGAAAGGTGAGATTTTCTGGAAAAAATTTCGGCCGTCTGATTAGTTTGAGACGCTGCGTTTGGACGCGAGGATGCAGGGCATGTCCTGCCAATTCGTATAAGTCTTTTCTGAAAGACCAGATGCGCTCACTCTGGCTTCGCCGATAGCCCCCGGCGCGATTGTCCGCACGCATTAAGCCAGAAGCCGGAAGATTACCTGTTTGTTCTGCTCAAAAACAACGCTAAATGGAAATGGGTAAAGGCCTTTGACCATCGTTGTCTGCAGCTCCTCAATCCCAACCTCCTCAAACAGTTGGGTCCACTGTTCCTTCGATAAGTACCTGTGAATGGACCGAATCCGCAAAGGTCTGTTGGCCACCCAATCCATAAATGCCAGTATCAGAAAGTCAAAACGCCCGCTGCAAATATGGTCCTTTATAATTACAGGGCCTTTGCAGACTCGAAAGGCTTCCCTCAAAAGGTGAGCATGATTATCTGTGTGATGAAGCACGTCAACTAATATCACCGCGTCAAATACTCCATCGCCGAAAGGTATGTTCGCACCGTCAAACACCTTGACCTCGATTTCAGCTTTTAGTTGAGCAAGAATATCAATTCCTTCAACCACAAGGTTTGGATTTCGCTCTGCAAGCAAGCGCGATATCTTGCCGGTGCCGCACCCGACATCCAGCACTCTGCCTTGCCTGGGAAGAAGCTCGGCAAGAAAATCAACAATGCACTTTGACTGTCTCGGTTTGACAAAGCGACGATGTAACCTACCTACACTGTTGACGATGAAAGACATCTGTTTCCCTTTGACCAATATGCGGCGCAGTAGACATCCAAAGTGCAAGCTATGACCTTTTCAGCAAGTGTGTCGTCACCACGCTCCAGACCAACAATATTCCGTTGGATGCAAACGCCACCATCGCCAATGTCTGCTTCTCTATGTATATATCGCGAAAGCCGTGAACAACCCAGTAAATTACAATTACCAGAGACAAAGCGACACTAACGAAAGTCAACATGACGCTGTACCAAAAGAGCTTATCTTCCGGCAGTTCAATTAAATACCGATACATCCTTATGTTAGCGTTGATCCTCACGGCCAAAAACATCCCAACGGCCCAGATTGTGATACCGAAAAGGCTTCCTAACACCCCGAACATCATACTGTGCAGCCCCAATATCTCTGCAAAACCGACCCTGACCGGCCCAAAAAACAAACCGAGCGCAATTATTAGCCAATTGCTAACAAACACGGCGCACCCGGTGACGAAAAAAAATCTCGGCGAATCAAAGAATATCTGCAGTAGGTGTCGCATTCCATCCCGCCATGTTTTCAGGTGCGGCGCCCTTTCACTGCCGTCCGCATAGAAGGAGATCGGGACCTCCGATATCTTGGCACCCGACTTGAGTGCCTTTACCAGCATCTCAGATGCAAACTCCATCCCAGCACTCTTGATCCCCCACGAAAGAAAATCGTGTCGCTTGAAGCAACGAAAACCAGAGTTGCAGTCCGTGATCTTGTTGTTATGTTCGCCGTAGAGCAGATTCAAAAGGAAATTCAATACGGGTGTGCCCAGGTACCTGTGCAGAAATGGCATGGCCCGCTTATGAATCTCTCCCTGGATCCGCGAGCCCACCACAAGCGCGTAGCCTTTTTCCAGCTCATCGACAAGTTGCGGTGTCTCCAAGAGGTCATATGTGTTGTCCGCATCGGCAAACACGACGATCTCACAACTCGCCTGTTCGATGCCCCGCAGAAGGGCCGCACCGTAGCCTCTCTGCACACAATGCACCACCTTTGCCCCGTGAGCCTGCGCGATCTTTATCGAGTCGTCCGTGCTGCCGTTGTCACAGACGATCACCTCAGTGCGACGGTCCTTGAAGTCGGTCGTACATACCTCCTTGATCTTGGTCAAGACAAGGCCCAGCGTATCCTGTTCATTCAAACACGGAACGACAAACGCCACTGACTTGTCTGATTCCCTCATACAAGCACTCTGTCAGATAGTCGACAGCCAGACTGACCGCTGCGCGCATCGGCTATGTGGTATATCGACCGCCATGCCAGATATCCTAACCCAGATTTCCCATATACGCGACTTGGCAACAGTTCCTGCTGCTCAAGCCTTACTTATTTAACAAATCCACGCTGATATTGCAACACCAGCTATATCCAATGTTTCCTTGACCTGCAGACATGATCGACGATTAAATTAGCAACTTGGAAAGTCCCTTCTTAGCCGGTATAATGCCCATACAGACATACAGTAGTTAGCAGGACCCTGTGTTAGCGGCGATGACCGCGATGTGCCATAATGTCAGCGATTTACGAAGTATACTGTTTTGCCTTACACGGCTGCGGGGATATCAATAAACGTGATGATTAAATTTGCGAACATCAAATGGGATGAGGAAAAGGCCAAACTGATCGAGTTTATCACCTTCGCGGTTTTTATTTCCGTCCTATTGATCTTAGCCTATATATCTGGGTCATTCCCCATAAAGAAGGGTGAGTTAGGTGATTCAGATTGCTACATGCATCTAATTCGTGCCTCGGACCTCTATCATTCGGGTTGCTGGTATGATCCCGTTATCCTCAGGAGTAATGCACCCTATGGAGAATGTTTGCATTGGACGAGACTATTTGACATCTTGCTGCTTCTGGGAGCCGTGCCTATTGCCCTTTTTACAGATTTTGAATCAGCTCTTTTTTGGTGGGGGGTTGTAATCAGTCCTATTTTAATAATCGCCACGCTTATCGCTTTCCAATGGTCCATAAGACCGATTCTGAGTAAAGATGGGACATTCTTGGCTGGTTTTATGTTTTTCTTGCAGTTGACAATAATAGGTTATTACCTACCTGGCCGACCCGACCATCATGCCCTTCTCATATTTCTTTTTGTCCTTTCTATCGGTCTTACCCTGCGGATAATTCTAAGGCCTTTCAGTGTTCGTCTCTGCTATATGGGCGGAGCAATCACGGCATTTTCTCTGTGGGTTAGCGTTGAATCAATCTTGCTGATATGCACTATCTTAGGCGTACTTGGTCTACTGTGGGTCTTAGAAAATGGCGACTTCTTACGTAAGGGTCTCCACTACAGCCTTGCACTTTTTGTTGTTACCGGCGCGAGCATGAACATTGAGAGACCTTGGTATGACCTGACTACACAGGAATTCGACCGTTTATCGATAGTTCACTGGAGTGTTCTGGGTTTTATTGCCTTACTCTGGCTTGCGCTGCGGGTATTCGATCGCTATACGAGCGTGTTTCGGCTACGGGTAAACCGTTTCTCATTCGGTTTAATAGGTCTGGCTACCACAGGCGTTACAATATGGCTTTGCTTCCCAAAATTCTATAAAGGTCCATTTGCCGACGTCGATCCCAGGATATTCCCCATCTACCTTGATAAAATCATCGAACTACAACCGCTCTTGTCCAAATTTGTTCCTTTGCTTATACCGGTGCAGGTGATTGGAACAGCTATCGCAGGTTTCGCTTTCCTTGTTTATCTATTGTTCTGGAGCAGTCACAACCCGAACCGCAAAGGCTGGATCTACATATTACTCTCACTTGTCGCGTTCCTCCTGGTTTCGCTTTATCAAATACGATGGTCGCCCTATGCCCAAGCTCTCTCAATTATACCTGTGACGGCGCTAATGTGCAGCGTCCTGGTGCGCCTGCGAAGTCGGACGACCAGGTTTCTTGTCGTAGTGGTCTTCTGGTCAACTTTTTTAGTATTGGGCCTATTAGCTGATAGAATTGTCAAACGAGAAGCCTTGGCTCAGACGGGCGGATACGTCTCGCCGATTCGGATATGCCATTTTTTAAATGAACCAGATAAATGCCGAGAGCGAAAGCTGCGGATTCTGACCCATATCGGTTTCGGCGCCGAAATTCTCTATCGCACTCGACACGAGGTAGTTGGAGCAGGTTATCATCGCAATGCGCCGGGAATATTGGACGTTTACGCTGTGATGACAGCCGATAGTGATGAGAAGGCTCTTGAAATTATCCGGAAACGAAAAATTCATTTAATCCTGCTGTGCCCGAAATTCGAATCCGCTTTTTATTCCAAGCCAGACCAAATACCTACGTTTGCCCAGCGGCTCCTTCAGAATAAGGCTCCAAACTGGCTGCAGAGGGTGGAATTGCCTTGTGACCTAGCCTCCTCATTCCTGCTTTTCGAGGTCGTAGACAACTGACAGGGGCGGGACGTTGTACCGCGGAGCGCCTCCAGGCCTGTCCTGGGGGTCAAAAAGGCCCGCCAGGCCCAGAAAATTATGGTCCGATATTGGGGTTGCGTCCTATAAGGGGCGGTATTTCGGGCGTCAGGCGCAATCCGCTAAAAAATCCGAGAAAAATTCTGTTTTCTGTGTTGACAAATAGGCGCTCGCGGGATAAACTATAATCTTCGTACTGGCCTCAAGGAGGAGGTCCAGCACCTCTGGTATTACCCGGAATTAGTTTTTACGGACGTAACGAGCCGGTGTGTTGCCGGCCGAAGAGGAAAATTTGTTGGTCTTTTTTTCACAAAACTCTTTATTGTGGAGGTCAAAAGTGGAAAGCTTAAAGAAATTCGTTAAGGATGAATCGGGCCTGGAGTTGGTGGAGTACGCCGTTCTCGCCGGGTTGCTAATTGTGTCGCTGATTGCAATGTTCCCAGGCCTAAGAGATGCACTGTTTACTTTATACAACCGGTTGACCAGCGAGATAAATACTCTGGCGGGCCAATAGTAAGTCGTGGGTGCAGACCTGCAGTTGGCTTCAGGTGCTAGAATTGACACAATGCTCGCAATCCAGTGGGGCGTCGTAATCGGCGCCTCACTGGCAGCGGCTGTATGGGATGTGCGAGCCAGGCGGATACCCAACGCTATTACCGGGCCCCTTGCTGCAGGGGGGTTGGTATATGCTGTTTTGGCCGGGGGGCTACGGGGTCTAGGCGACGCCGTTGGCGCGTGTGCTCTACTGGCGCTGCCTTACGTCCTGCTCTTTATGTTTGGCAAGGGCGGGGCAGGTGATGCAAAACTTATGGGCGCGATCGGCGCCTGGGTCGGGCTGGCCGATGGCGTGATAGTGCTATTTTGTGTGGCCATAGCAGGGATGGTATTCGCTGTGGGAAAGATGGCGGCGCGAGGGCGCATCGGGTTCGTCCTGATAAATGCGATTTGCTGGCTTTATGCCCTTGTCAGGTATATGATAAGGTACGTTATCCGCCGTAAGGCGGACGCCGTCGTCCAAAGCCGGACTTTGGCGTCGGACGATGCGGCGGAAGGCTACGCGAGCCAATACGCTTACGCCCAGCGCCTCACCGGCTTGAACATCCCGTACGGTGTGGCTATTTTCGTTGGGGTCTGTATCGCAGGAGGCTATGTCTTGTTATGCAAGTGACGCGGCAGAAAAATCGTTATCGCGGTTTGGCGATAGTCGAAACCGCTATTATTTTTCCGATACTTTTGCTCATCACGTTGGGGGCGGTTCATTTTGGCTGGCTATTCCTGAAGGCGCAGCAGGTGACCCACGCGGCGCGGGAAGGAGCACGAGCTGCCATCCGGGCTGATGCAGTCAATGATGATGTGGGAGCCATTATCGAAGCGGTGATGGCCAAAGCAGGAATGCCGAAGGCACAGAGCGGATATACATGGACGCCCGATCCTACAGACGTTTATGGCGTACTGCCGGGCGATCCCGTCAGGGTCAAAGTAGAGGTGCCCGGCCAAAAGGTTGCCCTATTTCACGTTAATCTACCGCTTCTTGGTCCGTGGCTGGACCTGACGCCGCTATATCTGCGGGGGGCCGTAACCATGTCCAAAGAAGGTTCTTAATTCTTAGTTGACATCGTCCGCCAATCGTCATAATATGTTTAGTTGACATTGCCCGCCAACCATCGTAGTATATTTGGAAAGGAAACAGTGCCATGAGACTGGTTCTTATTATTATAGTATTGATATTCTTAGGGGTAGTGGCGGCGTTTTCCGCCTCGCTTTTGGTGAGGTTTACGCGCGGCCAGGGTCTGCCGGGCGGCAATTCGGCCTCAGATGCGGAGATCGTGGTAGCCAAGCAGTCGCTGCCCGCCATGTCGGTGGTTACTTCGGCCAATATCAGCAAAGATAAGGGCGCGAAGGAAAAGCTGCCGGAGGGGTACCTCTCCACTCCCGTCCAGGCCATTGGCAGGGTCCTTGGTGTAGCTGTGGTTGAAGGGCAGATTTTGACGGAGTCTTGTTTTGTGACGGAAGGCAGCTCAGCGCAACTGGCTGCGGCGCTTCCGCCGGGGATGCGTGCATACGCTCTTACTCTTACCAGCGGGGCCGTTTCCGGGGGGCTATTGTACCCCGGCTGTGTGGTCGATATAATAGCCGCCTTTAGATTGTCGGGCAGGGAAGTCGGCGAAGCGGTCTCGACCACCCTCCTTCAGGGGATCCAGGTGCTGGCGGTAAGAGAGGTTACGGTCATTTCGGGGGAAAGGGCCGACGCAGAAAAGAAAACTCCGCTGGGCCCAACCGCATCGCGGAGCAGCGGATCTGTGACGGTAACTCTGATGGTGGACTCCAGACAGGCAGAGGCCTTGCAATTAGCAGTGGATTACGGCAAAATAACGCTAATCATGCGCAATCCTCTGGATAAACGTGCCGTCGATATAGATGCGACCGTCCTGAGCCAGGGTCAACTGGCAAGGCTGGGGACGGCGTTAGAGCCGCAGGTTGCCGCGGCGATGACCCAGGCCCCGCCGCCGGCCGTCGACCCCAACGACCCGAACGCACTAAAAGCCGCACCGGCGGTAGGTACTGCCGTACAAGAAAGGTCGCTTGCCAAAAAGCCATCCTGGCTGGTGACGATCATCCGCGGTCAGAAAGTGCAGGAGCAGCAGATGGATATACCCGGGCCCGGCGGCGCTACCGAAGCCGATACAAAAAAAAGATAGACGTGCCGGGCAGCGTATCAACCTAATTAATTAGGTCTGAATATAAAGGGATTTGGCCATGAAATCGACAAAAACGAGGGGCGGAATACGGTGCGGCCTGAGCCCACTCCGCCGATTCATCCTTCGCAGTAGCTCTGCTACGGAGAATGGAAGCGGCTGCGAAGGCCTGACAGGGCTCATTGCGGCCATCATCCTGTCGGGCAGTTTTTTATGGGCACCTAATTCTGCGGCCGGCGCCGCTAACGTGGCTGCCAGGCCGGAGGCGATCACGGTCATCGCCGGAGAATCCGCTATTGTGCAGGCGCCCTGGCCCACAGTGCGGGTGGCGGTCACGGACACAAAGATCGCCGACGTGCAGGTCCTGACGCCTCAGCAGGTGCTCGTCCAGGGTATTAAGGCCGGCACAACCGACCTGATCCTCTGGAGCCAGGATGAGCAGCAGGTATGGCAGCGGAGAGTCCAGGTCAAAATGGACACCGACCGCTTCCAGAAAAAGCTCCTTGAGCTTTTCCCGGATTGTGCGCTGGAAGTCGGCGAATCGGGGGAGGTGCTCATCGTCAAGGGGCTGGTCAGGCGAACAGATCACGTCACGCAACTGCATACGTTTCTGGAGAAGGTCGGAGTCACCTACCTGGATATGACAAGTCTTGCCGGCGTGCAACAGGTTCAGCTTCAGGTCCGCATCGCTGAGGTAAGTAAGAGCGCGATGCGGCGGCTGGGCATTAACGCATTCCATACTGACAATGATTTCTTTGTGGCGAACCGTCTGGGAGACCTTGTCCCGACCAGCATTGGCGTACCATCGGGCACTGCTGCCGGAGAGAATCTGAGTTTCCTCTTTAATCGGGATATAACCGTTGCTTCCCCCATAACGATCTTTGGCGGTATTCCGCGGGCGGATCTTGAAATCTTCATTGACGCTCTGGCTGATAACCAATATCTGAAGATGTTGGCCAATCCGACCCTTGTCGCGCTCTCGGGCCAGGAGGCCATGTTCCTGGCGGGGGGAGAATTCCCAATCCCTGTGCCGCAGGCGGGCGCAGCAGGAGCGGGTACTATCACGATCCAGTATAAGGAATACGGCGTTCGGCTATCATTCCGGCCGGTCGTCCAGGGCGACGGGTCGATCCAGCTTCAGGTGGCCCCCGAAGTCAGCGAGATGAGCCAGACCAATGCTGTTCTGATGGGAGGCTACTACGTGCCGGCACTACTAACGCGCAAGGCGCAGACGACGTTGGAGCTTAACACCGGACAGACCTTTGCAATGGCGGGGTTGATCAAGAACAAGGTCCAGGCGATCAACTCTCGCATTCCCGGCCTCGGCGACCTGCCTGTGGTTGGGCCGTTGTTCCGCTCGGTACGCTATAGCGAAGACGAAACAGAAATGGTTGTGCTGGTCACCGTGTCGCTGGTGGAACCGATGTCGCTGGCGGAGGTTCCGCCTCTTCCAGGGGTTCTGCACACTCGACCGGATGACTGGGAGCTGTACCTTGAGGGGCGAATAGAAGGTAAGGAGCCGGCAAAAGTCGACCCGGCTACCGCAGAATGGCTCAAGAAAATCGGGCTGGATCGTCTGGTAGGTCCAGGCGCCTGGGACTCCTACGACGCACAGGCTGCTTCAATTCAGCTCGAAACAGAGCCGAGTGCTGCGGACGCCGAGAGTATTAAAAAGCCCGGCTCGAAAGATAAGTAGATTGTGATTGCGCGCTATCCGGATGTGTCAGAATCCGCGGCTGTTGCTGGAGATGGACAAGAACCACCGGACAAGTGAGAGGCCTGCATGCCAAGCGGATCTCGAGTGCTATTGATAAGTAAAGATGACGCCACCGTGAAAATGGTAAGCTCGGCTCTTGGTGCAAGTCCGGAGATTACGTTGGGTGGTGTCCATCAAGAGGTCTCAGAGCTCAGAGGCCGGCTATCGGGTTCAGGCGCACAGGCTGCCGTGGTAGACATCGATTCAGATCCTTCCCGGATTCTCTCCGATCTGCGTGGTATCATATCAACGAACCCAGAGACGTGTGTCATAGTGGTGTCCAGGAGCGTCAGTGAAGAATTGCTCTTGGGAGCCATGCAGGCAGGAGCGAGAGATTTTTTGCGCAAAGAGTCCATACCATCTGAGCTAAGCCGGGTGCTGGAACGATTACTCTGGGATGAGGAAAGCAGACAGGTTGCTCTGGGCACAATAATATCGGTGTTTTCCGCTGGGGGGGGTTGCGGCGCCACTACTGTAGCTGTCAACCTTGCCAATGAGCTTCGACTCGCTTCATCCGGCCGGGTTCTGGTAATCGATCTGGACAGCCATTACGGAGCGATTGCAGCCTATCTGGGAGTTGCAGAGCAGTATGGGATCGCGGATGTTCTGGGCCATAGCGGCACTATCGACGAACACCTGATAGGATCAATCGCCTGCCGCTACATGGAGGACTTCCATCTGCTCCTTAGTCCTGCCAATATCGATGATAACAGCAGGTCCAGGCCGCTTCACTACCACAGTCTACCTGCTGTCCTGGAAGCTTGTCGGCGCAGTTACAGGTACACGGTAATTGATGCGCCTCGCGTCCCTAAAAGCGTGACAACAAGTTTGGCCGACCTGAGCAGGTTTGTCTTGGTGGTGTTTCAACTGACAGTAAAGGACCTCCGCTGTGCCAGATCCATAGTATCGCTCTTAACTGAAAGTGGAGTCCCACGTGAAAGAGTTATAACTTTAGCAAATCGCTCTAGGAGGCGAGGTCCGCTGGTCAGGCTGGAAGACAGCAAAAAAGTGCTGGGTGTTGATTCTCTCCACTGCATCCGCAGCGATTGGCGCAAGGCGATGACTTGTATTAATCGTGGTCAACCTTTGGCCAAAGCTGCCCCGAGGTCGGGCCTGCGCCGCGATTTTCGGAGGCTCGCAGCAGAAATACACGCCTCGAAAGATAGAATGGCAAAGGGATAGCGTTAGGATAATAGCGATGCTCAGAAACCGGGAACCAGCAGTTGAATCAGATTACGGCAATTACGGCGAAAATAGGAACTTCGCCTTGCAGAGAATCAAGGCGAGAGTCCACAAAAGACTGTTGGAATTATTGAATTTGAATGAAGCTCGCCACATGCCGATCGAACAACTGCATGCGGAGTGTGCAAAAAGAGTCGATGCTCTGCTCAGCGAAGAGAAGTATCCCGTTTCAGGTCCCGAGAAACAACAGTTGCTTGGCGAAGTGATGGATGAGGTCTTCGGCATCGGGCCGTTGGAGGAGTTTATGCGGGACCCCCTGATTACTGATATCTTGGTAAATGGCCCGCACCAGATTTATATAGAGCGAAATGGGAAACTCGAGCTTACCGGTGCCTCTTTTCTGGATGAAGAGCATCTAATCCGCGTCATTCAAAGAATTGGTGCCGGTGTGGGACGCCGGATCGATGAGAGTGCACCTATGCTGGACGCTCGCCTGCCAGATGGTTCTCGAGTCAATGCTATCATACCGCCGCTGGCCCTTGATGGACCTGCCTTGAGCATCCGGCGATTTGGTGTCAATCCCATTGATATTAACGGCTTGCTGGAATTGAATTCATTGACAAAAGAAATGAGCTTTTTCCTGAAGGTCTGTGTGCAATGCAAGATAAGCACCCTGATCTCTGGAGGAACTGGGACAGGGAAAACTACATTGCTTAATGTATTATCGCGATGGATTCCTGCAGGCGAGCGTGTGGTGACTATAGAAGACGCTGCAGAGTTGCAATTGCAGCGTGACCATGTCGTTCGTCTGGAAACCAGGCCGCCAAATATTGAAGGCAAAGGTGAGATCGCACAGCGTGATCTGCTGCGTAACAGCCTACGCATGCGTCCCGACCGGATCATAATCGGTGAAGTTCGTGGCGATGAGACTCTGGATATGTTGCAGGCCATGAATACCGGACATGAAGGATCGATGACCACCGTGCACGCCAACAACCCCAGAGACGCGCTGCGCAGGCTTGAGAATATGGTCAGTATGGCCGGAATTACTTATCCGGTGCGCGCCATCAGAGAACAAATAAGTTCGGCGTTGCACCTTGTGGTTCATGTGGGGCGTCTGACCGGTGGTAGCCGAAAAATAGTCAAAATAGTGGAAATAGCAGGGATGGAGGAAGAGACGATATGCCTTCATGACATTTTCGACTTTGTTCAAACCGGTATTGACAGCAGCGGGAACGCCTGTGGATATTTTGAATGCTGCGGCGTCCGTCCGCGCGTATTAGCCGGGCTGAAAGCAGAGGGCGTGGAAGTGCCGCACGATTTCTTCCAGCGCCGTGTTCTGTCAAAAAATGGTGTAGCTACCGCGCAAGTTTTGGAGCAAGACTAACTGATACCACGACATGCCATGGCCAGCGTGGGAACCGAACGGTCGCAGCTTGATTCTGGCGATCCCAAAAGTCAGGGAGATTCTTCAGCATAATTGCAAGTACTGCAGCTTATGGATACGGTCGATACGATAAACAAGGTGGTCTCGATTGCTGTTTTCGGACTGGTTTTTAGTGTCTGGTGCATTTGTATTTTTCTCTGGCTGGGGCGGTACCTGGTTCGGCTGAAAATTGTGCAAAGACGATTGGGTGTGGTGGCAGATGACAGTGGCGAATCCCGGACTTTACGCCTTTGGCGTGAGATATATAGACGTGGTGACAGTCCTAAATTCCCCGGCAAACCAAGTTGGAAGGAGCGCCTGGAAAGGTTTGGACACGATGGGGGCTGGCACATACCAGCACAGACGGTCCTCTTAGGAGTAATTGGCGCGACCGGTCTGGCTTTTGCGATAACGTATATATCCGGTGGTGGGATATTATTGGCAGTAGGCGTTTCAGCTTTAGTTGTGTTTGCGTTCTGGGGATACGCACAAAGGCGTATCTCCAAGCTTGCTGTTGTGTTTGAAAGACAGTTCTTGGACGCACTAAGTATAGCCGCGCGTGCTCTTCGTGCCGGGCATCCACTGGTCGGATCCTTTCAATTGGCTTCTGAGGAAATTAGCGAGCCACTGGGACCTATGTTTTACCAAATATGCCAGGAACAATCTATGGGCATGGATTTGAAGGACTCGCTCCGTAGGATGGCAAAGACCAC
>Ga0299912_10002239_pt1 | contig 15855 bp, 10 predicted proteins | sample RVTome_2_FD_207667 | JGI IMG/M metagenome (GOLD analysis project Ga0299912, IMG submission 207667) | Soil microbial communities from uranium-contaminated site in the Upper Colorado River Basin, Wyoming, United States - RVT95D214 (version 2) ... | reverse complement strand
CGACGCTTGAATGGAAAAGGCGGCAATCCGGTAGTTAAATTGCAGACTAATTTCGGTGGCGGCAAGACACACTCGATGATTGCTCTCTATCATCTCTTCAGCGGAACACCTGCTACCAAGCTGGTTGGTGTCGAGCAAATAATTGAGCGAGCCGAGGCTGAATCCGTACCCAAAGCAAATCGAGCAGTTATAGTTGGAGTTGCATTAAGCCCTGCCCAGCCCTCCACAAAGTCGGACGGCACTATTGTACGCACAATCTGGGGAGAAATGGCTTGGCAATTGTTGGGCGCTGAAGGCTATGCATTAGTCGCTGAAGCTGATAAGCATGGCGTAAGTCCTGGTTCCGATGTACTTCGCGACTTGTTTAAACGCGCAGCCCCTTGCCTTATATTGATCGATGAATGGATCGCCTACGTTAGAATGCTTTATGGCAAAGATGATATGCCCGGCGGCTCCTTTGATGCCAACCTTACTTTTGCTCAAGGTTTGACAGAGGCGGCCAGAGCGGTTCCGGGTACGCTGGTAGTCGCTACGATTCCGATCTCACCCCGTGTATCAGATCAACAAAGGGAGCAGATTGAAATCGGCGGTGAAGCAGGGAAGGCAGCGCTTGACCGACTTGAGCAAGTTTTTGCCCGGATGGAGTCGCCATGGCGTCCGGCCAGCGCTGAGGAGAGTTTCGAGATCGTTCGTAGAAGATTATTCGAACCGATCACAGACCATGTTAAGCGAGATACAGTAGTACGGACATTCTCGGATTTCTATAGGAACAATGCTCAAGAATTTCCCAGTGGATGCGCTGAAGGCGAGTACAGACGACGCATGGAAAGCGCCTATCCGATTCATCCGGAGCTATTCGAACGCCTTTATCAGGACTGGGCTTCTCTTGAGAGATTTCAACTTACCCGCGGTGTTCTACGTTTGATGGCGGCGGTGATTCACTCTCTTTGGCAACGGAACGATACCAGTGCTATGATTATGCCTTGCATGGTTCCGCTGGATGATAATAACGTTCGCAAAGAGATGATTCGGTATTTGTCGGGTCCATGGGATGCGGTGGTTGATCGTGACGTAGACGGACCTAACTCTCTGCCAATTGCATTGGATAAGCAAAACACCAATCTTGGGCGGTATTCGGCCTGTAGAAGGGCAGCTCGAGCCATTTTTATTGGTTCAGCCCCGACCCATGATGCAGCAAATCGCGGTATTGAAGATAATCGTGTTAAGTTAGCCTGTGCTCAGCCGGGAGAAAGCGTTCCGACTTTTGGCGATGCGCTTAGAAGGCTAACAGATCAAGCGACCCACTTGTATGTAGATAAGAATCGATACTGGTATTCAACACAACAGAACATCAATCGACTAGCTCATGACCGAGCTTCCCAGTATGATATACCTACGGTCTGGGCCGAGATTGAGAAACGGTTAAAAGCTGATCGCACCCGCGGGGACTTTGTTGGTTTACATTCTGCACCTCAATCAAGTGGGGACATACCTGATGAGATGGAAGCAAGGTTAGTAGTTATTGGACCTGAGTTTACGCATTCGAAAAATGTATCAGACAGCCCAGCAAAACTCAAATCCCAAGAATTTCTTGAACAGCGAGGAACGAGTCCCCGGCTTTATAAGAACATGCTGATGTTCCTGGCTCCCGATAAAACTCGCCTTGACGACCTTGATCAGGCCGTTCGGCAATTTCTGGCATGGGAATCGATCATAAGAGAGAAAGAGTCACTCAATCTTGACCATTTTCAAAGTAACCTCGCGGTAACGAAGCTTAAGGAGGTTAATGAAGCTGTTGACAGCCGCATTCAGGAAGCATACGTATGGCTTTTAGTCCCAAGCCAAAATCCACAAGAGCCCATTAAGTGGGAAGAATCACGATTGCAATCTGGCGAAAATATGGCTGTACGGGCCAGCCGGCGACTAAAGACCGATGAAGGCTTAATTGTGCAGTTTTCGGCTACGCGCCTGCGTATGGAGCTTGACAAGTATCTGTGGAAGGATGTTGAGCATATCAATCTTAAGAAACTCTGGGAATACTTCGCGACGTATCTATATCTACCTCGCTTGAGAAATAGTACCGTATTGCTTGAAGCAGTCCGGGATGGTGTTGGTAATCTCACATGGGCTGAGCATTTTGCCTATGCTGAACTATATGATGAAAAGAACAGCCGATATGTTGGATTACGTGTTGGCCAAATCGGAATGATTGTATTGGATTCCGAATCTGTTCTTGTAAAGCTAGAGGTTGCCAACAGACAACTAACTTCTAGCGCGACTGAAGCTGAAACGACATCGGCAGGAGCAGGAACGACGGTAAATGGCGGTGCGAGCACTATTGCTGGCGCCGGAATACAGACTGACCTTCCTATACCACCAGGGGAGGTCAAGAAGATCACCCGGTTTTTCGGATCAACAACTATTGATCCCCTTAGAATCAGTAGAGATTCCGCTCGGCTGGCCGAGGAAGTAGTTCAACATCTTAGCGGATTAACTAAGGCAGAAGTCAAGATATCACTTGAGATTCATGCTCACATGCCAGATGGCGTCCCGGACAACATCATCCGCACTGTTACTGAAAACTGCCATACATTAAAGTTTGATAAACACGGTTTTGAAAAGGAGTGACGAGTAAGATAAATTATCACTTCATTTCTCTGATTTTCAAAAATGTTGCTTATTTATAATACGTACTAGTAAAAAATACAAGACCTTTCGTTATTAATTGGTGTATGGCAGTTTTACGACATTCAATTTCTATATCAGTTATTTATCCGAAAACCGGTCGTTTTTTAGCCAACGTATTATATTACGCTTATCTTACTATTTACCCTCCCATTGTTGGTTTTTCTCTCCAGCCATTTCTCAACCTGTGACACTCTGAACCTGACTCGATTACCCAGCTTAATATGCGGAATGAACCCTTGGTGCGTCCATTGGTATATAGTAGACGGCTTCATCTGCAAGTATTCAGCGATTTGTTCTACTGTCAGCAGCTTTTCCATGTTTTGCGGTTCATTCCCATTTATTTATTCGCATAGTGTTTTTTGGCACGGTCTCGGTATAGCTTTTTATCTCAGATTAGCCTTCCCAAGAGTTAAAACAAGTATTTGATAATTTCCTAAATCCGGCGTATTCTCCATAAACGCCTTCTCATATTCGCCAGGCACATCAGGATCGTCCCGCCAGAAGAATACCCTTTTCAGGGACTTTACATCTAGCTTGTTTTCGATTTTATTAATTCGACTTTGTAGATATGACATATAATTCTCCTATGCCTTCATTGCATAAGGATCATGCCAGGATATTATCATAATATCGTATTTATCCAAATCCGAATGATGATCCCTGAAGAACCGTTCTTCTGCCTCGGACTTCTCACGAAGCCTCATGCGCACAAATATTTTACAGATTCGTTGTTCTTTGACCAAACCGAGCCGGCCTTCTATTCTTTTCAATCGATTATAGAGATTTGACATTTATTCAACTCCCGCCAATCTTCGTCTGGCTTCAATGATAAAATCAGCCTTAGGTACAAATATTTCACCTTTGAGCCGGGCTTCGCGCTCAAGCTCGGATATTGCCATTATAACAACTTCAGGGATATTAACGGTAGTGCCGACCTCGTCGGGCGATGGTAGAGCCTTAAAGGACTCTCCTTTGTCGAAACCGGACAACCAGCGTTTCATAGCATCGATGTAGTCCCGGACGCTCGCAAATTGCTTAAATGATTGTTCTGCTTTTGTTATCCTGGAATTAAGATTGCCTTGCATGATTCACTTCCTCGATAAAACTGGGATGCATTTTCAAGCCCTGTTCTTTCATTTTTTCCTTGACGATATGATAGAATGTTATCAACGGTTTATTTTGCGGACAAGGTGTCTTAAGCACCGAATCATCACCGGTAGTGAACCATTCTACCCTTTCATTAATATATTTTACTTCCAGATCATCAGGCGTAGTAACCTTGCTTTCAGCGACTTTCAATCTTTTGTCTAATACTGCCATGACTACATCCCACTTTTATTTTTTAAAATTTCTTCAATCTTTTCCATCCGCTTCTCAAGGTCATAATCCTTGATGCAGGATATTATTAGTGATGCCAGATAGCCGGCAGTCCGGGCGCGATTGATATCGATATCGCCGCGCAATGAAGCATTTGTAATTTCTCCCAACATCTTTTTGACATCGGTTATTGTATTCAGCTTGTAGTCGGCATCGGGCATAGTTTTGGGAGCCATGCTTGATTTGCCGCCTCGAGACTGTTCGGCTTTTCTTTCAGCCTGGCGCGCAGGATCATGGGCAAAGCAATAATCGCCATTCTTAAGAGGATGAGCTTTACAATCCCGTTTCCTACATTTTCTTTTTACTATTTTTGCCATAATTCAATTACCCGACTAATAGGGGTAGGGGTTAATCTGCGGGGCCGTGGCAGTAGGCCCCGCCAATAATCATGTACAGGATTAAGCCAAATCATGTACATTTCATGACTCAAATCTTGGGATTTGTAATAGATTACAAGGTCTTGTACATAATTCTTTAAAAAATCGTGTACATTTGTACATGAATATGTACATAAATAGCAAAGCCGTTCTATCTCTCTGAACTTATTACCATTGAGAAGATTAGGCGCCGTTTTCCATAGGTTATGTACACCTTGTACATAAATATTCTTATAGTTGGTATATAAAAATAATATAAATATTAAATAAAATACCCGAAAATTCATGTACATCGTGTACATCCTGTACAAACTAATACAGTTCATGGTTATCCTCGCTCTTTAATGTGATTCCCATATACGCCATTGGTCGCCCGGATCGGGACGATCTGTGTTTATCAAAATGGCGGTCTTTCATTAGTCGCCCGAATTGGTTTTGGCTAATATGAGAATTTGCCCACTCCTGAAATGACTTATGAAGATCAGAGGAAGGAACCTCAAGTCCATCTGCAACATCACAGCACTCATCAATGAATTGCCCCAACATATCCATTTCGGTACGGTAGTCTTCAGTGGCCCGGAGCACTTTATCGGGCACATCTAATCCCTTAAGTATCCATTGCCGATGCCCCTCTATGGCCCAATTTAATATCCCTGGTAATTCTGCCATGAGCTTTATGGGAAAGTCCTTATCAACTTTTTTTATATCAGAAATTCTAACCTCGAATGGGATTAGATTAATCCTTCGCCATATAGCATGATCGGTTCCCCGTATATCGGGCTTGTGATTTGTAGATAGCCAGAATTTCATTTTCGGTTCAAAGTCAAACCACTGGCCGAAAAGCTCCCTAACCGACATTTTATCACCACCGGTTAACTGCTTAATGAGTGATTCTGAAAGCCTTCTGCCTTGATCGGTCTCAGAGACGGAAATGAATCTTGTTCCAACGAGTTTTGCGATATCGCTCGGTATTCCTTGAGTTTTCTTTACAAGCAATGTTTCGGTGGAAGCTTGTGTGGCATAGTCTCCCAAAAGTGCCATTGCGATTTTTATAAAGGTCGATTTACCGTTTTCCCCGATACCATGTAATATGAAAATTCCCTGTTCAGAATTACTTGCTGACAGCGAGTAACCGATAGCCCTTTGGAGAAAGTCAATAAGCCCTTGATTTTCTCCCATAATATCATCAAGAAATTCCAGCCACAGAGGGGATTTTGCATTTGGGTCGTATTTTACGGGGGCCAATTTGGTGATAAAATCGCTATGTCGATGTTCTCTTACTTCACAGGTATTAAGATCAAGCGTACCGTTTTGGAGATTAAATAAATTACCATCTTTATCGAATTTATCAGGAGTAATCGGTAACAATGAACGTGCCTGCTTTTGTATAGCTTCAATATGGCCGTTTGATTGGAACCCCTTGGCGGTCTTTACGAGCTTCTCCTTATCACTCTCACCTTCAGCTTTTTGGGCTTGTATAATTAGAGCCTCAACAGTTTTTTGAGCATAGGTTCTTATCTGTTCTGTGTCATCTCTTTTCCAGCGGATTCCATCCCAAATAAACCAGTTTTTCAAAATAGCGCAGTATCTTATATTTTTGCCGTCAGTGTGGACTAATCGCTTAGCATTCCCCAGATCGGTCCAGAGGAAACTGCGGGGTGCTCCACCGTTATTTATTGGCGGCATGGTGTTGTTATATGTTATCTCTGGCGGCCATGCCATTGCGCTTTTGACTAATCGATCAATATCACTGTCATAAAGCGGAGGAACACATCGTTTATTCATTGACACCAATGTTGTCCGAACGGTTTCTTCTCCGTTTCCGACGCGCCTCAGCCATCCGGCTGTTTCCAATAATGTTGCTTCCCGACAACCCTTAAGAATAGGGCCGTCATTCTCGTTTTTTTGCTTGGTATCGGGCTTGGTTTTTTGAACGAGCATTTTTATAAGTGGTTCAGGTAAGGGCGCGATAGCGGTATCGTCCGGACCCGAGGACAATTCCCAGGTATATGGTTTTCCATTAGGATGAATGCTGCCTGGCAATACTACATAGCCTTTTGAACGTACATCAATACCTTCCGGCAAATTTTTAGTAGAATTACTTGGTTTAAAATCAGCCGGGGCTTTATAGTAAATATGTTGACCGCCCGTAGGAGTTAAGGCAACTACAGTGCTATTATGACTAATACCCAGCTTTCCACATAGTTCCCGCCAGTTCCATACCCCATCAGTGCCGTTCTTAGTATCTAGATCAAATATAACAAGATGGGTTTTCTCACAATCTAACCCCCAGTTTGCATCAGGCCATTTTTCTAGCCATTTATTTATTTGAGTAGGGTCATTTGATGAATCCTTAAAACCACGCGGAGTTAATGGTTTTTTATCCTTTGGGCAAAGAGGGAAAATATACCACCCGAATTTGATATATATAAGAACTTCATTTAGCATGGTTCTCATTTCCCTTATCGATCATGTCAACGGCAGCGCGAAGTCTTCTTATCGCTGCCATGAAGCTTTTAGGTTCAACCAAAGCCTGACCAAGTATATATTCATCTGCACGAGGTTTAGCTTTATTAGATGGAAAAAAGAAAGTGCCATATCGCCCGGCCCTTTCGATTCGAGTATAAGGTATATCTTTAATGATTAAATACCCGGCAAGCTGAATATCATTTATTTCGATATCATCCATCTTTGTGTTCATGTCCGACCTTTCTGTTATTTCTTTTTGTAACTTCTCTATTAGCCCGTTATAGCAATTCATATGCCAATGCTCGTAAGATGTTGATAATAAGCAGATTACGCATAGTCGATATAAGACGATATAATCAAAAGGCAAAATATAATCCATTTAATAGCCGATTTGTCAATTTATGACATGATAATTTTAATGTAATCCAATAATTTATTTTTATATGACACATTATGCTTGAATCTTGATAGATATTCTCATATTATTAATTAAAAAAAGACAAATATGACAAGACACAAATGGTAAAAAAGAAAAAATCTTTAGATTCAACTGATTTGAAGCTTGTTGGCTTAAGCAAAACAATTAAAGATCTAAATATGAAGGCCGATCAAATAGCGAAATTTCTCTCCAATTCTTCTCAAAGGAACTCTGTAGTAATTACCGGCGATTCAGGTATGGGAAAAACTGTCCTTATCGATCAAATTCTGAGTATAGCAGAAAAAAAATATAAAATTCAATCTGTTAAATTGGATTGTTCCCAAATCGAGCCCAATTTATTAAGAAGTGAGCTTTTTGGTCATACTAAAGGTGCTTTCACGGGCGCTGATAAGGATAAAATAGGAATACTTGAAGAGGCCGATGGAAAGGTTTTATTCCTTGATGAAATCGGCAATACTACACCCGAGACCCAAAAAAGCTTACTTTGGGCACTTGAGGGGAGAGAAATTATTAAAATTGGCGGAGAAATTAAAAGAGATAGCTATGTTACGAATTTCGGTCTTATCTCCGCTACCAATCAAGATATATCTGATCCTTGTAAATTTTCAAAAGAGCTATATTACAGAATCTCCCTATGGCATGAAAACATCCCTCCATTATCAGACAGAAAAATAGATGTTATTCCCTTAATTTGTGATATTTTAAATAAATTCAAGGGATTAGATACTAGCCAAAATAAATATTGTTGGAGTATATATAATTTATATTGCCTGGTGAGATATGATTGGAATGATGGGGGATACAGGGAATTACAGCAAGAAGTACTATATCTACTAAGAGAAAAAAAACTTTCTCCCAAATTTGAGATAAAGCTAAAAAAACAAATAAATAATGAACCCTTTTTCGAAAAAGATATGCCTCATGATCGAATTTTAGAAATTAATGGCAAACCATCAAATATAAAATATGGTGGTAAGATAAATGAATTGACGTATTGTTATGATAATAGAAGAAGATCTTTTATAGTGACTATAATAAATAATAAATGTCATCATTTTGAAAATACTAGAGATTTCACTTATTTGAATTTGGCAGATCGGGCGGACTTTGTCTCGTCGGTTCAACTTCCTAGTAGATTTGAAAATGAGGTTTTATTTATACATCCGAATAATTTATTGAAATTGATTCAAAAAGAAATTGAAAGCTACCAAGTAACACCGCTTGAGAATATTAGTGATCCCCGAGAAGTATTTGATTTCGATTTATTCTTTATGGGCTTAATATGCCCCGGTCAAAGCTTTAACCCTAAGAATTATATACCAACGAATTTATTTAAATTGGTTGAACCGGCCCAAAGAGATCAGCGTGTCCAAAGTGAAATACAGATAAAAAAGAGATATGAATTCCCTGCTTCAATTAATATATCAAAGAAGTACAAGCAAATTACGATTCCCGCGTCGAATTTAGAAGATGATGAAAGACTTGAATTGCGAAAGCTATTAAGCAAATATTCATATCCTACTTTGGAGAATGATATTTTGAAATTGTTAATCGAAATCAAGAATAAAGATAATTTATCTTGGGCTGAAATTAAAAATATTCATGGAATAGATCGAAGAACGCTGATCAAAATTATTTAATGTAATTGAATATTAAGTTGAATTAAAACACTATAAAAAAGGCTGCCTTGATTAGACCGCCTTTTCCCATCTCTTTTTGTTTTCAAGAGATCATTTACTCTGCGACTTCGTTGGAATGACTTTGCCGGCAGTCACTGTCTCACAGTTCGGCCAGCCGGATGGCGCTGATGGCGGCAAATCGGCCGGTGTAGGCCAGAAGGGAGGGTAATCGGCACAGTAGCTGACTGTGCCTATGCCTCGTAATACATTCACCAATTTACTGACATCGCTACCGATCACATTGCAATCGCCGTTGGCATTTGCCGAGCACCAGAAACTATCGAGCAAGCAAGATTGCTTGGTCGGTAGCGGTCTAAAGTAGATCACTGAATAAGTTGTATGTGACCCGGTATTTTATATGCGATCTTTATAGGCTCACGAGGTTTCCAGATTGTGCTTTTTAAGCAGGTGCAATTTTCTTATTGACAATATTTGATAAAAATAATTAAAATAGTTTGGATAATGTTATTGCGCGTACGGAGCGATTATTTTTAAATAATTTAGAAAACGGTTCGCGGGGGTTAATCTGCAAACTCTTATAACGTCCTTTCCAAGAAGAGCATGGGTACGATGTGCATTTCACTTGATCCATTTGACATTTCACTTCATTTTTCGAGTTTTTATTTTAGCCATTTCTTTATATTTCTTATCTTGTACAGGAATTACGCGGATTTCGGAATCTTTAGCGCAAGATCTCAATAATATAGGTTCCGCCGATCCCTTTCAATTAAGAGGGAATATAAATGCTTCCACTTCTTCTTATGGATCATCGGGAACTGAAGCTCGGGAAAATAATTTTACCTGGCTTACTTCTATCAACGCCAATGTTTCAATATATGGTATATCCGCCCCATTTTCAGCGACTTTCGGTCAGCGCAATCGATCATTTAGACAGCCGTTTAATCAATACGGCATGAGTCCCACATATAAATGGATTACGCTGTATTTAGGCTACCGCTCAATGACATTTTCAAAATTCACGCTTGCCGGAGCGACATTTTTAGGAACAGGAATAGAACTCAAACCGGGGAAATTCCGGCTGGCGGCTATGTATGGCAGATTTCAAAAAGCAATAGAAGCCGACTCTCTGGCCGACGATAATAGAATCCCATCATATAAAAGAACCGGCTATGGCGCTAAAATCGGGTATGGGTCCCGGCAATCTTTTTGTGACCTCATTGTTTTTAAAGCCTACGATGATACATCTTCATTGAAAAAAGCGGAATCGCGCGACGCCGTTATGCCGGCAGATAATTTTTGCGTAGGAATTAATACCCGCTCACAGATTCTTAAAAGCTTGAGTGTCGATGCCGAAGCCGGTATCAGCGCCTTTACCCGAGATTCAAGGTTGCCGGAACTGGAATCCATCGATAATAAAGCGGTCGAAACGTTCAAGTTCTTATTTATCCCCAGGTCATCATCGCGCCTGAATTATGCGCTGAGTACAGGGGCTAATTTCGCGTATCGCATTTTTGGCCTGCGTTTACAATTTCAACGGATTGAACCGGATTATCAAACTCTGGGCGCATATTATTTCACTTCAGATGTCCAGAGCGTTACTATAGCCCCAAGCCTGAATCTGATGAAAAAAACGTTGAGATTAAGCCTGTCTATGGGTTATCAAACCAACAACCTGGATAATTCCAAACTCGCGACGACCGAAAGGAAAATCGGCTCGGTGAATATAAATTGGATAGCCGGTCCGAACTTCAGTATCGCGCTTCAATACGGCAATTACGGGATGGAACGGTCTGACGGGAGACGTCCTTTAGCTGACTCCTTAAAAACGAATAATGTTTCGCAAAATTTTACAATCTCGCCATCCTTAACATTTAAAACAGGTGATATTATTCATAGCACAGCGCTGACTGTCGCATCGATGGATCAATCAGGCGGAAACGGCATAGATAATTCTAATATTTCGGTTAATTTTTCGCAGTCATTGGGCGTTCCTAAAGCAGATGTCCAGTTTGGCGCAAGCATGAATTACTCTAATACCAATTCAACTATTTACGAGTCGTCAACCATGGGCGTCACTATATCAGCTTCAAAAAAACTATTCCAAAGAAAACTCGGCTGGAACGGGTCTGCCAATTATTCCCGGACCAACCAGATGAATGCCGATGCCTCTAGTACAGTTAACCTGAACAATTCGCTTAATTACAAATTGAGCGATTCCGACGCTCTGACAGCGAACTTGCTTTACATGACAAGTGATGCCGGGACCGCGAACGGCAGTTCATTTCAAGAAATCAGATTTAATTTAAATTATAATAGACGTTTTGCGATGTGATGAATGTTTTGAAAACATAAATAGGCGGAGAAAATAAAATGATTATCAAACGGATACGCCATTGTGTCGTTGCTTCTATATTTATTTTTAGTATTTTCGCAGCCGCTTCCGGCCAGGGATTATCGGTGTGCACCGATATTGAAATAGTAGTAACTCCGCCATTTTCGCCATATCTCTCCGATTGGCAGAGTCATCCTAATCAGCTTATCTTAAGCTTAACGTTGAGATACTCTGACGTAAACGTAGCAGTGTATCTTGGAGGGGAGATAAGCAACGATGATGGCAGCGTATACATCAGAACCGCGAATCCTTATCGCCCAAATACTCCTATATGGTTAGCACCGGACAATACTCATCAAGTAGATCAAAATGATATTATAGAGATGTTTAATGTTGACAATCTGTGGTTCGAAGGAGTAGATGCAGGAGATATAGAGAGAACAGGCAGGCTGCCTGAGGGTAATTATAATATTTGTGTTTACGCCTATGATTATAACACTAACGCCAGTTTGTGCGATCGTGATGATCCTGCGGTTGGTTGCGAATGCGAATGCTCGATTCCTTTCGCAATTGTATATCTCGAACCGCCCATTATTCTGTCTCCTGATTGCGGGGCTGAAATCGACCTTGCCTTGCCGTTATTTAACTGGATAGCTCCTGCCGGGGCTCCCGTGAATCTGATGTATAATCTTGAATTAGTGGAAGATTTTAGCGAACCGCCGAATCCTAATGAAGCTTTTAGCAATCAGCCCAATCTGTTTTTTGAACATGAAGTGGGTATCACTCAATATGCGTATCTACCCTCCGATCCGCCTCTATTGTCAGGACATACATATGCCTGGCGCGTCACCGCAAGAGATCCTAATGAAGCAGTATTTTTCCGCAACGATGGACATAGCGAGGTTTGCTCCTTTAGCTGTGCCGAAAGTTTGGCGAATTATCAACCGCCTAATCTTATTTCGCCTATCAATAACTTCTATCTACCAATGTCTGGCGAGCCCAGTATTAGATTCGAATGGTCATTGCCCGATGGCGTACCTCCCGAAACGCGCTATACTCTGAGAATTGTCGAAGTTAATCCAATCGATAGAGACCCCCAGCAAGCGATTGAACAGGCAAATCCGATATTCGAACAAACATTGGATAGCGATCACTTCGATTTTCTGCTGAGCGAACATCCACTGGTTCAATTACACAGGTACGCCTGGCGAGTCACGGCATTGGTCCCGGAAAGCGATATTGCCTTTGTTAATGACGGTCACAGCGATATCCGGGTGTTTAATTATGGAGCGTCAATTGAAGTTCCCAGATTGGATGTGCCGCCCTATGGAAATACGAGGGCCAGACCAATTAGGCTTGCCTGGCTGGGGACGCCTCTTCCTGATGGAGCAGCGCCTCAGTTCCATCTGAAAGCAGTTGAAATACCGGCCGGCGATGAGCCTCCTGATCTTCTCCCGGAAAATGAAGGTGAATTACTTCTATCAAGAAATTTATCGGCTACATCTTTCGAAATTGATAGAGAGATACCGGGATTTTCACCCGACCATCGATATGCCTGGCAGGTTCGCGAGTATGATTCGAGGCCGGAGACCAGATTTGTTTTTGAAAATGACGGTAATAGCGACGTCTGGGTATTTATAGTGGGAACGGCAGCCGACGAAGGCGGCGGCGACTTTCAGCTGGGAATGGAATATCCTGGACAGGGTGACAGGATTGCCGATATTGCTCCTCCGTTTATTTCTACCGTCGCGGGAAATTCTGGCGACCGCCATATGGCTATCACCATTCAGGAAATCACCGAATTCGAAGGTAGTCCGATAGGAGAGCCGATAAGATTTACCGGCGGCTTATTGATACCTGACGAATTGCGTGGGATATTATTCCTTAATCGCTACGGAGCCGGAGGAGATAATCCCGTTCCCGTTATCGCCGATAACTGGGAATCCACTCCGGGCAGTTATTACCGCTGGACTCTGGAAGTTTGGCCGGGACAGGATGAAAACGATATGCTTCGCAACTGGGCCGAATTCGCCGTTGCCCCCATGCCCAGATTAGTATTCCCGATAAATGGGCAAGAAGCTAACGGCTATTTCGCTCATCATGAGGGTGGCTTTCCTGATGATCAGCAAGGTGAAAGAGCTCCAGCCGATAATTTTGATCATAGCGACCCATTCCCCAATGATGGCAGTTCATTCAATTACGAGTATCATCTTCCCACTCTTAACAATACTGACTTATTTGGATCATTCGTTCCGGGCGCGCCCCACCCGTTTAAGGTTGGGGTCTGGGGCAGGATACCAGATCCGGAAATGATTCGCGATACGGTTTTCCAAAAAGAATTCTCGAATTATTTCGAAACTGGGCATTTTGATTATTATTCCGCTACCGGAATACCGGAAATGGAAAACAGGGAATACGAATGGATAGTCGAAACAAGAATTGATAACCGGGTTACAGCTTCCGATTCAGCGAGGTTTATGTATACCGGGACAGCCGATTGCGGTAGCGAATGCGTCTGCCCAATAGCTATTTATCCTCCGCTTAACGCTGAGAATATTCCCGCGGTACCGCACGCAAGTTTCTGCATAGGATTTCGTCCTCGTATTAACGAAGGGGCTTTATTTCTTGGTAATATACCGATCTGGATTGTTCATGACGATGAGCTTCCTGATCAGACTATGGAACGAGATCCGGATTTCTTCGCGGAGTTCGACATGATGATTCCGCGAGGCGAAGGGCCGGGAATTTCTCAATTCGATATTCAGCTGGTGAATGCGGTTGATGATAGCCTGGACCTTCTTCCTAATACCGAATACCTGTGGCGAATTGATGTTGAATACGATCGTAATAATATCCGCGAGGATGGTACAGTTTGTCTGGAATCCTCGTCAAGAGGAGGACCTTTCCGATTTAGAACACAAGGACCTCATGAAATCGTCGAATGCAATCCGATGACTGATGATCTTACCCCACAGACTAACAGTGCACAGATCGGCGATAATCTTCAAATAGGCGGTTATAGACTCACCCTGAATCGGCCTTTCTGCGATTTCGACAATCAAGGAAGAATTACCGGCAAAGGATTTGTCCGGAATACGGAATATGGAGATTGGGCCGTAGAATTTGCCAATCTTGTAGTTAATCGAAATGATGAGGTCATCGAGGGAAAAGTAAAAGCTCAGCAGCGAGATGACATTCCCCAAAATATACTGCAATCCATACAACAAGTCGGCGGAATGACCGCTTATCAGGTAAACAGGCTAAATGAATTATGGCACTATGGCGGTAATTTGCTTGAGGCGATCGTCGGCGATAAAAAAGTTCCCTTTGGCCAAAACCTGGATTTGGCTGATATAGAAAATAGAGAAGAGAGCGGCTGGTCGTTTAAGGCAACATTTACCCAGATGACATTTGAACCAAATCGAGCTTACTACGATCTGGCGGTCGGAGTCAGGATTCCTTTGGATACCAATGATGGCGAACCATCGCAATGGCTGGGATTATATTGCCAGGATATACCTTTCTGCATCGGGGAAGATGTGCAATGGCTGGCCGCGATAAGATTACTGGAAGACTTCTCGACTGGTAGTCCAAATTTCGATCTTTGGGATTTAGTATTTAAGCAAAGTCCTCGCAGGGATATGCCGCGCGATTACACAATGCAGCCCGGCGATGGGACAGCGATTATTATAAGCGACAGAGGATTTGAACAATTACATTTAGAAATGCAAATAGGAATCCCCCGTACTGTAATGGTACCGCAACGGCTATCTTCCGGTGATTGGGTAGATATGGCGGATGGTCAGACGGTGTTCACCGGTACCTTTGATGTCATGCGTTCGGGCCGCGAGATGCCGGATAGAGGCAACCTCCCCGCTGCTCCTCTCGGCGGCGGATTCTATGTTATCGGCGATTTGCCGATGTCCAGAATCGTCGATTTTCCTATGAGAATCGAATCGAGAGACATTGTCTGGGACGCCTCCACAAGCTGGTCTCCCACGCCCAGCGGGAACACTGAATATTCGATCGCCGGTATCCCTACGGTAAGCGGCATGCCAAATCTCGGATCGGCATGGGATGGCCTTTTTGTTAGGGAAGCGGAAGTATTGATTGATGGAGTCGGATCGGTTTTCGGGATGAAGAATTTTGCCTGGGGTAGCCCTTTAAGTTTTGAAGCTTTTGCGGCTCCAGGTGTCGATATCGAACTTGGCGACGCCATGACCGTTAGGCTTGATACTATAGACTTCGCTGTCGATAGAGGAAATATCCGCAGAGCGCGAATAGTGACCAATACTATATTTCCGGGCGCCAAGTCCGGTGAAATAGGTATCGACCTGGTTTATCAGCGTATTCCGGATGATGCCGTGCATGACCCGGCTAGTGCTATTTTAATAAGCATACGAGCCAGAGAAGAACAAAAATACCCTATTACCGATTATCTCGCTTTCACTATAAATCGGGGCTCGCAAATGACCGCGTCATATGTTGACCCTCCCCCTCAAGGGCAAAACAGATGGGGGTTTCAATTCGATA
>Ga0299912_10002238_pt1 | contig 15855 bp, 14 predicted proteins | sample RVTome_2_FD_207667 | JGI IMG/M metagenome (GOLD analysis project Ga0299912, IMG submission 207667) | Soil microbial communities from uranium-contaminated site in the Upper Colorado River Basin, Wyoming, United States - RVT95D214 (version 2) ... | reverse complement strand
TGGTCTCGCCGCAACCGGCGTTCAGGCGCGGAAACACGCGGGCCTCGGAATGGTCTCCCGACGGACGCTCGCTCGCAGCCATTGACGCCCGCGTGCCGCAACGGGCCGTGATCGTCCGCTCCATGGACACGGGCGAGGAGCGGGAGCTGCAGGTTGGCGAGAGGACGATCGAGAATGGCGGCCTCCGTTGGACCCCGGACGGCAAGGCCGTCGTGGTTCCGGCATCCGTGCCGGGGAAGGGCGAGAACCTGATCCGTATCGATGTCCAAACGGGGCAGGTGACCTCTCTGATGCCGCTTCCGGCGTTGGGCGGCTGGCCGCACTTCGGGTTTTCTCGAGACGGCAATGCGATCTTCTACATGAGGCCGCATGCTGGTCTCGTATCCCACGATTTGCGGTCCGGTCAGGAGACCGTGGTTATCGAGAAACAAGGGCTCTCCTGGGGGGCGATGTCGCCCGATGGGCAAAGAATAGCGATGACTATGAACTCTGACAAATCCTGGGCCCTGCTCGTTATGCCGGCCTCCGGAGGAGAAGCCCGGGAGCTGGTCAGAGTCGACAGGGAGAAGGACACCCCCTTCCTGGGTTCGCCGGAATGGACGCGAGACGGCCGCTACGTCATCTTTCTGATGCGCGTCAGGGGACAAACCGGGCAATGGCAGTTGTTGCGCGTCCCCACCGAGGGTGGAGAACCTCAGAGGATTGGACTGATCGCCGCCCATCAGCTGCAGGGGGTTCGCCTGCACCCCGACGGCCGCCGGATCGTGACCGGCGATATCAAAGTGGACCTGGAGGTCTGGGTGATGGAGCATTTCCTGCCGCAGGCGAAAGCCGCCAAGTAGTTTTGTACCTAGAGCCGCCACCAGTACGAGAACTTGATGAAGACGCTGTAGTTGTCCTGTTCGAAGCGGTCTACAGGACGGCTTACCGCTACAGCCGGTCCTCATGCCGGAAGATGTGAATGTGTCCTCCCAGGCGGATCCCGCATGGCTGGCGATCGATCCCAACTTCGCGCCCCTCAAGGGTCATCTTTTTTCCTCCCCCAATCTTAATCTTGACAGCTGTTCAACCGTGATTTATGCTTCGCGAAGCTTTTGATTGGAGAGGCCCATGGACAATCCGTTGAAAATTCGGCTGACGGTCGCCGTGCTCCTCTTGGCGGCCTTTTTTCCGTCCGCCGCCTCGGCCGGAGAGCTTGAATTCCAGTTGATCTCCTTCTTCGAAAGCGGCCAGCGCGAAAAACCTAATGACCTGGAGAGCACGGTCAGCGAAACCGTTTTCGTACAAGGTCTTACGCGCCATATCTACTGCCGAGTGAGCTTCTGGAACCCTCTGTACAACGTCCGGGACCAGCAAGTCAGGCTGTCTTTGAGGGGCTTCATGTCCGACGGAAGCTACCTGGGCGAAATTTCCGAAAACTTGACGGTCAAGTCAGCCTTAAAAGGTTATTACTTGATTAGGCGCTTGCCCTGGCAAGAGCCCGGCAACTGGGCTCCGGGAACCTACACCGTTGAGGCCTATCTCAATGAGGTTTATGTCGGAAAAGGAACGTTTGATATTTCGTCGGCGCTGGATTCTTTGAATATGAAATTCTTCGAGGGCGGCTCTGACGTTCCAAGCCAGGGAAGCCGCACCTACGCCGCGAGCTTCGCCCAAAACAGCGCGCGCCGGATATTCTGCGAAGTGAGCTTTGCCAGCTCTCGTGACTTCACCCTGGCCAAGACCCTCAAGCTCTCTTTGAAGTATTACAAGCCTGACGGCAGCTTGATGGGCGTGCCCTCCATGGATATCAAATCCTATGAGAATCACGACGGTTATTGGCTGGGTTGGGGCTGGCAAGACCCCGGCCATTGGACGTCGGGGACATATACTGTTGAAGCCTATCTGGACGGCGGCTACATCGGCAAGTCCGCCTTCGATATTTATGGGTCCTCTTCTCCGTCCGCGGGCGCGAATGAGGATCCGTTTGATATCGGCAAGAGGCTGGCCCTGACCGGCCGGTATGAAGAAGATTTAAAAATCTGGGTCAAGGACAATTGGACCGGGGACGGCGATACATATTCTCTGCATATCGAATATGACCAGGGACGTGATTCGGTCGTCTTTTCCCAGCGGCCTCTTTCGGGTAAGGGGCTCGAGATATTTTTGGTAAAAAACTACAGGGCCGGGGAGTATGTCAAGCTTATCGGAGAAACAGAGGACAACAGCCTTTCGGACGCCGTCCCCCTCACCCGGGAGCTGGCTGAACGTGAAGCCTGGAGAATCCTTAAATATTTTAGTTATTAATCGTAGCTCTCGCGGCTCTTGGTCATCACCCTGCAGAAGTCAGGTTGATCCCATTCTCTTGCATTGCTTCCATGACCACCTTACGGTTCCTTCGTGGACAAAATCTATTTTCCTATCGGCCTGGACAAGAGGCGCGGAGGTTCTTTTCGTGGAGGCCTGAGCTCCGCCAGGGACGAGGACGGAAAGGTCTATGTCTTCGACGCCTGGCAGCTGGCCGTGAACAACGTCATCCGGGTTCACGGTTTCGACGGGCAGAGTCCTGAACCTCAAGTTCGCGAAGTTGAAGTCATAAAACCGAACTGCCTGATGAATGCCGGCACGTGGGTGCCGTTTAGATGCGTTTAGATGGGGACCGGCCAACTTATATTATTGAACTTGTCGATGAGTTCGGATACGAACGGGTCCAAGCCCGTCTAAATACGGTGGATAATTTTGTCCGGACGGAATCCCGAAGGCACAATCCCCGTTGCGCCGCAGATCCGCCTCATATCATCAGGAAACAGCCGCCATACGGCGTTGAGGGCCGGTTTGCCTGCAAATTGTCCGCCGGGTGCTAGTCTTTTTCAGCAGCGAAATTGATGGCGGAACCGTGATTGAGGATATTGGAAACAACCGTGAATGGAGCCATCGCCAGAAATAACAGGCCGAACAATGCCGTCTTTGAATATTTCGAAAAACCTTTCTCATCCAACATGCGGATTCTGGCGGGTTCAAGGCTTGGCACGGTACTCGAAGGGAATCCGATAAGCGAGGTGCGAAACGAGCATTCGTTCATGCGTATTAAATTGAATCCGCAGCGATTGAGAAGCGCCTGAAGAGAAGCGTGCGTAGGAATCCATTTGTGTTCTGGAGAAGCCAGTAAATACGAAGCACTCCTGAAGAGCAAGGTTTCGCAGGAATCGGCGGATGGTACTCCGCCGATGAGCACCCCTTTCGGTTTCAACAGGGCATGGATCGCCGTCAAAGCAGAAACGGGATCGGGGAGGTGTTCCAGGACATGCAGCACTACCACGGCATCCATGGAGCCGGGCCGTAGGTCGATGTCCTCGATCGTCCTCCCAATCATGGTAAATCCTTCCCGAACCGCGCAACGGGCGGCGGACTGCCTGGGTTCGACGCCCAGCAAAAGGACATCCGGCTTATGCTTTATGACGGCTCGAGCGATAAATCCAACGCCACAGCCGATCTCCAACAGCCTGCAGTTCTCCGTGCGAGGCAGAGATCGCACGATAAACCGGATGTCTGGATACAGCAGATGTCTTTGAAGCCCTATCTGCAGCCTCGACAAAAAACGATCTTCCTGATCGTCCGAATATGGCCATTCGATTAGATTGTCGCTGGATATCCCGGGACCTTGGCCGAGGATCATCATTCCGCATCGTGAACAGCGGTACCACGGATGGAGCTTTTCAGGATCCAGGTGATCCTTCGAAGACCAGGCATAGCGAACCGGCTTCCCGCAGGCAAAACATTTCAATTGTCCAGGATCTGCCATCTGTTCTTCTCCATCATTCTTTAAAAACCAGTTCGGCTGCGGGGAGTTTGAATCGGCCGATCAATTTGTAGTATTGCCGCTTGTCCAGCTTCCTCGTATGTTGGATGAGACGCCTCTGCCTGGCCATTTGGGGAACTTCCGAAAAAGCCGCAATGATGGATCGGACCAGCACCCCAAGGGCTTCGAATCGTGAATAACGGCGGACGAATTGCCCGGCTGATCCTTTCAGGCTGATGGCGGAAACGAATTGGAGAATGTAGCGGTATGCCGTAAACGCCGGCGACACCAGAATGAGAAACAACGGAAAGAGTTTGATCAGGTTCCAGACCCTGTTTCTTTCGACCAGAAAAGCCTTCTGCTTGGAATAATTTCCGAAATTCACGGATTTTTCATGATAGGCGACCGCCGTGGGGACATAAAAACAGGAAAAACCCAATAATTGTCCCCGCATTCCCAAATCGAGGTCCTCCAGGAAAGCAAAGTAGGTTTCATCGAATTCTCCGGTTTTCTCCAGCATCGACCGTCGGTATACCGCAACGGCGCCGTTCGGGGCGAGTACCTCGGTCTCCCTGCTGTACTCGTCCCGATCCGGTTCAAGCCACCCCCTGGAACGGCAAACGCCGTCCGGATAAAGCAAAAGACCGGCGGAATCCAGTATGCCCGGCTTCCGGGAGCAGAGTATTTTGGAGGCAAACATTCCCGCTTCCGGTTTACGCACGGAAGCCGTGACGATTTCCGACAACCAGCACGGATCCAGCGTCACATCGTTGTTTAACAGAACAATCAGCTCGCCCCTACATACGGCCATGCCGCGATTATTCCCTCCACAATAGCCCAGGTTTCGATCGAGGGCGACCAATCGTATCCTGTTTTTCCAGCGGGTCTGAAGCAGTTCCCTTGAACCGTCCGTCGAGTGGTTGTCTACCACCACGAGTTCAAAGCGTTTGTACGTCTGGGAAACAATGGACCGCAAACAAGCCTCGATGAAGGACAACCCGTTCCAATTCAACACCACCAGCGATGCCAGCGGAGGGGCTTTGAATGCGCAGGGATCCTTTCGCTGCGGCGATTTCGACGTCCCAAGCCCGATCCGATCATAGGACACGGTACAATCCCCATTGCCGGCCGTTGCCTTCTAACCTTAAAAACAGGGAGGTCCTTTTTTCCATCCAGCCCACTTCCTCGGAGGAACGATCGCGCTGGTGATGAAAATCGAGCGCTTCTCAAAATCAGCCCAGCCGTATGAAAACAGGCAAATCTCCCTGACCAGGACGACCGACATCAAAAAAAAGGGCGAAAACACGGGACAGGATTGTTTTTTAGGGATAAGAGTTTTCTTTTCAGCTGCGCCGGCCGAGGGGACATCTTTGGAGCATCTATGTTCCCATTGACCCATTTCGCCATCATAAGGAAGCATAAATCGGAGATCGGAACCTGTCAAGGACGGCTTGAGCACGGGGAAGGGCGACCCGAAAGCCGACATCTGCTCCTGATGAGCCGGAGCTCGCCGACTTCGGCAAAAAGATCACCATCAGGCATCTCCCGAACCATACGAGCGGGCTCCGGGATCAATGGGACTTGATGGTCTTGTCCGGATGGCGGACCCAGGAGAATATCTTCAAGCCGCTGGGAATGACTTCAACCCATTTCCATCTCGATCACCAGGAAATCGTCAAGGACCGGGCAGAGTCCTGAACCTTAAGTTCGCGAAATCGAAATCCTAGGCGATCGGCCGCTCGATCAGAATCCGAATCCCAGGGTGGCGCCGATCCCGATGGACGAGAAGAAGGCGTCGAACGGAGTATAGAGATAAGCCTGCACCTTGATGCTGTCCAACTTGATGCCCCCGTTCAGCTTGAACAAGGGGTCCGAAGTCAGCGTGCCTCCGCTGCCGAGGAGGGCGAAGATTCCAACACCGGCTCCTACGTAGAGGGCGGAGAATCTCAGGTTCAAGAGCACGGCGGGGGCCAACCACAGGGGGCTGAAATCGAACTGGTAAACGATGATGTCGCATTCCGGGCTGAGGGTGAGGATGGGGCCCAGGTTCAGGTCCAGGTTGGCGCCGATCGTCCAGAGGAACGGACTGAAGGAGAGGTTCTGGTCGGTGATGACGCCGCCGCGGATGTAAAAATTGAACGGGCCCGCGGCCTGGCTTTCCCGGGGAAGAGCGGCCACCAGGGCGAGAACACACAGGGCCAGCACGAGGCTTTTTCTCATGGATTTCCTCCTAAGAGTTTGACCCCATACTAATGCATATCCGACGTCGAGTAAAGCGATAAGTGTTTTAGCGGTTTTTTTGTTTGAGGGGACTCCCTAATCCGACTTTGCCATCCGATCCGCAAATATTTTTAGTGCCGCCCGGCTGAAATCCCCGGACTGGTCAGTTGCCGAGCAGGATTGGGGTGCTTGTCGCGAAATTGACGGTGGCCGTCTTTCCGTTCGCCGACAGCGTCCATTTTCCGTTATAGTCTGCGTCAGTGAACGTCAGCGAGACCGTCGCCCACCCGCCTTTCCCGGTCACCGTCGTGCCCGTTTTTCCGCCGGGCGACGTCCACGTGACGGTGACTCCGGGGCTGGGAACGCCGCCGGCCGTCACCCGCACCGGGAACTTCCGCGCGACCGTCGCCTTGTCCCACGACAGGGAGCTGACCTCGCTCGAGATCTTCACCGTTCCCTCGACGGAAAAGTTGTTGTTGGCGGAGCCGAACTGGTTGATGATCTCTCCCCCGACGGTCCAAGCCGCTTCGTCGAAGCGCAGCCATCCCGTGCAGCCGCGGGCGTCGAACTCGTTCATGCCGGAGTGCCGCAGCAGGACGTCGCCGTTCCCCGTGAGCCACAGCCAGATGCCCTCGCATCCTTCGATGACCGCTTTTCGGTAGTTTGGGACGGTGAAAGCCCACTGCCCCATGACCCTCACGTCGACGAGGTCGGTGTCGAACAGGTGCTTCGTGACGGGGACTCCCAAGGGCAATTTCGACACGGTCACTGTCGGCAGCGGAGGGGTCGGCGCGGAGGCGGGCTCGGTAAGTTGGAACGAGACCTTGCGCAGGGTCGAGTTGCGGATCCTCACCCAGGCCGTATCGTTGGCGAATATCACCCAGCCGCGCTCGAACGGCCCCGGCCCGATCGTGTCGGGCTCCATCGTCACTTTGGACAGCTGCAGATAGAACTTATTGTCGGTGTACATATTCGTCTTCGAATCCCAGGCGGCGATGAATCCGGTCGGCAGGCCGTCCGCATGGAAGGTGCAGTTATTGGCCAGGAAGAGCCCGATCGAGCCGATCCGGGAGTTGGTCGCGGTCAGGGAGGCGGAACCCCCGAGGCCGAGCGACCCTCCCATGTTCGTCACGAACCGCGAGCCGTCGATGGTGACCTGGGTGTTGTCGCCGACGTTGAGGAAGTGGATCCACGGCTTGCAGTTTTTCACTTCGACCTTCGTCTTTCCGAAAGCCGAGAAAGCCACCAGGGCATTGTTGGCCGGAAGCACCTGGCCGGCGATCGTCACGACCGAAGTGCCTTGGGCCTCGAGCCCCCAATGAATCAGGGGGCTGGTCCCCCGGTCGAAGACGAGCACCGCGTTCGGCTGGATCTCGAGCTTTGAGGCCCCTTTCAGGTAGAAGTTCCCCTGGTTGATCACGTATCGTCCGGTTTTGAGCACGAGCGTCTGGTTGTTCAGAGTATAATCCCCGGAGAACTGGCCTTTGACGAACGAGCCGACGTCGGGGCCGGGGGGAAGGGTCAGAGGCGGCCGAGGGGCCCGTTTCGAATGAGCCGGGCCGTCGAATTCCACGACGACGTCGTCGATGTAGGTGCACTCGCTGGCCCACGAGCCGAAGCTGACGGTTCCGGAAGGAAGCGACTTGGGCACGTCGGTGCCGACAACCGGTTCGCCGTCGATGAAGACATCGAGCGATCCGCCCCCCACCAGCACCTCGACGTCGTGCACCAGCCTCGGCGCGAGGGGAATGAAACCGCGGCCGATCGACGTCGAGCCGCTGGAGATGTTGACCCCGGCCGTGTCGTTCACAAGGGTGTATGACAGGACGTTGGCGTTGAAGGCCGTGGAAAGGCCCTCGACCCGGGCTTTGTACTTCAGCGAGGTGACGTTTCCGGGGAGGTTCAGCAAAGCTTGGCCGTTGCCCTTTCCGCAAAGCGCCTGGCTGGGGCCGCCAGGCGGAGTGGCCAACGACCAGCCGTAATAGAGCTTCCAGTCTGCGGAAGGGCTGTTGAAGTCGTATTTCACGACCGTCGCGGCGGCGAGCGGGGCGCTCCCGGCCGCTACCGCGAGAATGAGTAATAAGGCCGACAGTGCGTTCTTCATGGAGTCCTCCGAGTATTGATATCCCCTCTTGCCGATATGAATAAGCCTAGTCCCCGGCTAGGAAGATGTCAATAAAACTCCTCCTTCCCAAACGCCGTCTTGACATTTCGGCAGGCAGGAATCGATCGCGACTATGTGGTCTGCGTTCTCGATCAGGCCCTGGGCACGGCGAACATGTTCGGCTGCATGGGGTCCAAAACCTATCTCGATGATTACGACGATGAAGCCTATTGGGCCAGCCTCGGATACGAGGAGGATTTCTCGTCCGCCACCCTGCCGACATACCAGGCGGGCATCAGCATGGAAGAGATCGACGGCGGCAAGATGAAAGCCATGAGCACGAGAGACGGCGATTTTACGCATGCGCACAGCGGCGGGCCCGTTTTCGGTTGGTGGAAGGGTATGCCCTATGTCGTCGGCGTGGCCAGCGCGCAGGCCAAGGATGATGACGGCCCGCTGAACATCGTTTCGGGCGGAGTCGCCATGGTCCGCCTCATCAAAGCAGCCCTGGCACAAACGCCCTGACGAATACCCTCCATAGAAATCATTTGTTATCAGCGACATTGACTAAAAATCCAAATTAATTGAATTTGCGCGACAAAATGAGCGGCAAAATAGGCTTTAAAGGGGAGCTAATTTATGGCACAACCTTCCATGAAGGCTTAGCTCAGAAAATCTATAAGCAATCCCTCAAGCTAGTTTTTCGGACAACACAGCCGACCGCCTTGAAACTTTAGCTGTGACGGAAGGAAACCAGCCGCCGGCCGTGGGGAAACGAATAGAGCCTTATGTGCCTACGGAAGAGGCGGTGAAGAAGTACGCCGGAAGCTTTTATTCGCGGGACTAGATACCCTCTATAACTTCACGGTGAAATCCGGGGCGCTCCATGTCCAGATCGGACATAACGAGGAGGATTCGATTTCCCCCCTCATAAAGGACTTATTCGCGTCCGGCAATTACGCCAAGATCCGCTTTGCGCAGAACAATAAAGGCGCGATCACGGGGTTCACGGTTTCGACGGGCAGAGTCCTGAACCTCAAGTTCGTGAGGTTGAAGCCATAAGAAGTTTTGATTGGCTGAGGAGTTTGGGGTCGGACCGAGAGTTACTCTTTGGAATCAATAATTTAGATTCGATTTCTTGCCTTTTTACCCATAAAATGCCATGTTTTTAGGGCAAAATTAGCTCGAATTTTGTGTCATAAATACCTGATAAAAATGTTAATTCTTGCTTTGCGGAGCGGCGTTCTCGTTGGGTTTGTCAATTTCCGGCCCGCCCTGTATCATGGTTTCATTATTTCCAGGAGAGTGAGCATGAAAAAGCACGCTATCGCAATCATCTCCGGGATCTTGGTGCTAACGGCGGGGATGGTCCATGGGCAGACTCAGGCGACCCAATCGAAGGCAGAGGAAATGGTCAGGGTCTTCGGCCGCGTGACCGATTTTGAAGGCCGGCCCATCCAAGGGGCAACAATCGAGCTCAAGAATTCTCAATTTGGCAACGCCGCGGAGAGCACCTCGGACAAAGACGGGCGTTATTCCCTTATTGCGGCGAAGGGAATCTATATGGCTCTGGCTGCGGTCAAGGATTATCAGGTTAGGTCCCTCGAGTACTGGGCTTGGAACGTTCCGGCGGAGCAAGACCTCGAAATCAATCCGCGATTCGACCGGCTGGAAGTGTATGCGATCAACGCCTGGCGTCCCCAGGGCGCGTACCCCTCCTATCTGATTTTCTTCCGGCCCATGAGCCTGACACGGACTATCAAGAAGTTTACCGAAGCCGGGGGAATGGATAACCTGAATAAACTTCCGGTGATGGACATCGCCCCGGAGCTGACCGCCGATGACATCCAGGTTACGGTCGACGGCCAGCCGGTCAAGGTTCTCCAGGTGAACAAGGTCCGCGAGTCAGGGGGGCCGAGCCAGTATCTTTTCGCCTACCTCATCCAGGTCGGACTGCCGGAAAAGAAGCCGGCCACGGAGTATTTCCCGATCACAATCACAATTATCGACCGGGCGACCGGCGAAAAGGGAGAGGGGTGCCTATTCTTCAAGCCGGCTCATTTGATGTGATGCGTCTTGAACCATGTTTATGCATTTTTTCGGTTCAGATACATTAGACGAATGCACATTCTTGCTTTTTTGGCCTTGAAACGCTTTTAAATTGGCAAAATAGGCCGCTGGTTTTCTTTCTAAATAATTACTGATAAATTCACAAATCCGGTCCGACCCAAATCGCCGGTAAGGAATCTAATAAGAAATTCCATCTTTATATTATTTGTTCGACTAAATGCTCAAATCAGCTAAAAAGGGAGGGATTTATCATGAAAAAGCATTATTTTATCTTTTTGTTTATTTTTATGGCGTCATTTGCTTATTCATCAGAGCTTCTCATTAACTTGGCCGAATATAAGCCAGGGGGAACCTACAAACTCAATTTGAGCGGGAATGTTATAGAAAAAATAATCCTCAACAATGTTTTTTCCGAATACTATGATTATTACACATTAGAAATTGAAAAGAAGCTTATTGAGCCCGAACCTTTTAATCCACCCGTCGGTGGCGAGGGCTCGAGGCAAATCTGCGAAAACCTGAAAAAAGCAATTAATGAATATAAAAAAACTAGAGATACGGAGAACGAATGGGTAGAGAAACTTATTGTGCCTCGCCTGCAGGTATTAATTGATGAAATAAAAGTCTGCAATGATGATGCTTTGAAAAATCAAGCGTCAATAATTATTGGCAAAAGGAAAATTGAATATGATAAGAAACTGGATAAGCTTGAAATCGGACCTGGTGAAGTCGCTGTATTAAAAATCCAGAGACCAAATAAAACCTGGAATTTCGAGATTGAAAAACCCAAGGGGAAGTGGCTTGTGAGCTATGGGCCGATCGGCATCATTCCTATTATATTTTCTGGAGATAGCTACCATCTTGAAAATACAGACAATGCTAATGAATATATTATTAAAAAAGGGACTAAGAATAATAACTATCTAAAAGAGCTAGTACCTGGAGTGTTTTTTTATTGGATGCCATATTCAAACCGCACGTTTAATTTTGGTTTGTCCGGAGGAATTTCATATCAATTTAATGCTCAGAATCTTGCTGTTTTTGTAGGAGGGTCCCTAATCTATAATTATAACCTTTGTCTCAATTTTGGGTTAGGAGTTTCAAAGCTCCAATATTTGAAAGACAAATATAAAGAAAACATGGTTATTAAAGAAAACCTGGACGCTGATCAGCTTTACGATACGGTTTATAGGCCTAATCCCTATATTTCCATTTCATTTCGTTTTGGGTCGAATCCGTATAAGCAAGAAAAAAAGCAGAGTGAAGAGGATAATAAATAGGGCGTTGCTTTTTATGCGGAACGGTCCCGGTAAGTTCTAACAGCTGAAAATGCGGCAATCGTCAAGGAACGCTGCGTAAATAACGGGGCGGTAATAATGGGGTCGCGTCTACACTTTCCACTTTTTCGCCTTAGCCTGAGAGAAGGTTGCGTTCCTGTCGTCATTTTTAGTTTAGGGAAAGTCGAAGTTTTAATTTAGGTTGACCAATCCGCGATCGGAAAAATCTATCTGCAAATAAGAAAGAATTGTGCTTGCAATAGAAGTTTAGGAAATACCGTCAGCCAAAAAGAAAAGAATTAGCTTATAGATAAAAGTGGAAAGTGTAGACGCAACCCCTTTGTCCTACGAATCGCGCTATTCAGAACCCTGCCGAAGGTGCATATATCTTGTCATTTAAGAACCAAGTCATCGGAGGGCAGGGAAAAGAGGCTTCATGTGCTTCGGACAGCCTGACCGAAGCTTCGTCCTATTAGCGCCGCACGGGCCGGAAATATCGGAGATATGTAACCCCTTGACATTATCGTGTTATTGTGTTATCGTTTCTTTGTTTAATAAGGAGGATTGAGCGTGCCACTTAAGGATTTGACGATCAAGGGAACTGTTTTGCTCGAGAAGCAAGTCGAGGAGCTTGTTTTTGATTATGCACGGTACGACCCGGAAGCAAAGGAAATTGTACTTCTCCCGGCGGCGAACTCGCTTAAGAACAGGGCAAAAGTCCTTGTTTATCTTGTGGCCTTACAGGGGTGGCCCTTCGTAACTAAAGATCCAGTGCCAACTGATGCTACCCCGGGGAGCATTGAACACGCCTTACACATCCCGGGAGGAACCCTCCGCCCTATTTTGAAGGGACTAAAGGACTCTCATATGGTTTTGGCAAAAGGCCGGTCGTATCGCATTCACCCGGCCGCTCTAACCCAAATAAAAGATGTGATTCGGTCAGGGAAATAGCTAGCGCAAAGAACCGAAACACGGAGATTAGGGGGAAGTGAACCTATGGATAATAACAAACTGATCTCATTACTTCAGCAAATTAAGGATCTCGTGGAGGAATCTATCGCAATTCTCAAGGGCTCGGCAAAGCATCAGCGGGTTGCTAAGAATCCTACCATCCCTTTGCATGCTCTGAAGCCGACGAGTCTCGACTTCGATAAACCAATGCGGCCCTTTATTAAGCAGTACGCTAAGGGCATGAGTGGTCCAAAAAAATTTACGCTTCTACTAAGTCGACTTGTCAAAGGGAATCTGAAGCAGGAAATCACCCTAGAAGAAATCGAGAAAAATTGGAACAAGATGAAGTCAGAGGATCTTTTGGGTATGGATTTCAATCGTAGTTTCGCTGGCAGAGCCAAGAACAACGATTGGGTCGATTCAAATAGAAGGGGAGTTTATAACCTCCGACCGAGTTGGATGGCAATTCTTAAGGGCTTCAATGGCTAATACACTGATAGAAAGGCTATTGGTACCAACGTTCTCCAAAAAGCATGTCACTTCGTTAATTCATCACTATGGCGACCTAATGGACGATTTCCAGGGTGGTGAATGGGAAGATTCTCTTGCCAAGGCGGGGAAGTTTGTTGAAGCCGTTTTGAAAGCCTTGTTTGTTTTCGTTGGGGAGAGTCCGCCCACAGGAAGAGGATTTAAGGCAGATCCAATAATTACTGGTCTGGCCAATAAACCGCAAGGAACGTATGATGATAGTATTAGGCTGGTAATTCCCCGCGCCTGTCGGTTCGCCTATGATATCGCGAGCAACCGTGGAGGTCGCCACGATCCCGACGAAATTAACCCGAATGGCATGGACGCGAATGCGGCGGTATCGACCTGCTCCTGGGTTCTTGCCGAATTGATACGCCTTTCACAAAAAGGGGCTGTCGATCTCAAGGAGGCTAAAGAGCTTGTCGATTCATTGACTCAAAAGAAGTATCCTATAATTGAAGAAGTGGATGGGCGCGTTTATTTTCATATTAAAGAAAAGACAGCTCCAGATATGGCACTGTTGACATTGGCTCACGAGTACCCCGGGAGGATTCTAAAGCCGGATCTCATTGATACGATCAAGCGAAATGGCTTCAAGGAAGATAACGCTCGCAAGGCAGTCCAGGCCATTTCCCATCTCGTCGACAATGATGGGGACGACCAATTGCGGCTTCTCGCACCAGGCCTGAGAAAAGCCGAAGAGATTATCAGGAAAAAGGCCATGTAAGCTGTCTTATGGAAAGAACCTTTGAGGATTTTGATTTCTTGAGTCATGCAGAATTGGGTGACAGACATCTTGTTTCCCGAATTCGTCCCAAGACGAATTCCGGGCATTGAGATGTCTGTCACCGATCTCCTATGCAAATAATAAAGAACTGCGCCTGCAATATAAGTTTAGGAAAAACCGTCAGCCAAAAAGAAAAGAATTGGCTTGATAGATAGAAGTGGAAAGTGTAGACGCGACCCCCTATTCTTTATTCTTGTTATCAAGATGTAGCCCAGGCCCGAACCCGATTTCCGATAATTGTCTTTCTTTTCTATTTTCCCGGGCTTTTCCAAATGATATCCTTGAAGGGAACGATTCGATAAGCAAGGGGCCGAGTGGACTTTTCGAATTCGGTCCTGAAGCTTTCGCCGATAGCGTCGCATAACCGGGTTACCTGGTCGACGTACTCTTTGACGAGAATGTATTCCTTCGGGTCGGTTGCGGCTGTATCCGGATGATTGGGAAGCCCTTCGTAGACATAGACCCTGCCGCCGCTGAAATCGTATTCTGCGATCTTGTCCGTGACGTCCCGGCGCTCGTAGCCGCGCTCCCTCTTATCGACCTTGAGGAAGTCCTCCTTGGTCAGCAGATAGAGGATGGCGTTCATCCTGCCTTTCTTTTCGGGATAAACGTTCAAGTTCACCACCCCGCTGAAAGGGATCTGTTTGCCGTCGCTAAGGAAGGAAGCGCTAATCCTAGCGGCATTGGGGGTGCTTGCCTGCGGGTCGTTGAATGGACGGCGCAACGCCCAGCCCCTGATATAGCCCATCAAATGAACCTGGTAGGTTTGCCCCTCGAACTTGTGCCCAAGAGTTTTTTCCAAGTCTTGCTTGGACATCAGCGTTCCGTAAGCGACTAGGCCCGCCATGCGCGGCTTGATTTCAATTGTTTTCTTCATGTTTCCCGCCATCAGGGATACTGAAGAGATCAGCATGATTATAAGGGATACGGTCAGGCAAAGCAGAGGGTTAATTGAAGGAATATCCTTTTTCATATCCTAATTATAGCGGATTTGCTCCGCCATTACTCAAGGGGAATAAATGGTGCCAGACATCCTTTTGCCCCTTTTTAAGCTTCTGGGAAAATAGTGAATAGGATGTCTGTCACCAATTTCTTCTCTTCTCGGCACAGAGAGAGTGAGAATCGATTGAACAGTACTATATACAATGCTAAAATCTTTCCATGCAGAAGGTCATTGTTCTCGATTTTGGGTCGCAGTATACCCAGCTCATCGCTCGGAAGATCAGGGAACTGGGGGTTTATTCCGAAATACGGCCGTTCAACGCGTCTTTAGATAAGATTAGGGCAGAGAAGCCGGCGGCCATCGTGCTGTCCGGCGGGCCGCAGAGCGTCTACGAGAAAGACGCGCCCCTGGCTTCCCCTCGAATCTTCGAGCTGGGCGTGCCCGTTCTTGGCATTTGCTACGGGCTCCAGCTCATGGGCTACCTCCTCGGCGGCAAGGTCGTTCCCTCGAAACAGCGCGAGTACGGATTCGCCGACCTGAAGGTCCTCAAGCGCACGGGCCTGCTCTCGGGCGTCAAGGACCGCGGCCAGGTGTGGATGAGCCACGGCGACAAGCTCGAGCGCGTCCCTCCCGGTTTCGTCATCACAGGCTGCACCTCCAATACCAAAGTCGCGGCTGCGGAGGATCGCGCCCGCCGCTTCTACGGCGTCCAGTTCCACCCCGAGGTCGTTCACACGCACGAAGGGCTGAAGGTCCTTTCGAACTTCCTCTTCAAGCTCTCGGGCCTCCGCCCCGACTGGAATATGTCCTCCTTCATCAAACGCAAGACCGAGGAGGTCCGGGCCCAGGTCGGCGCGAAGAAAGTCATCTGCGGCCTGTCGGGCGGCGTCGATTCGCTCGTCACGGCTCTCATCATTCATAAAGCCGTGGGCAAGAACCTATCCTGTGTCTTCGTCGACAACGGCCTCCTCCGCAAGGAGGAATTCAAGCGCCTGATGGACCGCTTCAGGCACAAGCTCCACCTGGAGGTCGTCGGCGTCGACGCCTCGGAGCGATTCCTCCACGCCCTCAAAGGAATCACCTCGCCCGAGCGCAAGCGCAAGATCATCGGCCGCGAGTTCATCCGGATCTTCGATGAAGCCGCCCGCAAGATTGGCCGCGTGGATTTCCTGGCCCAGGGCACGATCTATCCCGACG
>Ga0299912_10002237_pt1 | contig 15862 bp, 10 predicted proteins | sample RVTome_2_FD_207667 | JGI IMG/M metagenome (GOLD analysis project Ga0299912, IMG submission 207667) | Soil microbial communities from uranium-contaminated site in the Upper Colorado River Basin, Wyoming, United States - RVT95D214 (version 2) ... | reverse complement strand
TAGGCTCACCGACACAGCACACTATCGATGTGGTCGGTGTATATTTTCCGGCTGTGCTGGGAGCGTTAACAACAATCCCCGTCTATTTCATAGGTAAAGCTCTTTTCAATCGTTGGGCTGGTGTAATAGCTGCCGGTTTAATTACTATTTTCCCCGGTGAATTTCTCGGCAGGTCAGTGCTCGGTTTCACCGATTACCATATTGCCGAAGTGCTATTTACCACGATTACAATGCTGTTCCTTATTTTGGCGGTGAAAAATGCCAAGCAAAAAGGGTTGACCTTCCAACTTATTAAAGCCCCCAGTTTGGCAGCCATGGCTAAACCGCTTATTTATAGCCTGCTTGCCGGTATTTTCCTGGGAATTTACATTCTTACCTGGTCAGGGGCGCTTCTTTTTGTCTTTGTCATCTTCGCCTATCTTGTAATCCAGTTTATAATCGACCATCTGAGAAGAAAACCGGTCGGCTATCTATGTTTTATCAGTGTCATTACTTTCATTGTGGCCTTGCTGATTTCGTTGCCTAGTTCTCCGGGCGGTATGTTCTTAGCCTCTTTGATTGTGGCTATGGTTGTCCCCATAGTCATGGCTGTGCTTTCCTACCTTATGGTCAAACGTAATATGAAGCCAATCATCTATCCGGCAACCATCATCGGGCTTGGCTTGATAAGCGTGGTAATTTTCCGTATTGCCAGCCCATCTCTTTTCCAAGCTATGATAGGAAGCTTCACTTTTTTCATTTGGCCTATTGGAACAACTGTCTATGAGATGAGCCCGCTACTCCTCCCCTTTGGTAATTTTTCATGGTCTGTTGCCTGGGCTAATTTTACCACCAGCTTCTTCCTCTGTTTCGTTGCCCTGGGCATACTTATCTATTCTGTAGTCAAGCGTGGTGAGACTGACAAAACGCTGTTTGTTATATGGAGTCTGGTGATACTGGCGGCTGCTCTATCTATGCGTCGCTTCGCCTATTATCTTGCCATCAATGTGGCCTTGCTTACCGGCTATCTGTCATGGTTGTTCCTCGAGGTCACTGGCTTCAGAAGACTGATGACTGCGTCTTCAGAAGCGCCTAAGGAAATAGGAAAGACGGTCAGAGACAAGAAAAAGTGGCGTGGTGAGCATCGTCCTGCTGCTAACCGTGTAAATATGGTGCTCGGCGTGATTGTTGTCTTCGTTTTTATTTTTTACCCTAACATTGGTCCCTTGCCCGGTGGTGCAAAGCCTGCTATCGATACTGCCAGTAACCCTCAGTTTGCTCCTAGCGATGCCTGGTGTGAGTCTCTTTCATGGATGAGAGATAATACTCCGGAGCCGTTCGATAATCCTGATTTCTACTATGAGTTTTATAAATCGCCGTCTCCTGGCGAAGGATATGATTTCCCTCAAACAGCTTATGGCGTCACTACATGGTGGGACTATGGATATTGGGTAACACGCATTGGCAGGCGTATACCCACCTCTAATCCAGGTACAGGTCATCAAGTTGAAGGTTATATTTTCACGGCTCAAGTCGAGGAGACAGCCAACAAAATGCTAGATGCTCTGGGTTCAAAATATGTCATTGTCGACTATGCTATAGTTATGCCGGTAAGCAAGTTTTACGCCTTAGTCGAGTTGAGCGGCAGTAAAACTGAAGATTTCTTCGATGTATATTATCAGCCTCAACAAGATGTGCTGAAGCCGTTAATATTGTTTTACCCTGAATACTATCGTTCATTGGTTTGTAGGCTATACAATTTTGATGGAAAACAAGTTGTTCCCCCCAATACAGTGGTGATCTCGTATGCGCAGAAAGTAAGCAGAGAAGGTCAATCTTACAAAGAAATCACCGGAGTAAAATCTTTTTCAGATTATAGTGAAGCCGAAGCTTATATTGCTGCTCAGGAATCGGATAATTATCGAATAGTTAGCTCTGACCCGTTTGCCAGCCCTGTACCCTTAGAAGCTCTAGAACATTATAAACTGGTTTATAGTTCCGAGGGCACTATGGCTCAGCCCGGTGGCAAGCTGGTCTCCGAAGTGAAGATTTTTGAATATATAAAATAAATAGTTGTGTCGCAAATCACCTGCGGCGATTACGCGGGCATTTTCTAACGGAATTGTGTACTAGCTAAAAACCCCTGTCTAAAGACAGTATTTCTTCGCTTGCTCTCGCTTGATTGCACATGGTATAATCTCGACTCGGCAAGATAAGGCTCGGAGATTTGTGTGCAGTCGACCCTGGTAAATTACGCCCAAATCATGAACTTACTGTATGGCTGCAAGCCGTTTTTTAGCTTCTTAATAAAACATCCAAGAGCTTTGGTATAAGCTGAGTTTATGCCTGTATACAACCATATCGTTGTTGTGCGAGACCAAGAAATCCGTTTCTGTGGTAAATTGAGGCAAGACTAATAATATAGTGAGGGCAAATGGGGGGTGAGAATTATTGGTAAGCTGATCTTAATCTGATTTCAAACTGCGTTGAATTGAAAAGCCTTTGGTAATTGGGAGGAAAGGAATAACATGACAGCAAAGATTATTAGTGGCACTGAGGTAGCTGCCCAGATACGCGAAGAATTAAAGGGGAGAGTAAAGAATTTAAACGAAAAAGGAGTAACTCCGGCGCTAGCTGTAGTGCTAGTTGGAGAAGACCCTGCTTCCATATCCTATGTTACTGCCAAAGCTAAAGGTGCTGAAGAGATCGGAATGCATGAAGAGACTATTCGGCTGCCAGCCGATACACCAGAAGAAAAGGTACTACAGACAGTCGATAAATTGAATAAAGACCCCAAATTTCATGGCATTCTGGTTCAGTTGCCCCTGCCCAAGCATATCAGCACTGACAAGGTGATTAGCTACATTTCCGCAGAAAAAGACGTGGATGGCTTTCACCCGGTGAATGTAGGTAAAGCACTCAGAGGCGAACCTTGTCCTTTGCCCTGTACGCCTCACGGGGTTCAGGAATTATTGATTAGAAGCGGTAATAATCCCGAGGGCAAATATGTCGTCATTTGTGGGCGAAGCAATCTTGTGGGCAAACCACTGGCAGCTATACTGATGCAAAAGAAGAAAGGCGCTAATGCTACTGTAACAATATGTCATACCGGAACTAAAGACATAGGTTACTTTTCCAGGCAAGCTGATATTGTTGTAGCAGCTATGGGCAGTCCTAAAGCCATCACTGCAGACATGGTGAGAGATGGCGCCGTGGTCATCGATGTCGGCGTCAACCGTGTTGAGGATAAGACCAAGGAAAAAGGTTTTCGCCTCGTGGGCGATGTCGATTTCGAAGCTGTTAAAGAAAAGGCTTCAACTATCACACCGGTGCCAGGTGGTGTGGGTCCTATGACTGTGACTATGCTGTTGCAGAACACTGTAGAGGCAGCAGAGAGAAAGGTGGGGCTTGCCAAATAAAAACATTGAGAAGGCTGAGTTTTAGGCTATCAAGCTAAGGTATAAATAATAAGGAGGTCAATATATGCCGTATGATGCAGTAAAAATGAAAGACTGGCAGATTTCAGAGGCAGCCGAAAAGAACATGCCGACACCGGACGAGTGGCGGGAGAAGCTCGGCCTGCAAAAGGATGAGATAATCCCCTATGGGAGACTGTGTAAGCTCGATTTTATGAAGATCATTGAGCGCCTTAAGAAGAAGGCAGACGGCAAGTACATTGAGGTCACTGCTATTACTCCTACACCTTTAGGTGAAGGGAAAAGCACTACCGCGATGGGTCTCCTAGAGGGCTTGGGCAAGCGCAAGAAAAATGCAGGTGGTTGTATACGTCAACCATCCGGTGGGCCGACTATGAATATAAAGGGGACCGCTGCCGGTGGTGGCAATGCACTTCTCATCCCCATGACCGAGTTTTCCATGGGTCTTACTGGAGATATCAATGACATAATGAACGCCCATAATCTGGCGATGGTGGCGCTCACTGCCAGGATGCAGCACGAGCGGAATTACGATGACGCAGAACTGGCTAAACGTAATCTGCGCCGGTTAGATGTTGACCCTACTCGCGTAGAAATGGGCTGGATAATGGACTTCTGCGCCCAGAGCCTCCGGAACATAGTCATAGGTTTAGGCGGGAAAATGGATGGCTTTTTGATGCAGTCCAAATTCGGTATCGCTGTCAGTTCCGAACTTATGGCTATGTTATCCATAGTTAGAGACTTGGCGGACCTGCGTGAGAGAATGGATAAAATCACCGTAGCCTTTGATAAGAAAGGCAAACCGGTAACCACTGGCGACCTGGAAGTGGGTGGTGCCATGACCGCCTGGATGCGCAATACCATCAACCCCACACTGATGTGCACTGCTGAATACCAGCCCTGCATGGTACATGCCGGTCCCTTTGCCAATATCGCCGTGGGACAGTCATCCATTATCGCCGACCGCATTGGCCTGAAGATGTTCGACTACCACGTAACCGAGAGTGGCTTCGCTGCAGACATTGGCTTTGAGAAATTCTGGAATGTCAAGTGTCGCTTAAGTGGGCTCATACCGCATGTATCAGTGCTTACTACTACCATCAGGGCGCTCAAGATGCACGGCGGGGGACCCAAAGTTGTAGCTGGATTGCCCTTGCCAGATGCTTATACGAAGGAAGACCTCAAAACTCTGGAAAAGGGGCTGCCTAACATGATACACCACATTAACACTATCAGGACGGCGGGTATCAATCCGGTGGTCTGCATCAATGCCTTCCATACCGACACCAAAGACGAGATAGCTATGGTACGGAAAGCAGCTGAGGCAGCTGGAGCCCGTTGTGCTTTGTCCACACACTGGGCTAATGGTGGCGATGGTGCTTTAGAGCTGGCCGATGTGGTTATGGATGCCTGCAACGAGAAGAACGATTTTAAATTCCTGTATCCATTGGAGATGAAGCTTCGTGAGCGGGTTGATAAGATTGCCAAAGTCGTCTATGGAGCAGACGGTGTTTCGTGGACGCCTGATGCCGAAGCCAAAGCCAAGATGCTTGAGAATGACCCGCAATATAGTGATTTTATGACCATGATGGTTAAGACTCATCTTAGCCTGACACATGACCCGGCTATTAAGGGCACTCCCAAAGGTTGGACACTACCTATTCGTGACGTCTTAATCTACTCCGGGGCGAAATTCCTCTGCCCGTGTGCCGGAACTATCAGCTTAATGCCGGGCACCAGCTCCGACCCTGCCTATAGAAGGGTGGATGTCGATGTAAAGACCGGCAGGGTAACAGGTCTGTTTTAAAGAAGACGAAGGAAATGCTCTAAGGCTGGGTGGTGCTTTGCACTGCCCGGCCTTTTCAGTTACAATCAATTTCGAGATATGGAAGGAATCGGCAAGATTCTGCTTATAGTCGGCGGAATCATAGTAATCTTGGGGCTAATACTGGTTTTCAGTCATCATATACCGTTTTTAGGCAAGCTGCCAGGCGATATATTTATAAAGAAAGACGGTTTTTCCTTCTATTTTCCCATCGTCACCTTACTCATTGTGAGCGTGTTGATAACTATAATAGTTAACGTTATCTTACACTTCATGAATAAATGAAAAGTCCCTTCCGATGAAGACCAACGATTTTGATTATCAATTACCTGCTGAACTCATAGCGCAAACACCTGTCGAGCCACGAGACCAGTCTCGCCTCATGGTCCTTCGCCGGACTGATGGCTCAATGGAACACCACCACTTTCATGAGATTGTTGACTATTTTCATAGTGGTGACACTGTAGTTCTTAATAACAGCCGTGTCATTCCAGCCAGAGTCCTGGGACGAAAAAGCGGTAGCGATACTAAAGTCGAGATTTTGCTGTTGCGCCGTGTGGATGACAGCCTCTGGGAGATACTTGTCCGACCTGGCAAAAAGGTTGGCGTTGGCTCAAAAATCAGGATAGCAGATGAATCTGTCGGCATTGGTCAGGAACTCGTAGCTGAAGTAGTTGGACAGGGGGAAGGTGGTATCAGGATTATCCACCTCCAGGATGAAAGCCTGTTAGAGAAATTCGGTCAGGTTCCTTTGCCTCCTTATATACACACGCCGTTAGCCGAACCGGAACGTTATCAAACGGTGTATGCCGAAATAAGTGGCAGTGTAGCAGCGCCTACTGCCGGACTACACTTTACTCCGAGGCTGCTCAACAAGTTACAGGAGAAAGGTGTTCGACTTGCCTTTATTACCCTACATATCGGTTTGGACACGTTCCGCCCGGTTCGAGTCGATGACCCTAGCCAACATCCAATACACAAAGAATATGGAGAATTAAGCTCGGAAGTCGCCGCTATGCTTAATCAAACCAAAAATCAAGGCAAGAGGATAATAGCCGTGGGCACCAGCACAGTGAGACTTCTTGAAGCCGTATCTCAAGCCGGTAACATTCAACCTTTTTCCGGATGGGTTGACTTGTTTATCCTCCCGGGGCACCGATTTCGTGCCACAGATGTCATGGTCACCAACTTTCATTTGCCCAGGTCGACGTTGTTGATGCTTGTTTCAGCCTTTGCTGGTAGGGATTTAATACTGGGGGCTTATGAGCAGGCTAAGGATCTCGGCTATCACTTCTACAGCTTCGGCGATGCCATGTTAATACTTTGAATTTCTTTCCTTGCCAGCCTCAAATCATGATTATGGGCACCAGTCTGTTAAAGCCTGATGGAACTGAAGCTTTGCCAATCGGATAACATATCTATATAATTTGTAAATAAGTGCAGTGAAAATTAGCCATTCTGAGATTTAACTGACCAAAATGTGCGGTATTATCGGCTATTGCGGCAAACAAGCGGCAGCCCCGCTGGCTCTTGAGTGTCTGAGGCGCGTGGAATATCGAGGTTATGACTCGGCAGGCATGGCTACTCTATCCGAAGGACAGCTGTTTGTAAAAAAAGATGTAGGCAAACTTGAAGAGATTGAGAGAAAGCACAATCTAAGTTTGTTACCAGGGAATATAGCCATCGGGCATACCCGCTGGGCAACTCATGGTGGTGTTACATTGGCCAATGCCCATCCACATTGTGCGGCTACCGGCACAATAGCCGTCGTTCACAATGGCATAATTGAGAACTATCAAGAGCTTCGTCAACACCTCATCAATAAAGGACATCGATTTGCCTCAGAAACCGATACCGAAGTCATACCTCATCTAATTGAAGATGAAATGAGAAATGGGCATTCCCTCGAAACGGCGGTTTTAGCCGTAGCACCGAAGCTTGAAGGCTCCTATGCCTTCCTTGCTATATCGTCCCGAGACCCGGATAAAATTGTCGGCACGAGAAAAGACAGTCCTCTGGCTATTGGAGTAGGTGAACAAGGCTACTTCTTTGCCAGTGATGCTCTGGCTTTCTCTGGGTTGGCAAATCAACTGTTACCTCTGGCAGATACTGAGGTAGCAGTACTGACAACCAACGGGATTGAATTATTTGATGCTGCCGGTAAAAAGCTAGCAAAGAAAACCAGACAAATTGACTTGCAATGGTGCGATAGTGATAAGCAGGGCTTCCAGTTCTTCATGCTCAAAGAGATTATGGAGCAACCGCAAACCATTGAGGCAGCTATTGAGCAGGATAAGGAGACTTTCACCAAGGCTGCCATGGATATCCTCAGGGCCGGTCAGGTGATAATCACTGCCTGCGGTACTTCCAGATATGCTGCTCTGGTTGGCAGATACCTCTTCTCCAAAGTAGGCAAAAAGTTTTGTGATGTGATCATGGCTTCTGAATTCCATTATTTTGCCGATTCTGTGGATAAGAATACCGTGGTCTTGGCTGTCTCGCAGAGTGGCGAGACAGCAGATGTCATCGAAGGTGTTAAACGGGCTAGAGCCGCCGGCGCCCAAATCATTTCTATTGTCAACAGGCCATATTCTCAGTTAGCTGAGATGAGCCACCATGTTATCTATCTTAAATGTGGTCCTGAATTATGTGTCGCAGCTACCAAGTCTTTCATCAGCCAGCTCGTAGTTTTTTATCTCCTGGCGTTTTCCATGGTTAACTCCTTTGATAAGGCTGTTACCAACCTAAAAAGCATAACTGATAAAGTAGCTAAGGCTATCGAATGGAATGATGACAAGCTTAGTAAGTTGAGCCAGGAACTGAAGGCGAAGAATGATTTCTACTACATAGCCAGGGGGATAAACTTTGCGATTGCCTCCGAAGGTGCCTTGAAACTTAAAGAAGTCTCCTACATTCATGCCGAGGGCATGCCAGCCGGTGAGCTGAAACACGGCACTTTAGCCCTGATTGAGCCCGGCACACCTGTAGCTGTAATTTGTCCTGATGATTACACTTATCGTGAAACATTAAGCAATGCTACTGAGGCTAAGTCGCGCGGTGCTTATATTATCGCCATCTCCGACAGGAATAACGAAATATATGATTTCTGGGTTAGAATTCCTAAAGTCGATGAACTATTGTACCCCATAATAACTGTAGTACCGCTTCAGCTTCTGGCATACCATCTGGCGGTTAGTCGGGGATATGACCCTGATAGGCCAAGGAACTTGGCAAAGTCGGTGACGGTGAAGTAGGAGTGACTGAGCTTAATAGGCCAAACAGGTCAGCCAAACTGAAAATAGTTGCTGCTATTCCTTGCCTCAATGAAGAGCAATTCATCAAAGATATAGTGACTAGAGCCCGAAGATATGTCGATAGAGTAATTGTTATAGACGACGGCTCAACTGATAATACCTCTAAAACTGCTCAGGCTGCGGGTGCAGAGGTCATAAGACATAAGACAAGCCAAGGGGCTGGGGCAGCTACCAGGTCAGCGTTCGAAGCGGCAAGAGCATACGGTGCTGACGTGCTGATAACTTTGGATGGTGATGGGCAGCATAATCCGGAGGAGATTCCTCAGGTCCTGGCTCCGATTCTGAGAGGTGAGGCAGACATGGTTATCGGTTCCCGCTTTCTTCAATCCAATCTCAACCAAGCACCCAAGTACCGCAAATTCGGCATTGATGTCATCACGTGGTTGTACAATTTCAGCTCAAAGGTAAAGGTATCCGATTCACAGAGCTGCTTCCGGGCTTATAGTCGGAGATTACTTAGGGCTATAAACATTACCGAAAACGGTTTTGGTTTCAGCGTCGAGGTGCTAATTCAAGCCAAAGGAAAGGGGTTTGTTATCAGAGAAGTACCTGTCTCTTGTATCTACCATTCCCAAGGTTCCAGCCTTAATCCGCTGTTACACGGGCTAGGAGTTGCCTGGAGTGTAATTAAACTGCGTTTTAGAAATTGACTATTTACTCCAAAGAGGAGAAACAAAGATGAGCTTTAAGGGTAAAAACGTTCTTATCACTGGCATAAGCGGTTTTGTCGGCTCACGCATGGCAAAGCATCTTCTTGACCAAGGTTCTCGTGTGTTTGGATTGATCAGGAGACGAGCCGATGGAACCATCCCTCATAACATCAAATACTTGGGTATTGAAAGCGAGATAAATCTATTGGAGGGCGATATACAAGATATTTCAAGCATTGCCTCTGCCCTGGACCGGAGCAAGCCGGCTATTATTTTTCATCTAGCTGCTCATTCGTTCATCCCCGGTTCGTTTTACAGCCCAAGTGAAACTATGGAAGTTAATTGCTTGGGCACAGCTAACTTTCTTGAGGCAGTCAGAAGCAAGGGGCTGGATCCGGTTATAGTATTTGCCGGTAGTAGCGAGGAATACGGACTGGCCTTCGTTTCAGAGTCTCAGTATCAGCATGCTCTGAAAAAATACGGCATGATTTTTCCCTTACCGGTTACTATACCTGAGCTGCCGATTATAGAGACCAATCCTCTTCGTCCCATGTCTCCTTATGCTGTCTCCAAGGTATATGGTGACTATCTTATGAGAAACTACCACACCTGTTATGGCTTGAAAACAATAGTCTCCAGAAGCTTTAATAATGAAGGCGCAGGTAGAGGCAGAATGTTTGTAACTTCAGCAATAACCCGACAGGTCATGCAATTCAAGCGAGGCGAAATCGATAAGTTAGCTATAGGCAATGTAAACGCCTTTAGGGACTGGTCTCATGTTGATGATATAGTGAAAGGCTATTGCCTGCTGGCAGAGAAAGGCAAATATGGCGATGTTTATAACCAGGGTTCTCAGAGAACTAACTCTGTCCTGAGCTATCTGTTGCTTAGTCTGGAATGTGCCGGTTATGCTATTGACGGAATTGCCACTGTTCAAGGTAAGAAAAGGGTAGCGGGTCCGACTGAAATAGATAACTCGGAAATGTTCGGCCTTGGTTTCGAGAAAACCAAGGTAGATAAACTGATGTTGGAAGATAAGCTGGAGTTCCAGCTATCAGACACTGGGATTGTTGTAGTTACCAATAAAGGCGAAATAGCTGTAGGATTCGATACAGAAAGGTTCAGACCGGCTGAGGTGCCTATATTATTAACCAGGACGGCTAAAATTCGGGAACTTGGATTTCAAATCAACCACAGCCTCAAGGATATAATCAACGACCAGTTGAACTATTACCTGGACCCGACACGGTAACCCTTTCAGCCAGGCTGTTCTATTGTTCGAAAACGCGTTCAATTCGTAGACACATCTGTTTTGTTGTCTAAGGTGGTACCTCTTATCCTTCTGTAAATATAGTCAAGGGCAATTGCGCTGAAAATGATGTAGCCCAAGCTTCCTGGTAACATGCTCTTATAAGAAGCAACAAATGTAAATATGTGAATAAAAATGAAATACACGGGGACTGTAGCCACTAAGACCAACAACCTCCAGTTCTTCCGGGCAGCCCACAATGCAAAGATGCTTAGCAAGGGCGGAATTATGGCAAAAAGCCATACAAGTACAAAGTAAAAAGCGCCGTAAGGATATGTCTTTAGCATTGCCCAGAAGGTACCGTCACCCATTCCTTGCAACATTTTCTTTATTGCCCATACATATCCAACTGGACCTTTATCGTATAGATATTCCAGCCAAACAGGATAATCAGTCTTTATCATAGGAAGGTAGTATATCCCAAGTTCACTGAAGTAAAATATGGCACGAGGGATTCTTTCCAATAACAAACCTGCATACCAGCCTGGGTGTTCCTTTATCGCGTTTAATACCTTTGGCTTAAAGAAAGCCTCATAAGCCGGAGACATGTATTCGATGTCATATCCGGACTCCTTTCTCGCTAGCTCATAAGTTGTTTCATCGCTGAGCTGTGCTCCAACTGGGTTTTCTCCGAACTCTCCGAAGCCTTCCCATAATCCCGACCAGGGCCCGGGGCGCATGACGATAACAGAGTCGGATACATGATAATTACGTACTATCCAGGGAGTTATGACTATTACTACAGTCAGCACTGCTATCGCAGTCACTTTCGCTGTGTTGACAACTTGTTTTCTAAGGTTAGATTTGTGCAAGTTATATATAAATAAACCCAAGCCGAAAAAAAGTGGCAGCAAAAGTAGAGTAGGCTGAAAGTAACAGCCGATGCCGACAAATAATCCTGACAAGACGTAGAATTTTATAGCTTTTCTTTTGACGCCCATCACGAAAAGGTATAGACAGATTAGTGTTATAAATGGCATAAGGGCATCGTGGAGAGGCCATGTGGATAAATATGCAATGGGCAGCCAGACAGCATATAGAAAGGCTGAAATCAAGCCGACTCTCCTGCTGAAGAGTTCTCTGCCTACAAGGAAAATTAACAAACAGCCAAAAGAATCGATAATCGCCTGGACGCATCGGAGGTAGATATATTCATATTGTCCGAATATCAAATAGGTGCCAGCTAGCATAGCGCTGGTTCCAGGGGGAAGTATGTAATAAGGAGTGAATTCCTCATTGCCAATAACATATCCACGACCTTCAGCTAGGTTTCGAGCAGCATTTTCTATTGGCGTCATCATTCCCCAATAGGGGGTGATATATGGCTGGTACCACACCAGACCTAATCTAATGATAAGTGCCAGAAGGAAGATGATCAAAAGGAACTTATCGAATTTGATTCTATACATCCCTGAGTTATCCCACTGTGCCTTTTTGCTAGACCATTGATGCTAGGAATACGCAAAGCTATGACTATTGATTGTCTAATAAGCTTCGGTGCGTATGAAGGTCATCGTGAAGCTGATAGACCACTGTGTGATTTCCTCCATTTTGATTAGTTTTGCTTGCAAGCCAAGACGGTTAAGAGAGTCATTCGCCTTTGCCAGCGCATCCTTATCGCCTGACAGGATGACTATATCAGTCCCTGGTGGTATTTCAGCAGTTTTTCCTTGATCTTTATGAAAAGGGAAATCTGCCTCGGCTATTTCGGGAAATTTATCGTTTATCAGCCTGTAACCCCAGAGGCGAGTGGATGCAATCGACGTATAAAGGCCACCCAAAGGTTCAGTAGCGCTATACCAGAATCGCAGGTTGCCGGTAGTATCGTAGATACGGATCACATCATCGCTCTTTATTACCATCAGGAAATCTTGCTGCCTTTGCTCGCAGGCGCAATAGGCCATTTGCTCATAATTGGTGGGGAAAAGCGTTACGGGAATGGAAAAAAGAAACAGAAATGCCAGGCCGGTAAACAACGTGTTTACGGTTTGCTTGCGTTTGCTTGCTATCCACAAGCACAACGCACAGGCAACTAATACCACAGATGCATACCATATGGAATCGGTGGAGCTCATTGAGGAGCAAAGTGGAGTGTGGTAGTAGATAAGATATGAACCGGCTGATAATGAAATTGTAATGATAGCAATAACTATAAAATTGGTCTTGCCGAGGCGGGAAAGCGAGGCAGCCGACTGCTCCCCTATGGCCAGAAAGGTGGTTGGTAGAAGATAGCTGGCATAATATTCCCACTGAAAGGCCGGTTTTCCCAGCAGTTGTATAACCAACATAAGCATAAAATTCAGCAGATGGCAAAGGCTGAACACATTGTCCCGAGCCACCTGCAAAATGTTACTCGTCTTGAGCATGCCAGATCTGGCACATATCAGTGATATTATCACGAAGGCAAGGCTGGTTAGAAATATAAAGAAAGGAAATATCATGAAGGGGACGTGTAGCAACCAGGTATAACCTGGCATTAACCACGGATTGGGACGTATCAACAGGGAACCAGCGCCCAGGAGAGACGGTATGAAGAATAAAAAATGCCCTCCCGCAACCATGGTGACAAAACCAAAAATTATGGTAACTAGTATCACCCCGGAAGCAGCGATTAGAGCGCTTTTCCACAATAGACTCAGTGACTGCGGACGCATAACCAGATAATAAAGTATCATTGCCGGTATCATGATGAGCAGGAATGTATTGGTGTAAATCAGTGCAGCCACAGACATTCCTGCCAGGAACAATAATAAACCGTGTTTCTTTGAAAGTGCCGGGCTGCTGCTTTGTTTCGAGTTTGGTATCCGGGTTACGTTTTGGCTTTTTGCTGCCAGTGTCAGCAGTAATACTGTCAGCAGGAAATAGGCTATGCCGGCGCCGTCTATGTAATCCCAGCCCGTAGCCGCCAGAAAGTAAGGATAGAACCCCATCAGTACCGCCGTCAGCAGCGCCGCTCGTCGGCTAACCGCTAGCCTCAATGTAAAGTAAAGTGAGAATAGCGCCACATAATAGAAGCCCAGGTGCAGCATGTAGTTAGCCACGAGCGGTGGAAATATTTTATAGCAGATATAGCCGGGTATAATGAAGGGAAGCCGTGTTCCGTAATAGGTGTCTCCGAAGAAGGCAAAATAGTGACCGAAGTTTCTGATATACCCTAAGTGTACATAGGGGTCTATAGAACCAGTCTGAGTGAAGATCCAGTCGGGGACGACAAGACAAAGAAAAGCGGGTGTTAGTACCAAAATGACGATGTCTATGGCAGTATGCAGGCGGACCGGTGCGATGTGAAACTGTACTGAAAGTTGGTTTACCATCGGCTGTTCTTAGAATAGTCTATAAGTGAAACAAACGGATAAAGAGCTCTCTGTGACTGAGTATACAAGCTGACAACTACCTGTTTGTATATTTAAATGTTAACTCCGGGCTACCAAGAACACACCAACGCAGATTACAATGATTCCCAACCAGCGCAGGATGCCGACATCCTCTTTGAATAGCAGCAGTGAAAATAAAGCAACTATAACGTAAGACAAAGCCGCAAAAGGATATACAAAGCTTAGCTGTGCCCGTGATATGGCTAATACCCAGGTTGGCACTGCTAATAATGTCAATAAAGCCGCGGAGATACAATATGGATTGGTAAAAAATTTCAGCATAAATGGGATGCATTCGGCTAAGTTGGAAGGTGACTGACCTATGGAAATTAACCCTTGCTTTAAAAGTAAGTGAACTCCAGATACTGCGATGACTGTCACGGAAATTAGTAGATATAGCATGTTCCTTCTCCTTTTGGGTTAAGCCTGTAAATATGCGATTCAGATTATTTTTTGGTCACTTGATTCACTGTTTTAATGACATAGGTTATCTCTTCATCGGTCAGTTTGGGATATAACGGTATTGTTATAGTGCTGTCTCCTATCTTCTCAGCAATGGGGAACATGCCCTTTTGGTAACCGAATGTCTGTCGGTAATAGGTCAGAAGATGGATTGCCCTGAAATTCACGGCTACCCCTACCCCCTTTTCCTGAAGCCTCCATAGAATGTCGTCCCGTCTTTCTGGCAGTACCAGAATAGTGAATATATGTCTGGCGCTCTTCGAATTGGTAAGCACCTTTGGGTAAGACACTTGAGGATTATTCTTAAACGCTTCTTCATACCTCCGGCAAATATCCTCACGCCTCTGCCAGTTTTTTTCAATCCTTTCCAGTTGGTTAAGTAAAAGAGCCGCTTGGATATTGCTCATATTGTACTTCCAGCCCAGCATCTCCATATCCCAGTGTTTATATCTTCTGGAGTATCGTTCCGCAGCTCCTTTGCTCATACCATGCAGCCTTAGCTTTTCGAGCCTCTCGGCTATTGCCGCATTATTAGTGCTTACGGCACCACCTTCGCCTGAGGTGATATTTTTGGTTGCATAGAAACTGAAACAGGCTGTGTCACCTAACTGTCCTGGTCTAATGCTATCTCTAACTGCTTCTATAGCATGAGCAGCATCTTCGATTATGGCAAGCCTGTGCTTATCTGCGATTCCCCTGATTTTTCTCATGTCACACATCTGACCGTACAAATGAACAGGGAGAATAGCCTTTGTCCTTGGCGTGACAGCAGCCTCGATCAAGTCAGTGTTGATGTTCCCTGTTTCAGGTTCTACGTCTACAAAAACAGGTTTTGCTCCAGCATGTATTATGGCATTGGCGGTGGATATGAATGTCATTGGTGTAGTTATAACCTCATCGCCTGCACCAACACCATATGCCAGTAGAGACAGGTGTAAAGCGGCTGTGCAGCTTGTTACTCCCACCGTTTGCTTGCAGCCCAGATATTGCGAGAATTTCCTCTCGAACTCGCTCACCTGCTCGCCGGTTGTCAAGAAAACCGAATGCAGCACCTGAGTTACGTTGTCGATATCCTGCTGGCTGATATTATGTTTGTGAAATTCAATTCTCATAGTTTTGCATCAGCTTTTACGGCAAATGTATAGTAATCCCGCGAAGATATGGCTGCTGAGGTTAATAAGTTTGACTTTAAATCCCAGTCCAGAGAGAATACTGGTTAGCTCTGATGGTTTTCTAAAATAGCTCCAGGTTGACGGATATAAAAAACGGTCGGACAAATAGCTGGCCCAATATCTAAAAGCTGGTTTTGCATTCGGGTCAACCTCGGATATCAGCAAGCTCCCGTCTTTCTCAAGGCTTTGAAATGCTTTATTAAGTACTTTCTCTTGCTCTGGCGGGGAAATATGATGAAGGAAATCTGTCATTGATATACCTGTGCAATTTGGCCAATCCCATTGTGCGGCGTCCCCGACCAGAAAATTTATATTTTTTCTATTGCCGATAGTCTTAAGA
>Ga0299912_10002236_pt1 | contig 15863 bp, 13 predicted proteins | sample RVTome_2_FD_207667 | JGI IMG/M metagenome (GOLD analysis project Ga0299912, IMG submission 207667) | Soil microbial communities from uranium-contaminated site in the Upper Colorado River Basin, Wyoming, United States - RVT95D214 (version 2) ... | reverse complement strand
TTTGTGCTTTGCAGAGCCTTACTCCATCAATAATTGAAGCGTGATTCAATGCATCGGATATAATCGCATCTTCGCTAGTCAGTAATGGTTCAAAAACACCTCCATTAGCATCAAAACATGCTGCGTATAGTATCGTATCTTCTGTTCCGAAAAATTCTGCAATGCGACCCTCCAGCTCTTTATGAAGATCAGAGGTCCCGCAGATAAACCTGACAGAAGACATGCCATACCCATGGTCATCAAGCGCTGCTTTTGCGGCCTCAATAAGCTTTGGATTATTTGAAAGTCCCAGATAATTATTTGCGCAGAAGTTAAGAACCTTTTGTCCGGTATTCAGTTCAATTTCAGCGCCCTGTGGTGAAACAATTATTCGTTCATTTTTATATAGTCCGGCTTCTTTTATCTCATTCAGCTGATTTATGAGATGATTCTGATAGAAAGTATACATTTATGTCTTTTTGCCTTTCAAAGAAAATGCAAAAATGGGGGTTTTACAAATGATAAATTATGATGATAATCATTGAAGGCTAAAAGGGGTCTTAATTACAATCCATATTTTGCCACAATCTCTTCTTTGGAAAGCCCGAGAATTCCGTATCTGGTACCGACTTTATAAAAGGCTGATAAAGCTTTATCCAGGTGTTGCAACTCATGTCCGGCTGAAATCTGGGTTCTGATTCTTGCCTGTCCATTTGGCACAACAGGAAAGAAGAATCCTATTGCATAAATACCTTCATTGTAAAGATCTTTTGAAAAGTCCTGTGACAATTTTGCATTGAAGAACATTACAGGTACAATCGGGCTCTCACCCTCTTTCAAAATGAATCCTGCATCTTTTAAACCTTTTCTCCAGTATACTGTATTCTTTTCAAGCTTATCGCGCCGTTCCGTGCTTAAAGACAATATTTCAAAAACCTTTAAAACACCGGAAACAATCACCGGAGCGATAGTATTTGAAAAAAGATATGGCCGGGCTCTCTGTCTGCACATTTCCACAATTTCTCTTCTCCCTGAAACACATCCTCCTGATGCTCCTCCAAGAGCTTTACCGAAAGTAGTTGTGATAACATCTATTTTGCCCACAACATTGCAAAGCTCATGTGTACCCCGTCCGGTCCTCCCGATAAATCCTGTGGAGTGAGAATCATCCACAAGAATCATTGCATCATATTTTTCACACAGCTTCACCATTTCATCAAGTCTGGCGATATCGCCATCCATCGAAAAGACCCCATCTGTAATAACTACCTTAATCCTTTTGTCTGAGTGAAGTAAAAGTTTTTCTTCAAGATGTTCCATATTTGAATGCTTGAAGGTATCATGCTGGGCACTGCAAAGTCTCATGCCATCGATTATAGAGGCATGGACGAGTCTGTCAGAGATCATAATATCGTCGCTTGTAAGAATTGCTTCAAAAACACCGGCATTAGCATCCATACAGGAGGGGAAAAGAATGGTATCCTCAGTTCCCAGGAATTCTGTTATCCTATTCTCAAGTTCCCTGTGAATATCCTGTGTCCCACAGATAAAACGGACCGATGACATACCATAACCTCTTCTCTCAAGTCCATCATGTGCAGCTTTAATTACTTCGGGATGACTTGACAGACCAAGATAATTATTAGAGCACATATTAATGACTTTCATAACATCTGCCCCTGAAGGAAATTCTACTTCAATATCAGCAGCCTGAGTGGAATGAATGAATCGCTCCTCTTTATAGATCCCGGCATTACGGATATCTCCAAGCTGGGCCTGGTACATATTCCTGATTTTATCATTGTAACTCATTTTAAAAGTAATTAATTTATATTCAAATTATTAGGAAGAACTACCTTATAATTTTAATTGCTAATTCAATAATTAAAGGAGATTTGAAACTGGCAATTATCAGGGTTTATTTCAAGTGCTGACTCACGAGGGATACTATGCTGTTTACACTGTCAAAGGCCTCAGGAGTAGCTTTATTTGGTGGAATTTTTATCTTGAATTTATTTTCAAGAAAGACAAGTAAAGAGACCATAGAAAACGAATCTACGTATCCGCTTGAAATCAAAGGTGTATCATAGGTTATTGTTTCATCTTCATCCTCTATATACTCATTGATCACATAATTCAGAACGAGATCTTTCATTTCCTTTAAATTTATTTCTTCCATTGAGTTATTATTTAGATTAAATGTATGAGATTTTTCATTTTTAGAATTTCAGTCATTTTCAAGGGTAGAAATATCGCCAATATCCTCACCCCACTCTTTTGCATGGAGTAGTCTTCTCATTATCTTGCCGCTTCTTGTTTTTGGCAGTTTTTCCATATACTCTATATCCTGAGGCATTGCCAAAGGAGACAACTTTTTCCTTATGAAGTTCATAATCTCAAGTTCAAGATCTGGACCTGGAGTAAATCCTGGCTTAAGGGTGATAAATGCTTTCACAACCTCCATATTTACCTCATCAGGTTTTGCGACAACAGCTGATTCACCAACAGCCGGGTGTTCAAGAAGCGCTGACTCGACTTCAAAAGGACTTACAAGATGCCCCCCTGTATTAATAACATCATCATCTCTTCCAACAAACCAGAAATAACCTTCAGTATCAATGCTTGCTTTGTCTCCTGATAAATACCATCCGTTTACGAACTTTTCTCTGTATTTTTCTTCATTATTCCAGTAACTACGCATCATCGAAGGCCAGCCCGGCTTAAATGCAATAAGTCCGATTTTTCCTGGCTCTATTATAGGCTGGAATGTCTCAGGATCAAGCACAACACCTATGATACCCGGGAATGGTTTTCCCATCGATCCGGGCTTTATTTTCATTCCCGGGAAGTTAGTGATCATAATCGATCCTGTTTCAGTCTGCCAGAAAGTATCAAGAAACGGTTTCCCGAATATTTTTTCAGACCAGATAACAGCTTCGGAATTCAATGGTTCCCCGACGCTTGCAAGATGTCGTAAACTGGAAAGATCAAATTCTTTGATTATTTCATCACCAGCTTTCATGAGAGACCTGATGGCAGTCGGCGCCGAATACCACATCGTGATCCTGTACTTCTCAATAAACTTATACCATGCATGAGCTGAGAAACCTGTATCGAGGACACACTGAGTGATGCCAAGACTCCAAGGTCCGATTATTCCGTAGGATGTGCCGGTAACCCATCCCGGGTCAGCAGTACACCAGTAAATATCATCATCCTGGAGATCGAGGATCCATTTAGTTGTAAGGTATTGTGATATAAGAGAATAATGAACATGTTTTACTCCTTTGGGCTGACCTGTTGTTCCTGATGTATAGTGCAATACTGATGGTGATTCAGCAACAGTAGGAAAGACCTCAATATTCTCAACTGGTATGGATTCTTCCAGACTAAATGCAACCTCTTTATTTTCAAGAGATTTCATCTTATTATGATCTACTATGATTATAAACTCAAGGTGCGGAAGGCTATCAATAATTTTCCTGATTTTTGGCAGATGTTTTCTTTGTGTAATGATTGCTCGTGTCTGAGCATTTTCAAGTCTTACAAAGAGTGATTCTTCTCCAAACGCAGAAAAAAGAGGTTGTACTATCGCTCCTGTCTTGAGTACTCCCAGGAACGAAAGATATAATTCCGGTATCCTGTCCATGAAGAGACAGACCCTGTCTTCATTTTTTACCCCAAGTTTTCGAAGGAAGGTTCCGATTGTATTTCCGGCAAGACGAATATCATTAAAGGTGTATTTCTTCTCAACACCACCAAAGCCTTCATAATAAAGAGCAATTTTATCAGCTTTTCCTTTCAGGCATATACGGTCGGAACAATACCATCCAATATTTATAACATTCCCCTTCTTGTATTCGAGTTCGTTTTCAGCCAAAGACCAACTGAAATTTTTCAGCCTCTCCTCAAAAGTATCTAAATCCTGCATGGATGAAATTGATTTTACCAACTTACAATCATACCTAAGATATCCAAATTTTTTAAATATTCAGTTGTTTCCGGTATGAATTCAATCCCAGTTTAGAATGACCTTACCGCAGTTCCCCTGTTCCATGGCATCAAAACCCTTCTGAAAATCGTCAATATGGAAGCGATGGGTAATGACCGGATTCAGGTCAATCCCACCAATGATCATCTGCTCCATCTTATACCAGGTTTCCCACATCTCCCTTCCGTAAATCCCTTTCATGGTAATTGCCTTGAAAATAATATCACTCCAGGGCACTTCAAACTCGGAAGGCAGGAAACCAAGCAATGAGATGCTTGATCCATTGTACATATTGCTTATCATTTCAATGAAAGCCTTCGGCGAACCCGACATTTCCAGTCCAATATCAAATCCCCTCATACCAAGTTTTTTCACAGCGTCAGAAATTTTCTCACCCTTTGAAGGATTTACAGTAAGTGTTGCTCCCATTTTTTTTGCGATGTCAAGGCGGTAATCGCTCAGATCGCTGGCAACAATGAATCTTGCCCCTGCATACCGGGCTATTGCCACGGCCATACTGCCTATCAGGCCGGCTCCGGTTATTAACACGTCCTCACCCAGGAGCGGAAATGATAATGCAGTATGAGTTGCATTACCAAATGGATCCATAATAGCAGCCCATTCATCAGATATCCTAGGGTCGAGCGGCACAATATTCACCGAAGGGATCCTGACATATTCAGCAAATGAACCATCAACATTTACACCGACACCGATACTATTCTCACATACATGTTCTTTTCCCCTCCGGCAATTCCGGCAATGGCCGCATGCCAGGTGTCCTTCGCCGGTTACCCTGTCGCCCGGTTTAAGGTTTACTACACCTGCACCCGTCCTCTCAATATAGCCCATATATTCATGACCGATGATCATCGGAGTTTTGATGGTCCGCTGAGCCCATGGATCCCATTCATAGATATGAAGATCGGTGCCGCATATTGCTGATTTCTTAATTCTGATTATTACGTCATTAAGTCCTGGTTCCGGAACAGGCATATCTTCCATCCAGATCCCTCGTTCAGGCCTGGCCTTTACGAGAGCTTTCATTTTCTTCATGAGGATCAATTTTAAATGCTAAATTAATACAAATATGTGTTATTCACCCCCCACCCCCCCAGGTGGGGGCTTTTTACTTTAAGAACTTCATAAAGTCCCCCTGGGGGATTCAGGGGTAAAAAGATATTGTAGGTTTAGCTATCTTTACATGAATTAATTACACATTAATCAGATTATGTCGCAGGTAAGAGTACGATTTGCACCAAGTCCGACTGGTCCTTTACATATCGGAGGTGTCAGGACCGCTCTTTACAATTACCTTTTCGCCAGGAAACATAAAGGAACTTTTATTCTCAGAATCGAGGACACTGATCAGGCCCGATTTATTGATGGAGCTGAAGAATACATTATGGATTCGCTGAGATGGTGCGGAATAATTGTAGATGAGGGGATCAATGAAGGAGGAAAACACGGGCCCTACAGGCAGAGCGACCGGAAACATCTCTATAAGCAGTATGCCGATATGCTGTTCGACAGAGGTCATGCATATTATGCTTTTGATACTCCTGAGGAGCTCGAATCGATGAGAATAAGATCAGAGAAAGAAGGAAAGACTTTCATCTATAACGCAGAAGTCCGGGAAGAGCTTAACAACTCGATCTCTTTAACCGACGTCGAGTGGAATGCCAGGATTGACAGGGGAGAGCCATATGTAATCCGCTTCAGAATGCCTCCCGATGAGGATGTCCAGATTGATGACATAATCAGGGGGCATATAGTTGTCAACACCAGCACCCTTGATGATAAGGTGTTGTTCAAGTCTGACGGCATGCCAACATACCATCTGGCAAATATAGTCGATGATCATCTGATGGAGATAAGCCATGTTATCCGCGGTGAAGAATGGCTCCCGTCGCTCCCTCTTCATTTTCTGATTTACAGGGCTTTTGGCTGGGATCCACCTGAATTTGCACACCTGCCACTACTTCTGAAACCCGACGGGAAAGGCAAATTAAGCAAGCGCGATGGTGATAAAATGGGATTTCCGGTGTTCCCTTTGTACTGGCCATACGGCGATACAGCAAGAGGCTACCGTGAAGACGGGTACTACCCCGAGGCATTTATTAATATGCTGGCCCTGCTTGGATGGAATCCCGGTACTGAACAGGAGATCTTTTCGATGGATGAGCTTATAAGTGCTTTTTCGATCGACAGAGTAGGAAAATCAGGCTCCCGGTTTGATCCCGAAAAAGCAAAATGGTTCAACCATCAGTATCTGCAGAAAAGAACAAATAATCAGCTTGCCATTGAGTTCAGGGAATTCCTCAGGCCTCAGGGTTATCATGTTGACATAGTGCGCCTTGAAATCCTTGTCGCACTGGTAAAAGAAAGAGTAGGTTTTGTCAGGGACATATGGGAGCAAACCGATTTCTTCTTTAAGGCTCCTGATAATTATGACCGTGAGGTTGTAATAAAAAGATGGCAGGAGAATACTCCCGGGATGTTAAAAGAGCTGATTCATGTTCTGCTGGAGGTGGCTGATTTTACGCCACAGGCTGCAGAATCAGCCGTCAAAGTCTGGATTGATAGTAAAGGATATAACACAGGTACCGTAATGAACGCCTTTCGTCTTGTTATTGTCGGCACACTCCGGGGCCCGCATATGTTCGATATCATAAGCTGGATAGGCAAGGAAGAGACTATTAAACGGATTGAAAGAGGACTTTCAGTAATAGGTGCCAGACAGCAATGAACCTTCCTCAACCGGATGATTATATAGATATTCATACTCATAATGCAAAACCTGCAAAAGGCATTTTTGCTGTCGAAAATTTAATGGCCCATGAGAACCTGATGCCTGGAACAATTACTGCAAAAGCCTTTACAGCAGGAATTCATCCATGGCATCTGAATGAATTCAACCGTGATAAGCTTCTGGAATATGTAAGCAATGTTGCCGGCGATCCCAACCTGATAGCCTTTGGTGAAGCAGGATTTGACAAGCTGAGAGGGCCGTCAGTTGAACTTCAGACATCAACATTTGCAGAACAGGTAAAAATAGCCGGCGAATACAATAAACCATTGGTAATTCATTGTGTTAGGGCATGGGAAGAATTGCTGGCAGCTCACAGGAACATGAAACCATTAACACCCTGGCTGGTTCATGGATTCAGGGGGAAAAAGGAGCTTGCGCTGCAGCTTATAAAGAGGGGAATGTATCTTTCATTCTGGTTTGATTTTGTAATGCGACCTGATTCAGCAGAATTACTAAGGTTCCTTCCAAATTACAGGATCTTTCTTGAAACCGACGGCGCTGATGTGGATATCAGGGATATCTACAGGAAAGCATCAATTGATCTGGGAATGGATGTTGATGAGTTAAAAAGAATAGTTATAAACAATTTTAACGCATTATTTAATATGTAATTACATTGTAATTACATCGCTTAATTCCATTATTTAGATAGAAATATTATTATTTCAAATCAACAGATAATGTCAGACTGGCTTTCACGTACGGAATTACTGCTGGGGGCGGATGGATTAAACAAGCTTCAGGCTTCCAATGTACTTGTGGTCGGTCTGGGAGGAGTTGGAGCCTTTGCGGCGGAGATGATCTGCAGGGCAGGAGTGGGCAAAATGACAATTGCAGATGGCGATTCTGTACAGGCAAGTAACAGGAACAGACAGCTGCTTGCACTTAGAAGCACCGAACGATCATCCAAAGCCCTTATAATGGCCGAAAGGCTGAAAGATATCAATCCGGCGCTCGATCTTACAGTGATCAACGAGTATATCAGGGACGAAAGAATAACTAGAATCCTCGATTCGGGCTTCAGCTATGCAGTTGATGCCATTGATACCATCTCTCCCAAAGTATTTCTCATCTACCATGCGGTGATGAAGAGAATACCGATAGTAAGTTCGATGGGATCAGGAGGGAAATATGATCCCTTGCAGATATCAGTGAGTGATATTTCGGAAACCACCGGGTGTACATTGGCAAGGAATTTAAGAAAACGCCTTCACAAGCTAGGGATCAGAGAGGGAGTTACAGCAGTCTGGTCCCCTGAATTAATTGATAAGAATAAAGTTATACCTGCCGTTGGCGAGCGGAACAAAGCTTCAATCGTAGGGACGATTTCATATATGCCTGCAGCTTTCGGAATTGTGTGCGCCTCTGTGGTCATCCGCGACCTTACCGGAATAGAAAGATGACCTCACCCTCTAAATCCCCCTCTCCCGGGAGAGAGGGGGACTTATTCTGTTTTTGTTAAGCCCCTCCCTCTTGGGGGAGGGGTTGGGGAGAGGTATTTGTCTTTTTAAAGATAAAGTAAAATGGAATCCCGATCAGAACTGTAAGCAATGCAATTGAAGATTCAAAAGGCCTTTCAAGAAATGACAGGAAAAGAATAAGTATCCCTGCTGAAATATATACCACCTGTGTGATCGGGAAGCCCATTATTCGCATAGCTCCGGGGTTCTTCTTTCTTAACCTCCAGACACCCAGCACAGTGAGAACAGGAAAAATCCCCAGTGCAAATCCCATATACGTGAGAACCTGTTCAAATGTCCCGGAAAGAACCAGTATAACTGCTATCAGGCATTGAAGAAGAATGGAATTGGATGGGACCTGGAATTTTTTATGGATATTTGCTACCGATTTGAAAAAAAGCCCGTCTTTTGCCATTGAATAATAAACCCTGGGACCAATAATAATAAATGCGCTCAGGGATGAAAACAATGCAAAAGAAATGAGAATAGAGAACAATATCTCAGCTGATTTTCCAAAAAGGTTGCCCATTGCGAGACCGCCGACAGATATCACTCCTTTCATTTCTTCCGGATTAATGCCGTAGACATATAATATATTGATGCCCAGATAAAGGATCAGGACAATTACAGTTCCGATAATGAGGGAGCCCGGAAGATTCCGGGATGGATTCTTGATTTCTGCTCCCAGGTAGGTTGAGGCATTCCAGCCACTATAGGCGAACATTATCCACATCAGAGAAAGTCCGATCGTCTTCCAGCCAGCCAGACCCGACTGGAGGGGGCCACCCTCAGCAAAGTTTGAAAGATCCCCTTTACCCGACGAAAATCCGGCTGTTAATAAAATAACGATAAGCAGGATTTTCAGCAGTGTAAGGGCATTTTGGATTCTGGCTCCATATTTAATACCGCGATAATGGATAAAGGTAAATATAAGTATTACAGAAACTGCGAGTACTTTTTTAGTCAGTTCAGGTCCCATCAATCCATTATTCTGAATCCAGATTGAGAAACCAGGGACAGCTCTTGTGAAATATTCGCTGAATCCAAGCGCAGAGGCCGCAATGGGAGCTGAAAAACCTACGATAAATGAGACCCAGCCGCTCAGAAAACCGAAAATAGGATGATACAATTTTGAAAGGAACAGGTATTCACCTCCGGCACCCGGCATTGCGGCTCCCAATTCTCCGTAAGAAAGGGCTCCGCAAAGTGCAATGATTCCGCCTGCAGCCCATAAAATCAGCATAAGAACAGGATCATTGAGTCCAGACATCAAAAGGCCGGAAGTTGTGAATATCCCGGCACCGATCATATTGGCTACAACAATGTTGGTAGCAGGAAAAAGGCCCAGCTTTCTCTCAAGTTTTTCTTCAGCCATGATTTGATTAATTACTCTCAGCCCGTTTATAACTTATTGAGATCCCCCCTCCGGCACTGTTAACAGTTGTTTCATAATTTTTCAGGCTTCTGACATATTCATAAAAGGCTCCCGGGCCTCCGTAACTTCCATACCCTCCGCGACCTCTGGCAGATATATTGTGTGCCGTAAAACAACCTCCTACTTTTAATTTAGGATCCACGTCGATAAAATAATTTTTATACCATTCCTTGTCCGCGTCGCTGAACACAAAATCAAAAGGACCTCTCAGCTCCTTTACGAGCTTATGCGCATCTGCCAGCCTTGCGTCGATGTATTCCGACAATCCGGCCTGTTTGAAATTCTCAAGTGCAGTTTTATGCCGTTCTTCATCAATTTCTATTGTTATAAGTTTACCGCCGGTTTTGCTGAGGGCCCAGGCGATCCAGATCCCTGAATGACCGGTTGAGGTTCCTATTTCAAGGGCTGATTTGTAGTTACCTTTGATAATCAGGGAGTATAGCAATTCCCCGTCAACCTTTGGAATATTCATATCATACCAGGAATGTGAATGATCGTTAAGGAATTTCCTGACTTTTTCATCAAGCGCATTATTTGCTGTTCCAGGTTGAGCTGTCAGGGTATTCATCCAGGAGGCTATACTTAAAACTGAGAATGTCATAAACACTGTCCAAAATTTCTTTTTCATGTCCCGATATTTAATTATTGGCCGGACAACAAAAATACAATATCATTCAATTAGTTAAATTTTATTGTCTGAAATATATCACTTTCATTTTATAAATCAATTACAATTCTTTTCATAACTTTCCATATGTAATATATATCACAAATTAATCTCATCATTGTTGCGGATGAAAAACTGGCTAAAAATCAATCATATAAATATTTCTATTGGCATACTGGCTCTCTTCACAGCAGCTATTCACCTGATTTTTTCATATAATCTTGAATTTCACAGGGATGAGCTTCTCTACTTTTCTCTTGGCCGGCACCCGGCATTTGGTTATGCATCAGTACCGCCCATGATAGGATGGGTAGCCTGGTTCATGCAGAATATATTTGGAAATTCTCTTTTTGCTGTCAGGTTTTTTCCTGCCTTGTTAAGCGGACTGATGGTTTTCCTGATCTCAGCCCTCGCTAAAGAACTGGGCGGAACAGTTTATTCAAGGCTCCTGGCAGCAATCGGTATTATTATTTCACTTTTTGGATTAAGGACATTCCTTTTATTTCAGCCTGTCCATATCGACCTGATCTTATGGACACTCTCTTTTTACCTGGCAGTAAAATACATTAACACCTCTTCGGGTAAATATCTTATCCTGTTTGGGATAACGGCAGGTCTGGCTTTTTTAAATAAATACCTTATTGGGATCTTAATATTTTCGTTTCTGCTCATAATCCCATTTACACAATACCGGACTCTTTTCAGAAACAAGAAACTATGGCATGGCATCCTGGCAGGAATTCTTGTTTTTTCTCCTAATTTAATCTGGCAGATTGTAAACGGATTACCGGTGATTCAACATTTTGCAGAACTGAAGAGGACTCAGCTTGTCAATGTTGACCAGACTGCCTTTTTAATTGAACAGCTTATAATCCCGGGTACAGGATCGATCCTTACAGTTGCAGGGATCGTATTTTTATTCGTCAGTAAAAAGGTAAGGAAATTCAGATTTTTTGGATTTGTTGTAATAGGTGTAATTGTTACACTTATGTTATTGCATGGGAAGAGTTATTATACTCAGGGGATTTTCCCGTTTCTGATTGCAGCAGGAGCTGTATCCTGGGAGAATTTACTCAGGAAAACATGGTTAAGAATACTTTTGCCTCTTGTGATTATAATTCTTACAATACCTATGGTACCGATTGGGATCCCGGTTTATAAAACAGAGAAGCTTGTCAGTTATTTCAGTAATCTCACGACTGATTACGGGATGGATTTTGTTTGCAGGTTTGAAGACGGCCAGATTCATTCTCTTCCGCAGGATTATGCTGACATGCTTGGCTGGGAGGAGTTGACCCTCATCACAGGGGAAGCATGGCAGAAGATCACGGATAAAAAATCAGCTTTTATTTATTGCGAAAATTATGGCCAGGCAGGGGCAATAACAGTAATTGGTAAAAAATACGGACTTCCTGAAGCAATCTGTTTTTCGGAAAGCTTCAGATACTGGATTCCGGACAGGTTTGATCCGGATATTACTTCAATGGTTTACATAAATGATGAAATGGGAGACGATGTACGTCTGCTTTTCAGGAAGATAACAAAAATCGGGAGTATTTCAAATCGTGATGCACGTGAATTCGGAACGGCCGTCTGGCTGTGTGAAGATCCGGCTGGCAGCTTTAATGAGTTCTGGACAATAAGAATAAAGGAACTGTAAACTCAGATGGATTATCTGAAACAGATCCTTTTTTCGCCAAATGTTGAAAACATTCAGGTTGAATGTATCAACCTTGGATTTGAAAATTAAGATCAAAATCCGGTAAGAATAATAAGGGAAATTGAAAAAATAAAACCGGTAACAGAAAAATGTAAAAACTATTGACAGAATGTTCTTACCAGGTTGAACTTTTTTAATTAATTTTGGGTTTATTCTTTCAAACCGGGAGGTTTTTCCCGGGTTTAATTAAATATATGCAGATTAATTAAATTTATAAATATGAATTTCTCAGATTTCATTATGAGTACCGGCAAGAGGATCAGCAAGGAACACTATATTCATCTTGTCCAGGTCTCGAGAGCCGACGGAAAAATAAATCCCTCAGAGCTTGATCTGCTTCACAGGGAAGGCAGGAAATTTGGCCTGACCGATCCGGAAATTGACAAGCTTATTGAGCACGAATCTCATCATCACTATAATCCGCCTTACAGCCTCGCTGATAAGTTCGAACACCTCTATAATATTGCTGAAATGATCCTCGCTGATGAAGTTATTACTGAAGGTGAGAGAAAACTGATCAAACGTTTTGCAATTGAAGCCGGTTTCAGCGACAAGGCCATTCCAAAATTGATTGAACTTCTCCTTGACGGCATAAAAAAAGGGGAAGATGAAGATAAGCTGTTTCACAGGTTTAAGAAAGAGATTCTCTTTAAGGATTAAAATATTTCAGGATTTTGTTGCAACGGATTTAATAGAATTTGCTAACTTGTAAAGATAATTACCTGATCTGTAAATTAACAAGTTAGAAAATGAGAATCCTTACAATCGGGAGTGTCGCGTTTATAATATGGGCGTTTTTCTCCACATGGCTCTTTGTAGATGTTCTTAAGCCGGCGTTGAAAAGGCCTGTTGAGATAGTGACAGTTCCTGAAACCACAGATAATGTGGCCGATTCATTGGCGAGAATCTATGCGCTGATGCCGAAAGACCTTGCGATCTGGCACGATTTTGATAAAGCCCGATTAGTTCCTGATCCCCAGATGGAAACAAGCCTTGCCGAATTTAAAGTCTGGCTTGATAAATATCCTGAATCAATGCTCCTGATTACCGGACATACCGATCTTGTCGGCACAGCGGAATACAACCAGGCTCTTGGCCTTGAAAGGGCACAGGCAGCCCGGAAATTCCTTGAAAGCAAAGGATTCCCAGCGGTAAGAATGATTGTCGGCTCCAAAGGGGAGCAAGAACCTGCAGCCGGGTATATCACGGCTGATGACAGAGCAAAAAACAGAAGAACAGTAATCTCAATTAAAAAATAATATCATGAACACATTGCTAATATTACAGGTTATGTCAGTCGCAGCTGCAGTCATATTAATTATTGCATTGCTCCTTGTCGCAGGATTGATCGGATATCTTACAGCCTGGTACTATGCCAAATCGGTTTATACACCTGTCATTAAAAAGCTTGAAGATGAAAAGGTACAGCTCAACCGCGAAATTGCAGGGTTGAAGGATGATATCAGCAAACTAAAAAGCAAAATTGAAGATCTGAATAAAAAAGTGGATGATCTTGATAAAGATGTCTCGGAGAGAGAAATTGAAATATCAAAAAAAGTTGATATCATTACAGGATTGGAGAACCAGATAAATGAACTGAAAAAGAAAATCAAAACCTGATCACGACCTCAAAGATCTCTTCTAATCTTCTATATCAGAGTGATATTCCTGAAGTGACCTGACTTTGTACTCGCCGTTCTGCCTTTCCTTTATGCCTTTTGTTGCTGACAGGGCTGCAGATGTCGTTGTTATGTAAGGAACTTTATATTTGATCGCATTTTTCCTGATATAGGAATCATCATATTCGCTGAGACGTCCTGCCGGAGTATTAACCACCAGGTCTATTTCTTTGTTTTTGATAGCGTCTACAATATTAGGCCTGCCCTGGTGCACCTTCAGAATAAGCTCGGCAGGAATTCCGTGCTCTTCAAGAAATTTTCTGGTCCCTCCCGTGGACACAATAGTAAATCCCATATCACTGAAATTTTTTGCTGCCTCCAGAATCCGGTTTTTATCACGGTCAGCTATTGTAATCAGTACCGTTCCCTTTATAGGTAACGGTGATTGGGTCGCCTCCTGTGATTTGAAAAATGCCATACCATACGAATCTGCAATGCCGAGAACTTCTCCCGTGGATCGCATTTCAGGACCCAGAAGAGGATCGATAGACGGGAACATATTGAAAGGGAATACAGCTTCTTTTACGCCATAATGCTTTAATGTCCTGTTTTTCAGTTTGAAATCAGCGAGTTTTTGTCCAAGCAATATCTGGGTGGCAATACGAGCCATCTGGATATTACAGACTTTTGAAACCAGAGGTACTGTCCGTGAGGCTCTTGGATTGGCTTCGAGAATATATACGGTATCCTCATAAATTGCATACTGGATATTCAGCAGACCAACGACTTTGAGCTCCATTGCGATCTTCCGGGTGTAATCATAAATTGTTTTTTTGTGATCTTTAGGGATCACAACAGGAGGGATAACGCATGCAGAATCGCCTGAATGGATCCCTGCATATTCGATATGCTGCATTACAGCCGGCACGAATGCATCTGTTCCGTCAGAGACCGCATCAGCTTCCGATTCGATGGCATCTTCAAGGAACTTATCCAGAAGTAAAGGTCTGTCGGGTGACACTCCGACGGCTTTTGCGACATATTCTGCAAGCATTTCCTCATCAAGAATAATTTTCATTGCCCTGCCCCCCAGAACGTATGATGGCCTTATCATAAGAGGATAACCGATTCTTTCAGCTATTCTGAGAGCCTCTTCCATGTTGCTTGCCATTCCCGATTCAGGCTGAGGGATCCCCAGCTTGCTTATAATATGTCTGAAGCGATCACGGTCTTCTGCAAGATCAATTGTTTCGGGTGTTGTTCCCAGAATCGTGACACCTGATTCTGCGAGCTCTTTAGCCAGGTTCAAAGGTGTCTGGCCGCCAAACTGTATAATTATCCCTTCCGGCTTTTCCTTTTCGTAGATGCTTAGAACATCTTCAGCTGTGAGTGGTTCAAAATAGAGCTTATCGGACGTATCATAATCGGTTGAAACAGTTTCAGGATTACAGTTTACCATAATGGATTCGTAACCTGCATCACGTATGGCAAAAGCAGCATGAACACAGCAATAGTCAAATTCAATGCCCTGTCCGATCCTGTTTGGTCCGCCTCCCAGCACCATGATTTTTTTCCTGTTGCTTACTTTCACCTTATCGGGAGCATTATAGGTTGAAAAGTAATATGAGGCATTCTTAACCCCGCTGACAGGAACAGGTTCCCAGGCTTCGGAAAGGCCAAGTGAAATACGTTTTGACCTTATCACTTTTTCATCGATACCCAGTAATTTTGAAAGATACCTGTCGGCGAAACCATTTTTCTTGGCCAGTATAAGCAGATCATTAGGGAGCATCATCCCTTTGTAGCCAAGAATTCTTTCCTCCAGCTCAACCAGCTCTTTCATCTGTTGAATGAACCATGACTTGATATAGGTTTTCCTGTGAATTTCTTCAATATCAGCACCCTTGCGCAAAGCTTCATACATAATGAACTGCCGTTCGCTTGATGGGTGGTTCAGCATATTCATCAATTCATCAAGAGGTTTTTTATTAAAATCCTTCGCAAATCCCAGTCCGTAGCGTCCGATCTCAAGAGACCTGATTGCCTTCTGTAAGGCCTCCTTGTAGGTCTTACCAATGCTCATTACCTCGCCAACAGCCAGCATCTGTGTTCCGAGCCTGTCCTCAAGTCCCTCAAACTTCTCAAAAGCCCACCGTGCGAATTTTACTACAACATAATCG
>Ga0299912_10002235_pt1 | contig 15869 bp, 10 predicted proteins | sample RVTome_2_FD_207667 | JGI IMG/M metagenome (GOLD analysis project Ga0299912, IMG submission 207667) | Soil microbial communities from uranium-contaminated site in the Upper Colorado River Basin, Wyoming, United States - RVT95D214 (version 2) ... | reverse complement strand
TTCTTTCCACCTTACAGGAGTCCTCGTCCCCTGGGAATCCCATTGACCCTGCCTATGGGATTTCTGTTTACCATGTCCCTGGGATTCCTGTTTACCGTTACCATCGGATTTCAGCTTACCATTTCCATCCGGTTGTCCTTCTCGGAGAATAGCTTGAACTTCGGCTTCTGATGCTCTTGAAGATAGCCCCACTCAACGGCAAGGTTGAACATTTTCCTGAGAATGGCCAGGCAGCGGTTGACGGTAGAGGGCTTGACGTTTTCTTCTAGGCGCGTAGCCTTGTACCCTTCAATCTGGAAGGACGAAATCTCCGCCAGCTGAACGTCGCCGAAATACTCTCTCATAGTTTTGATGTAGCTTCTGTCCGTCTTCCAGCTTCGCTTGTTTGTCTTGGCATAGCGCTCAAGGTATTGATCGGCGAACTCTTGAAGCGAGACTGGCTTGGACGCGGGTTTGATATTGTGCTGAGCGTTGAAAATGTCCTGGACAGCCTTGTGAAGCGCAATCGCGGCCTCTTGGCGGGATACCGCATGCCGGATAACCCTCTGGATCCTTTTCCCCCTGGCATCTCGATAATCGAGATACCACCTGTCTTTGCCCTGTTTTGTCCTCCTCGAATAGATTGCTCCAAAAGAGTAGTTTACCCGCCTTGAGCTACCCTTACTCAAAGCGGTTTCTCCTTTCAGGAGCATTCTATCATAATTTGGAAGGCAGGGGAGCGGTACGGGGAAGCAGGCAGGATATTGAGGGATAGCAAAGCAATTCCGCTCTAGCCATTTTTCAATATCTTGCTTCTTAAATCTAAGAAGGCCATTGGCATTTATGAATGGGATTCTTCTTTCGCTTGTCCATTTATAGATAGTCTTGGGGTGAACACGGAGCAGGAGACTAATTTCTTTTGTTGAAAGAAGCCCCTGGTTCAAATCTTTTCCTTTCTTGACCCTTATCTGGCCCTATTTAGTATCATCCTCTAACTCGTTAAGGCTGCCTTTAAATACTTTAAGGAGCGTCTTAAACTCTCGCTTGGACGCAATAGCTTCTTTTGTGTAAAGGCCGTGTTTAAACTGGGCTCTGCCAATTCTTTTTTTACCAGCCTCTGTTTTAGGACCCGTGCTCTTGCCTCCATGCAATCGGCATCGTCCATTTTTCATGGCCGGACAAAGACAGGGGAGGCCCTTGCGGGTTTTCGCCCCGCATCTTGGAGCAGAAGAAAAATTGCCAGGTGGATTACAATTTTTTAACCATCCCCGCCGCTGTTCATGGGGTTTAGGTTCCATTTTTCTTGTTTTCCCCCTCCCCCTGGGTTTTAGACTCAAAGTGGCCTACGATCGCTTTACCTCCCTCATGGATATGGACATGCTCCACTATCACTTTTTGCTCTGATAACTTTCCTCGATGTTTTTCGAGCGTATCAACTTGTCTTAGATATAAGCTCATGAGCTTTAAGGCTCTTGACGTGTAATCGTTTCCGGCCTCAAGATATTGGCCCGGAATCATCGCTCTTTTCATGAATTCCATAATGAGATTATGGGTGCCGACCATTTGTGTGATCAAGACCCCTTCTATCTCATCTTTCGGATTCAATCCATGCATTAGAGCGACATTGAAATTGGCTCTTTGCTCAGCACTTTCACTTTGAAAGGTTGCGCTTACTTGATTTAAGAGTCCCCTTATGAAATCTACATCCGAAGATCCTGTTGCTTCTTTCATTTGAATTAAGTTCTTTTCTGGATCCTTCTCAATTGGACCTACTGTATTTTTCTTAAGTAATTTAAATTTTGGGGGGCCATCCCTTACGACTTTTAATCTATTTTCATTATCAAGGGAGGGCTGCATTATAGGGACGTCTTTCTTTTGAGTATTTATCTTAGATATAACATCGCTTTTAATGGGCGATACCGTTGTATTCTCAGAATGGCCTTTTCTTAATGACGCCGGACCAGCGTGATTTTTATTCATTTAGAGACCTCGTTGCCAAGTATCTTTTTACACTTCTTAACGGGTAGCTTTTATGCCTATTAGGGAGTGTGGTAATCATGCGTAGCATCTGGTTTCTCCAGGTAAGAAACCCCCCAATAGGCATAAAAGACTCCCGTTGGGAAGTCCTTGTAATGGGCGCATTTTATCCCTTATTTTATAATTTATGCCAGGTAATAAGGCCATTATTAGAGGTCTCCATTAGCAGACAACCTGTCCCATTCGATGGAAGGGTCGTATTTGCCCATAAGCTCGTATTCATTGGACCGGCCGTAGGCGCCTCCCAGCTTCGTCCGCCTTATCCATCCTTTATATTCAAGCTCTTGGAAGCCCTTTGATATGGATCTGCTACATTTGAGGCCTTTGATTTTTCTGAGTTCAGAATAATAGAGTTTTATCTTGCCATTGTTTTTTACGTTATATTTCCCTTTCATTTGAATGAAGATGATCTTAGCGGCAGTGCAAAGGGCGGCCCATTCGGGACTAAAGATCATCGACCTTGGCATTTTCGTATATTGCCATTTACTTGGCCATTTGCCCTTTTTCTTGTTGCCGTATTTCTTCATAGTAGCTCCCTTTGTTAATAAGGCAGGCAAGGTCACGAAAAAGGAAGCTACCTAAGAAATCGTAACCCGCCTGCCCCATAATCATTTTTCTAGTTTCATTTCCTTATTCTTCAAGAAAAATAAATTGCAATAGCATGTGCTGTAAGATAGACATTCCTTGCATTTGCCTAAATAGAAAATAAATAAAAAAGCGGGGTTTGTCATTTGCGCAAAAAAGGATTTATTGAGCTAATTGTGCAACCGAAAAAGGTAATTAGAGCAAAAAAGTATAATCGGGGAAGATTACCCGAGGAAGTAGTATTTCGTAATTGGAATCGTGCTTCTTTAGGAGCTTTGGGTAAAGGTTCTTATAAAGGTTATCCAGCGCTGATCTGCTCCACATAGGAATATCCCGTTCCAATTTTCCAGGAGTTTTTTCTAATATATAGGATAGATAGTCAAGAAATAGCCTATATGACAAATTATAGAGACATTCTGAGGAAAAATAGTTGATTCTTCGCAATCCCAATTGGGCATTAGCATCATCGGTTCTGATAAGCTTTTTAAAATATTTTGTATCCCACTGAAAGCGGCCCATTACCGAATCTCTAAAATCCTTATTTACTATTAATTTTGATCCAGCCTTTTTATGTTTATAGTATTGATTTTTTAAGTAATCGGGATCAGATCCGAAAGGCCCGGGATCAAATTCTGCATAACACTTGTAGTCACTTAATCTTCGCCAAAACCAATCAAGTAATTTAGCTAGTAAATCCCAGTTGATTTTTCCGCGTTCCTCTTGAAAATATGAGGCCCATATTAAGGCTATTTCGTTTCTGGCCTTGATTGAGGCCCCCCTTTTTTTATACAGAAGCTGTACTTCAATATCGGCTAAATAAAGGTCTAAATTGTCTTCATGATTATAAAGATTATTTGAGAGAATTTGGGGATTAAATCCAAAAATCTTCTTTATTTCCTTTTCTAGAGTATTCGCTTTTTTCTTTAAATTATGGATTTTCTTTCTCAAATCTAAATAATCTTGTTTTGGAAAATAGAGCTCTCCAAACCTAAGACATCTACCTAAGGATATAGCGAACACGCAAAGCCGCACTCCATAAGTTTTATGTAAATATTCATCTAGCTTGTCCGGGGGAGAATCAAAAAATATATTATGTATGTCCATCGATATTTGTAAACACTAAAACTATAAAATCGTGGACTTCTAGAAGAAACTATACTCTAAGGAGATTCGACGTACGAAGAAAAAGTTGTGTTTTGTTGACTAAAATACTTAGTTTACATGATGCTTTATATGCGACACTAATTCCGCATGCAATTATTGCTTCTGGACCTTCAGATAATGGCGGACAGTTCCCTCGTCAATTCCCAGCTCTCTAGCGGTTCCTCGGATGCCCTTCTCTCTAATGGCTGCTTCGAGGTCCTCTATAGGAATAGTCCTCAGCGTAGACCGCCTGGCCTTCGACCTAGCCTCGATCTTATAACCTTTTAATGCTCGATGGACAGCATCCTTCGTACATCCCAGCACTTCAGCAACATCCCTAACGGATCGTTCTTCCTTGACATAAAACTTGATCAGATCTGATTTCGATGGACCTGGGCCAGCCGGTGGACGGCCCCTTTTCACTTCTCGTCCGATAGCTTCCTCATATTTGATTCTAGCCATTACTAGAATTATATGTTAACCATCTTCCTTTGTTAATGAAGAGAAATATCTAGCGTTGCCTTCCATAAGGTCTATTGGAAGATAGAATTACTTGACGTTGGCCCGCTCCCCGGTCTTCAGCGACCTCCGGATCCGGCGGCCGCCCGCGCGGATGTCGAGCCAGTAGTGAGGGCCGCGCTTTGTGATCATGGCCTATTTTAATTCTCTTTTTGAGACGACAATCTCATGGCAGTTTTCACAATAATAATTAAAGAAACCCAACGAATTCGTGGGCCCAATTCTGAAAGGTGGTACGACAATCCGAGTACTTTTGCAATAAGGACACTTTCCTTCTTTTATTTCGAAAAGACGTTGACTGCAATTATCACATATCCTGTCCCGTTTTTCTTGTTTTAACCATTTAGGTAAATGAAGCATAATGTTGTCATCATCGATCCTATTTGAGATAAGCCGGCTTTTTAATTTGAGATCACAACTTCGTTTTCCTCGATTTGAGCAATAGCGCATTAGATATCTCGGAATCGGTTCTTCTAAAAGAAGAGGATATTTCTTTTTAATTTGTTGTTCTATCGTAGGATCTAGTTTTGTATTAAAAAGTGTTTTTGATTTCGATAGTTGATGAACTGTTATATTTCTTGCCCCACTGAGATCAGCTCCGCTGAGGTTTGCCCCCAGCAAGTTTGTTTCGCTGAGATTTGCTCCATCAAGATTTGCCATGAGAAGGTTCGCCCCGCTGAGGTCTGCTCCGTTGAGTTTAGTCCAATGAAGATTTGCTCTAGAGAGATTTGCGCCACTGAGATTAGCTCCGGAGAGATTAGCCTCATAAAAGTCTATTCCACTAAGTTCTGCGTCATCTAAATCTGCTTCATGAAAATCAGTTCCACGAAGATCTGCTTTATAGAGATTTGTCCTACTAAGTTTGGCCTTACTAAATGTTGCCATAAAAAGCTTTGCCTCACGTAGGTTCGCTTCGCAGAGATTCGATCCGCTAAAATCTGAATTGTTTAAAATTGCTTTTTCTAAAAAGCACCCAGCAAGATCTATCTTTGATATTCGATAGCGGTTTAATCTTTTGATATTTCCAACGATTCTGTGTAAAGCTTCGGGCTCTTTCCATCCCCGATAATCGTCGATTTCTTCTTGCCATCGCTTTATATCGCGCCTTCTTTCTCCCCACAGATTGAAAAAAGCAATTAATATTCCGAAAATGAATATATCGAAAACGACTCCGAAAAACTCGCTTAATAGATTCTCAGCAAATCCGGACGAGGGATCTTCGTTTATCGTAATTTTTAGAACAAGAAATCCGAGTACTATAAAGAAGAAAGCTGATGTGGCCAATCGATTTTCGCCAATAATTACTATAAATTTAAAAAGCAATTTGGCTAATATTTTTATTATTCTGAGAAATAGTGAGTGCGCCCTATAAAGAATCCATGTAAATTTTATATTCATAGCCTAATAATGAGATATCTCTATCACTTCCACCATCTATCTCACTGAGGCGACAATTCGCTAACCAGCGTCCATCTTTAATCCGGGGGGGGCCAGCGGCCAGGGGCCCGGTCCCGCGCGCCTCAAAAGGCCTTCCTGATTGACTGGTCTTTTCTCCGATATCGTGTTCTTCCTTTTGCTAGATCTCGAACACTTTGAGCACCTCGTCACCATAATGGTTGATCACCTTCACTGCGATTTTTCCGGTTGAGGGCTTCTCGAACGGTCGGCTCTTGGTGCTGTAAAGACTCGACCAGGCCGCCTCGTCGATCTCGGCCCTCAGCGCCCCTTTGAGTTTTTCATATGGTTCGTCCAAGCCGGTGAAATAAGCGTGGCGGACAAAGAAGCTCTCGCCGTTGTAATCAGTGTCGATAAACCAACAGGCAATATCATCTGTGGACGACGAACGAATCTCTCCGGTCGTTGGATCGTATACGTCTATTCCCTTGATCTCGGCTATCAGCGTTTTGTCTTTCTGCTGTTTAATCTCCACGTCTGGCTCACCAAATACCATAAACAAATTCCCTGCCCCAGTTATTTTAAGCAATTCATCCCCCATCGCCAAGTCGGGGTTCATCTTGGTGGGTAACACTATCAGTTTGCCATAACGCTTAGCCTCTTCAGCGACATGAGGATCGAAAGCGAAGCCAGTGACGAGCAATAGGTCGTACCCAACACCCTGGACCGATTCTTTTGCAGCCTCTTTCACTTGCTGCGGCCCAACCGTTCCCTGCTCCGGGCCGATGGAAACTGCCACGCGCTTAGTCTTACCATCCGCATCGGTGAATTCCCCGGCCGCGTGGAGCCAGCGCCCGGCATGGGGATTGAGCACATCGAAATTGAGCCGCTCGCCCCTCTTGGTGTTCTGCACGCCCGCCTTGCGCAAGTTGTCCAGGATCATCGTGGCAAAGTCCTGCTCCCGCTGCGCTTCCTGCTGAGTGACAGAGCCGTCCATGTTCTCGTCCGCGGTGGCAAGCACGCGGTGCGGCGAGAGGCTTTCGACCGTGAACGGGCCGCTGACGCGGACTGTCTTCTTGTCCTCATACGGCTGGTCGTAGAGCGTCTCGGATTCGGTATGGCGGGCAATCGCCGCGTCGATCTGCTCGCGGCTCATGCCCTCCTTGAGGTCAGGATTGTTTACGATGGACTTGAGCGTGATATGAGGCACACGGTCGTAAACGAAACCTTTGCGGATGTCATTCTCAGTCGAATGTGGAGGAGGCATCTTGCCCGTGAATTCGGCTTCCTTCTTGATTCCGGCGGGAGAGTCGGCGAGCAAATAGTACGGATACCTGGCAGCCATGAGCCGCGTACGAGCGAGGGCCAAGGCGACGCGGCTCGTATCGCAAGTGATCCAGCGTCGGCCCCACTGCTCGGCGACATAGGCCGTCGTGCCGCTGCCGCAGGTCGGGTCCAGCACCAGATCGCCGGGGTCGGTGGTCATGAGAAGGCAGCGTTTTACGACTTCGACACCTGTCTGAACGACGTATACTTTTTGCTCCTCGCGGAGAAATCCACCAAGCTGTGTATCCTCCCAGAGATTCCCCATAATTGTGAGAGGAAAGTCATCAAAATATCGCTTATATAGAAGCGTGGAGCCGCTTGAACCAAGCCTGTCGGCAATTGCAAGCTTTTGGAGTCCGGCAGAATTCGTTTTCCATCCTCCAGAACGTGGAACGAATACTTGATTTTTCCACGTGAAGGGCTGCCGAGTGGAGTCGCTACCTGATTGAGAGACCATGTCTCCATAGCACAGTAGACGTCCAAGCTTGTCAATCTGGTCTATCTGGGTAAGTTCTTCGCTCGTTAGATTTCGAATAGATCCATCGGGCATCTCGACCTTCTTGTAGGTCGTCTGGACGAGTTCGGCGAGGGATTTCGGGCGATAAAGTGCCCTGAACTTCACTTGGTCCCGATCCTTCGCATACCAGAGCAAGTAATCAAAGACTGGAGCGAGCAGCTCGCTCGTCTGGCTGGTTGTCTTGGCAAATGCGACAGTCGCGCAATATCCCTCTGAGCCGAATACTTCATCCATTACGCATCGCACCAAATGTACGTTCTCATCCCCAATTTGAACGAATATACTGCCGGTTTCGGTAAGGAGTTCGCGTGCGACGACGAGACGGTCGCGGAGGTACGCGATGTAGGAATGAATACCGAGCTTCCAGGTGTCGCGGAAGGCGCGCACTTGTTCGGGCTGGCGAGTGGCGTCCTCGGCCTTGCCGTCCTTTACGTCGCGCTTGCGCGTGCTCACCTGCCAGTTGGAGCCGAACTTGATGCCATAGGGCGGGTCGATGTAAATAGCCTGCACCTTCCCTTTAAGACCCTCCTTCTCAGCCAGACTGGTCATCACCAGCAACGAGTCGCCCAAGATCATCCTGTTGGACCAGTTGCCGGCGTGATGGTAGAAATCAACGCGTTGGTCAAATTCTTCGGGTAGGCCGTTAAAGTCGGCAAAAAGATCGGGCTGATTGTCGCCTGGATGTTCTTTACGTGGTAGGGCGTTGATGAGAGCCTGGGGATGAATCTTTTCTTGGATATATATGGGTACTACAGGCACGGCGAGGCTCTTGGCGTCCTGCTCGTCCTTGCCTTTCCAGATAAGCTGCGGGTCGAGTGAGGAGTCGCGCTGATAGAGCATAGTCTTGGGCGCGTGCTCATCCTCGGCCACAAAGTCGCGCAGCTCCTCTGTAGGGATATTGGCGCGTTTGTCCTTGTGGCGGATAGACTCGACCGGAGTGGAGCCGGTTTTTGTCTTGGTTCGTTCCTTAGCCATACGAGTTTTCTCCTCTATTTAACAGCTGCGAACAGCTTCTTGAGTCGCGCGGCAATCAGCTTTTCGCGGGCCACGATGAAGTCATTGAACCGCTCCAGTTTCCATAATTCAGGAACGTCGGGGATCAAATGACGTTTCTTGAAGCCATCATCCCGGGTGGCAATCCACTCCTCAAACGGCTTGTCCAGTTTCGCAGTATTCTCGTGCGCAAGAAGCAGTTGGAGGTTGCCGATGCGATTCATTTTTGAGCGGTATTGGTTGATCTGACTCGCATCGAGGCCAGCGGCTTCAAGACTATTAGGCCTGAATAAGCTCTGTGGAAAAATGTGGTCCTGGTGAAACGTCATAGTTCCCCACCCGCTTTCCTCATAAAGGAGGGTGAGTGCGAGAAACGTAAGCCTGAGGCCATAGGTCAGAGAGAGAACATTGTCCACTGTATAGTCGTCAAAGCTTGCGGTGCGCCCCGACCGCTGTATGATCTCGGCAATCTGTTCGGTCGGAAAGTCTGACTGTAATCCATTGAGATTCTTTATGACCGTTCGCGTATCTCGGAGAAGATTATCAGAAGACCCGCCAAACACACCATTGAGGAGGGCCGTGCCGATCCATTTTCGAACTCGGGAGGCGTTGCTTGCCTCAAACGGTGTGCTCCCGCGAAGGGTGAGGCCTGGTCGGCGGAAAAGATAATAGATCAAGGGGACTAAAGCATTGGCGCTTGTTAAATTTTCCCGGTCGATGCCGAAGAAGTTTACAAGGCCGACCGCTCGCTCGACAGCGCTCTTGATGGCATTCCAATTATCCTGAATCTTCTGCAGATTCTGGTTGTTGAAATTTTCCACCTTGTAAGCAATAGGAAGATCCGTCACAACCAGACAGGTTTTCATGATAAAATCTTTGTCGAAGTCGTTTTTGCGCGCAAGTTTTTCGTTAAGGCGGTCCACAAATCCGTATATTTCATCACGTGCATTGACTCCGCTCCATTTTGACGTGATCATGGAAAGTAGAAGGTCGGACTTGCTCAGCTTGGTTCCGCCTTCATTTGCACGGACGAAAATATCTAACACGCGATCGTAGTCTTGATCGCTTTCGGTATAGAAGGCAATGATCTCGTCTTTCCAAATAGCTCGATAAAGACGTTCAATATTCCTTCGAAATACAAAAGTCTGGCCCTTTGTTAAGTCATCTGGCAATGCCTCTTCTGCCTTCTCTCGGAAGGCATCGAAAGCTTTCTCCGTGTCGAAGTCGAGAATTTTCCCAACTTCAAACCAATAATGTCGCATATCAGGCTTTGGCGCCTTATAGAGGAATGAAAGACCATAGTAGACGCCAGTCTCGGAACTGTTATTTTCTTCTTCTGCCCGAGGATCTTTCAGTAGGTCAAGGTATAGCTTTTGCTTTACCCAAGCGTCCGGATTATCCCATCGCTTGTACTTTTTCTTGATAACATAGCTTCCTTTCAAGCCAATCAACAACGAGGTAAGCCGCTGTTGACCATCCAACACCAAGGTCAGGTTTTGAACGCCATTCGTATTGGCCAGAGTGTTGTGTGTGCCGCCATCCTTGGCCTCACTGACGAACTCGTAGGCCTCCCATTTGTCTCGATTTTCCGACATCAACTCCCAAAATAAAAATGAGCTGATGGGATATCCTCGAAGAATCGAGTCGAACAACTTCACAATTTTTTCCTGATTCCACACGAACTCGCGCTGAATGGCAGGCAGAAAATATTGTGAGTTCAGGTGCCCGACGGTGATTTGAATTGACTCCGAACGATAACTCATCTATTTCTCCTAATAGCAGCCCGAATCATGTTCTCCGCATCCCACGGGTCGGCGATTTCGATAAAAGCCCAACGACCGTAGACACCGTGGTTATTGACTGCCGGGATCCAGAGCGTGCGCGCGGTAGCAACTTTGGCTGCTTTGTCTTTCTTCTTCTCGCCTGTAACTTCGATGAGCAGGTTTAGGAGGTTTCCCCTGCCGTGGCCGTCATCAATGCAGGCGATAAAGTCCGGGATGTAGTTCTTTTCCTGGCCCCCTAAAATGTAGGGGATGTTGAAGCCGAGGTTGTGGTTTTTGACGTAGCGGACGATCTCGTTCATATCTTCGAGCGTCTGGGCGAGTTTCTGCTCCCAGGAATCGGTATCGGCAACGACATGGGAGATGTGGCATTTATCATCCCGAGTGGCGAAGACCGGGCGCGTCGTGTCGAAGTCAACGTAGCGCGTCGAGCCGAGCGTGTCGTAAGGCCGGAGGATTGGTTTGAGCGCTGGTGTGCCGTCGGTAGACGCGACGACGGCCTTGTAGATGCGGTCGGTCGCATCGTCAGCGAACTCGGTCAGCAGCAGCAGCTGAGGGAAGGTGTGATCCTTGAGCGTTACGCACTCGGCCAGCCAGCGTTTGGCGATGGCCAGCAGTTGTGGAAAGAGCCAGGGCTTGTCGTTGCCGTCGTCATCGCGGAAGTATTTTTCGAGCGTGCGCTTGGCAAGTAGAAAGGCGACCTCGTTGAGCCGTCGGCGCTTGAGGTCGTCGAGGGTGTGAATGCTCGATTCGCCGATGATGGGCGCGATCTCGGTCTTGGTGGGAATGTCAGCGGTCGAGAGGGAGAGCCTGGAGTCCTCGGAAAAGGTAGCGGTAAGGCGTTCGCCAGTGATGTCATAACGGTAACCGAGCAGGCGAGGAAAGGTTATTTCGCAGGCGATTCGTTCTTCGAGGGCCCGGACGCGGGTTGGCAGCGGGCCGGGCTTGGGGTCCTTAGTCGAACCACTGCACGGAATGAACGAGAAGGGCACTCCGTAGACCTCGGCATATTCAGGCTCGAACATGCCTTGCTCGTTGGCGGCGTAGCTCATCCGTCGTAGGCCACGGCCGACAACCTGCTCGCAAAGAAGCTGCGTGCCGAAGGCGCGGACGCCCAGAACATGAGTTACGGTGTTAGCGTCCCAGCCCTCGGTAAGCATAGAGACGCTGACCACACACTTGACGTGCTCGCCGAGCTTGCCGGCCTTGCCGACGGTGTTCATCACCTCGCGGAGCAGGTCTTCGTCGGTGAGGGTCTCTGCATCGCGGCCGGGGAAGCGGGTGCGGTACTCGGCCTTGAACTCGTCGATCTCGCGGTCGGCAATCTGCTTGAAGTCGGAGCTCATCGCCTCGCCGGACTCAAGCTGCTGGCTGTCAACGAGAATAGTGTTGGGACGTCGGAGCCAGCCGCCGTTGGCGTCGTCATTGCGGAAGATAGGAAGCTGCCCAGCCTGGACGACGGTTTTATTGGCGATTTGCTTCTCCCAGCCGGCGATGTAATCGAAGACGAGCTTTGAGACGTTTGTGTTGTTACAAACGACAATGAAGACGGGTGGAGTGATGCCCTTGGCGCGGGCGTCAGTGTTGTTCTCCCAGAGACGGTAATATTTCTCGTAGTTACTGTAGAGACTGTGCAGGGCACCCTGCAGCTCGACAGGGAGCTTGGGCTCGCTGCTGAGGGCCCCAGCCTTGCGACCCTTCTTGGGAAGGTGTTCGCGGATGCGGAGCCACAGGTCACGGTAGGTCGGCTGTTCACCGACCATTGAGTCATCGGCCACGGGGACGCGAGGCACCTTCACGATGCCGGCTTCGATGGAGTCGATGAGCGAGAAGTCGGAGACCACCCAAGGGAAAAGCGTACCCTCGGGGTAGCCGGAACCTCGCAGGAAGAACGGCGTCGCGGATAGGTCATAAATGACCTTTACGCCGATCTTGGCTTTCACGGCCTCGATGCCGGAAATCCAAACACGGGCTTCTTCATCTCGCTTCTTGGCTTCGATGCGATCATCCCCTGTGAGGTTTTCGTCCTCGCCGTCCGGCTTGCGGCGGTAACAATGATGGGCCTCGTCACTCAAGATGATGATGTTCTTCTTGTTGCCCAATTCGCGGCAGACGCGACGGACCATCTGGTCGGGTGTTTCGGTGAAGGCACCCGTATCGCCCTCGGCGAGAATCTCCTTGGTTATCTTGCCGGCAGCGATCTTCTCGCGCAGTTTGAAGGCGTGGAAATTTGTGATGAGAATCTTCGCTTGGCTAAGTTGTTCCAGTGATTGAGTCGGAATGATGTCGCGCTGGCGGAAGTAGTTCTGTGGATCGTTTGGGAGCAACACGCGGAGGCGGTCCCGGATCGTAATGCCGGGCGTTACGATGAGGAATGTGTCGGAGAAGCGCGCGTCCTGTGGATTGGCAAGCTTGTTCAGTGTGTGCCAGGAGATGAGCATAGCCATAACGATGGTTTTCCCGGACCCAGTGGCCATTTTGAAGGCCGTGCGGGGAAGGCCCGGGTTCGCCGTGTCGTTCGCCTGGCGTATCGCGTTTTCTATCCAGGCATCACCGTACTTGTTAGCCACCTCGGTAATAAAAATGGCGGTTTCAAGGGCTTCGACCTGGCAGAAAAAAAGCTTTTTCTCGCGGTCGGGCTCCGTCCAATAAGAAAGTAGCCGGTTTGTGGTAGGCGTCACCCCGACGTAACCGCCTTGCCTCCAGATCTTCACCCGTTCGCGGATCTGGTTGACGAGTTTGTTCTCTTCAATCCGGTCCTTCGTCCATTCGGTGTCGAACACGAGCTGCTTACCTTTTTTACGAGGCTGAGCAATCGGGATGAAATAAGAACTTATCCTGCGACCGCCCTCAATTTCGTTGGTAATGCCATCGTCGGTGAAGCGAAAATGCCGGGTAGGTTCGCAAAATGGCGAGTTAATGACAGGGTTCTCGATTACGACTTGCTTCATGGGAGTTTCACCTCGCGTGCCTCAGCATAGAAATTGGTAAGTTTTCCTTTCCTGGCCAGGGGTAAGAATATACTTTTCCCCCAGCGTGCTAATTTGCCGTTCTGTGCAGCGAATCTCCCCGATTAGCCACGCCTGAAATATATCGCCTGCCGTACCCAGATGTCAATGTAAAGAGCAAACCTCTCCTCTTGTTACAAATATGTCACAGATTCGGTTGAAAAGCGGGTAAACTAAGATATTGGAGCGGAAAGGAAGAAACAGGGCAAAGGATTGATACGAGTAGCCTGTAACAGAGGATAAATAAGGAGTCTCCCTAAGGTTCTGATATTAATCTACTGTTAGTTTTTCCTTTTTCTTTCGATTAAGCAGCTTCTTTATGAGGCTTTCATAGAATGGATCCATACAAAAAGTTATCACGAAGGTGAAGATCATTAAGCCAATCGGAAAAAATTGATGAAGCCTCAGAAAACGATTTCGAAGAATAAACAAAATAATAAAAACAAATAGATCAGTAAGTATCCAAAATTTAAATAGGTTGATTTGAAAGCGAGAAACATGGTGAACAAAAACTCTTTCGAGAATCCAAATAGTATCCATTAGATATAACGTCATGAACCAAATATAATAATCATCTGGTTTGGAGTTGTTAAAGGTGTAAACGAGCTGATATCCAAAAAACACCATTCCCAAATCAGTGATAATATCCAACAAAATAGTTTTTTTTACAATTTGCCCGATTTTTTCTACCCATTTTCTATAGGTGTAGTAGTAATTAATTATTATGGCGATAGTTAAGAAGAAAAGAAGACGGGAGGCTGTTGAAGAGATCTTTGAATACCGTTCAAAAAGAATTCCCAATAGAATGCCAAAGGCCACATCGATAATTGATATATTTAAGGCGTATAGCTTTTTAATATTCTTCATTTTATACTAAAGATAAGAATTTCCTTTTTCAGCAGCGTGATGAATTGCCGCCTAGGGAAATAAATCTCCCCTCTTGATCACCCAGTAACTATATCGCCGGACGTGCTGAGGTGTCAACAACTCCGAATTTATTAACTTATGATACATCGATTAATATCTTGAATTATATAAGGCGGCATATCCTCCCGGCTTTCTTTCAACAGAGAGAGGCGGTTGGTCTCCGATCGGGAAGATCAGGCAAGAATGTGCATAGGACTAGAGAGAAATGGTTTAACCAGACTTCTTCCCATGTCACATATATGTCACAGATTCGGTTGAAAAGCGGGTAAACTACGGTATTGGAGCGGAATGGGAAAAACAGGGCAAAGACTTGAATTTACAGGCAAATAAGGTGGGGTGAGTGAGGGGTCTCGAACCCCCAACCTTCGGATCCACAGTCCGATGCTCTAACCAGTTGAGCTACACTCACCGTCCGTTGCGAGGCAAATGATTTTCTCATCCCGGGTCGATCTTGTCAAGACTTTGTGTAATTAAATTAAAAACAATAATTTACAAATAAATCGGTCTGAACAATGGGTTTGGCTCCGCTGCGCCGGACTTCAGCGTTTCTGGCCTTCGATGAGGTCGAGGACGTCGGCCGAATCGCGCCAGCGGGGCCGGACTTTGACCTGGAGGTCGAGGTAGACACGAGTCTTGAGAATATCCTCGATTTCCCGGCGGGCTTCGCTCCCGATCGCCTTGAGGAGCTGGGCCCGCCGGCCGATGACGATTTTACGATGGGAGTCCTTCTCGACCAGGATGCTGGCCTGGAGGTAGGTGACGGGCGGGCGGGGGTCACGGGCTTCCGGCGCCTCGGGGCGGCGCTCTTCGATCTGCTCGACGAGGACGGCCGTCACGAAGGGCAGTTCCTGTTCGACGCGGCCGAGGAGTTTTTCGCGAATGATCTCGGCCAGGAAGAATCGCTGGGACTGGTCCGAAATCTCGCTCGCCGCATAAAGCCGATCAGCTTCGGGCAGGACGCGAAAGAGGCAGTCCTCGAACCGGTCGAGGTTGGTCCCCTTGAGGGCCGAGATGGGGATGATCTCCTTGAAATCGAGGAGGTCCTTGTAGCGGTCGATCAGGGGAAGGAGTTTGTCTTTCCGGATGAGGTCGACTTTGTTGAGGAGGAGGAAGAGGGGCTTGGAGACGATTTTGAGCGTTTCCAGGACGAAGGCGTCCCCGTGGCCGAAAGGCTGGGCGGCGTCGACGAGGAGGCAGACGAGGTCGGCCGTCTGAAGGGAGGCGAAGACGAAGTTCATCATCCGGCGGTTGAGGCCGTGGAGGGGCTTGTGGATGCCGGGGTTGTCGATGAAAACGATCTGCCCGCGGTCGGTGGTCTTGATCCCCAGGATGCTGATCCGGGTCGTCTGGGGTTTGTCCGAGACGATGGCGATCTTCCGGCCCAGGATCCGGTTGAGAAGGGTCGACTTCCCCGCGTTGGGGCGGCCGACCAGCGCGACGGTCCCCGAGTTCATCGGTCGGGCCCTTCCGTCTTCCCGGGATGCTCCCGAACTCGGAGTTTCTTGACGCGCTTAGGGTCGACATCGAGGATTTCGAAGCCGAGGCCCTTGTGGAAGACCGTCTCGCCCTTGCGGGGAAGCCGCCCCAGCTGATGGGTGACCAGGCCGCCGGCGGTGAGGAAGTCGTCCTCGGCCAGGTCCCGGTCGAAGCGGTCCTCGA
>Ga0299912_10002234_pt1 | contig 15871 bp, 14 predicted proteins | sample RVTome_2_FD_207667 | JGI IMG/M metagenome (GOLD analysis project Ga0299912, IMG submission 207667) | Soil microbial communities from uranium-contaminated site in the Upper Colorado River Basin, Wyoming, United States - RVT95D214 (version 2) ... | reverse complement strand
CGGGCATCGGCAACTCCCGACGCCCTCTTCGGGTTCCACGTTCTGTCGGTCTCGATGTAAAGAACACATTGGCTGCCGAGACGGTCAGGCGCCGGAAGCTCAACGGCTCTCCAACCCGCATTCGAGATCGAAACCTCGCGGATAAAGGTCCGTCGCCTGAAAACGTCCTCAACCCAAAAAAACGGACCCGCACCGGCCGGCGGCGCAGGTCGGGATGGGCTGCCCGCAGGCGGATAACAACGACGGGCTTTCCCAGGACGAGGGGGATCCCTCCGTATTCCCGGGTCCAGCGGAACTGGCCGCCGTCGGGGGCCCGTTCGGGGGCGTACAGCCCGAAATCCGGGGCCAGCCCGAGCGCGCGCGTCCGGGCCGGCAGCGAAAGCGCGTGCGTAGAATTCCAGAGATGGACGCCTCCATAGACGAGAAGGACGGCGGCGGCCGCCGCCATCAGGAGGCGCGGGGATTTGCTCTTAACAATTTCGGAGGGGCACTCTTCAGCCTGCGGCCGGGACAGGGCAAAGAGCAGCCCGACCAGGAACCAGAGCAAATAGTGGACCTCGGGGCTCCCGATATAGGAATGCATCTGGGCGTCGATGGCAAAGGCCAGGAGCCCGGAGGACGCGCCAATGGCCAGGAGCCGCGGGCCTGCCCTTTCCGGATAGGCGCGTGTTCCGGCCCGTATCGTTCGGCCAGCGCCGCCAGGAGCCAAGCTGCAAGAAGGACGCCCGCGATTCCCATTTCCGAGACGACCTGCAAGACAAAATTTTCCGCTGATTCCGGGTTTTGGCCGCTGGCTTTATAAAGGCCGGTGATGTTCGGCGCTTCGATGATGAACGCGCCGACGCCGACTCCGGTCAGAAGATGCTGGCCGGTCATCCGCAGGGCCGGCAGCCACTGGGCCTGGATCCTCCACTCGACCATTCGCCTCGCGTCTTTGAACCGCTCCACGATTTTCGGGCCGTTTAACGCTTGGAAGACGGGCTTCACCAAGACGGCCAGTCCGCCGGCCAGCAGGGCTGCGGCTAAAAAAATCGTCAGGACTATCTTCCGCCGGCCCCCATTTTCCGCGCCTCGGCCGCCGAGCCAGGCAGCGAAGGCGGGCCCTGCGGAAGCGGCGAAATACACCGCGGCGGCCAGAATGGCGAACAGGGCAATCTTTGAGCCCGAGACCAGGAGGCCGGCTAAGGCCGCCAGCACAACGAGCGCAGCGGCAATTCTGGCCTTGGCGCCCCGCGCCGCCAAGGCGGCCCCCAGGAACAAGGGGGCGGCCACCGAGGCGAAAGCGCCCAAGGCCATGGCATCCTTGAACGTTCCGTTAACCAACTGGAGCAGGATGCTCGTTGGGTTAACCCCCAGCTCACGGCAGCCGATATGCTGGATAAAGGCAAAGGCCAAGGCGGGTAGGCTGCCCGCGCCAAGGGCCACTACGGCCGCCATGATGTCTTGCTTGGTGCGCAGGGTCCGGGATAGGATCCAGAAAAAGGCCATGCCCGTCAGATACGTCGCGGCTGTCAGGATGACGCTCATGAGGGCGCCGCCGGCGCGGACTCCGTAGGCGTTCACAGTCAGCTCCAAAAAGCGAGGACTCAGAAAAGGAAAAAAATTCGCGTAGCGATAGGCCGTGACCGCCGCGGATACAAAAACAAGGAAGCCGAACGACAGCAAAGGCGCCTTCAACCGGAGTGGAAGGGCCGGCCCGCCATCCAGCTCCCGGCGGCGCAGCAAAAATCCTAGAAAAACGAACAGGAAGAGGACGAGGGCCGGCGGAGCGAAGGGCAGGGGCTCGGCGATCCCGAAAAAATAGGGCAAGCTGTTGACTAGGGGGAAGGCCCCGATGAAAAACAAAGTCCCCTTCCTCAAGTCCTTCCAGGCCAGGTAGCCGCCCGCGACCAGGATGGGAACAAAGACGACCTGGAATGAAGCGGCCAGCGGGACGTACCCCCGATAGAAAAAGGCCAGCCCAGATACATACAGGAGGATTGCCAGCGGGCGCCAAAACCGCGCCCGTGTTCCGGCCATCTGTGAGGCTCTCCTTTCAGCGAAGGGGAACGGGCGCGTTCAACCGGGCGGACCGGTAAACCGCGTCGATGATCCTGTTGGCCTGAAGGCCGTCACGGCCGGACCCCAGCGGCTGGCCGCCTTCCAAGATCGCCCCGGTAAATTCCCGCCATTCCTCATCCCAGGAAATGTCCGGGCCGGGGAATTCTTCGACCTCCTCGTCCGGCGCTCCCTCGGCGTATTGCCCCGGGTTTTCCGGGTCGGCCCGTCGCATCCGGCGGACCAGCTTTTCCATCCCGTAGCTTCCACCCAGGCCCTCGACATGAAGAGAACCTTTCTCGCCGAAGATCTCGAACTGGAACCTGTTTTTCCAGTGCGTCCAACTGACATGAAGGGAGGCCGTTCGCTCCCCTTCCGCCCGGAGGAGCATTATGGCGTTGTCCTCAACCAGCATGGGCCAATAGGCCGTGCGGACATGTCCATAGACTTCCACGATCTCACCCAGAAACCAACGGCACAGGTCAACGATATGAACGCCCTGGTCGAGCAGCACGCCGCCGCCGGCGATCTCGGGGTCCGCGCGCCATTCATGCTCATAGCCGGGCCGGCCGCCGTGCCCGTACACGCCACGGACATGGTGCAGGGGGCCCAGGGCGCCCGCCGCGACCAGCGCCCTCGCCCGGCACAGGGCCGGATGGTGGCGGTGATTGAAACCGGTCTTCAGGATCCGCTGCCTGAGGGCGGCCGCCCGGCACAGCCCCTCGGCCTCGCCGGCGTTCCGGCCTAGGGGTTTTTCGCATAGCACGTGGCATCCCCGCTCCAAGGCGGCTGCCGCCACGGCGAGGTTGAACTTGTTAGGGGCCGCGGCAATGACCGCCTCCAGCCCGGGGGTGTCCAGAGCTTTCCGCCAATCATCAAAGGCGCGGGCGCCGGTCGCGGCCGCCAAGCCGGCCGCCCGGCCGGGGTCTGTGTCGCAGATTGCGACGAGCCAGGCGCCGTGGCCGCACGACTTCAGGGAGTCCGCCCGTTTGCGGCCGATGAGCCCGGCCCCCACAATGGCCGTCTTGATCATGGCCTGCCTTTTCGGAAATTCCTCCCGTCGATGCGGCGGAGGACATACAGGTCTTCATCCGGAACGGCCTTGCCTGCCGCCCAGTCCCGCCAGGGGTCCCACACGGCGTTGATGTTCCTGCCGCTGAGCCCATCGGCCGCCGGGGAGGCCAGGAAGGAGACAAGCTCGGCCGCGGCGCGGGCGGAATCGAACCCCGTCCGCTCCTTGGCTCTCACCGTCTCGTATTCGCTCCCGACGCGCTCGGGGGGAGCGGCCAGAATGTCCTCGATCATACGGGTGCGGACGATGCCGGGCGAGACGGCATAGGCTTGGATGCGGTGCGGCCGGAGTTCGTCGGCCAGGACCTCGGTGAAACGGACGATTCCCGCCTTGGCCGAGGCGTAAGCGGAAAAATTCGGACGGGAGTGATTTGCCCCCCCGCCGGAAAAGTTGATGATTTTGCCCCGGCCCCGGGCCATCATGGCCGGCAGTGCGGCGCGGCAGCAAAGGGCCGTCCCGATCAGGTTGATTTCGATATTCTCCCTCCAGCGCCGGATATCGACCTCGACGAAACGGCCGATGGGCGGCTGGACGCCCGCAGCGTTGACCAGAACGTCGACGGCCCCCGAAATCCGCTCGGCAGCCCGGACGATTTTTTGGACGTCCGCTCGGCGCGAAACGTCGCCGGAGATCCCCCGCAGGCGGCCCGCCCGCCCCAGCTCGGCGACGGCGGCCCGGACTTCGCCTGCCGTGCGGGCGGCGATAACGACCGAGGCGCCCTCCTCCAGAAATTTTTGGGCGACGGCCCGGCCGATCCCCCGGCTGCCGCCGGTGACCAGGACGACGCGGCTCCCGGTGGCCATTATCTCCTCCCCCCGCCGAAATCGGCGATGACCTTGGTCCCTTCGAATTCAAACCTGTAGCGCATTTCGCGCAGGCCCATCCCGGCCATGGCCGCCCGCAGCTCTTTATAGCCATCTTCGCAGTAGAACAGGAAAAAGCCCCCTCCGCCGGCGCCCGAGATTTTTCCGCCTAGCGCGCCGCTCTGCCTGGCCACGGCGTAAACCTGGTCGAGCCAGGGGTTGGTGATGCCAGGAGCCAGCTCTTTCTTGCGGGCCCAATGCTCGTCGAAGAGCGGGCCGATCCGGGTGAGGTCGCCGCGCTCCAGCGCCTCGAGGATCTGAAAGCCGGTTTCCTTGATCAGGTCCAGGCTCTCCAGGACGCCCTTCTCATCTTCCCGGGCGGCCCGGCTCTGCGCCCGCAGGATCTCGTCGGCGCTCCGGGAGGTCCGGGTGTAGAAGGCCAGCAGGTTCCGGTTGAGGTCCTCCAGGGCTGCGGAGTCGATGCGGGCATTCCGCACAGTCACTGTCCCGTTCGGGGCGATGTCCAGCACTCGGATGCCGCCCAGGGCGGCCATGTACTGGTCCTGCTTGCCGATGGGCTTGCCCAGCCGGCTGATCTCCAGTTCACAAGCCCGTTCGGCGAGCGTCTGGAGCGGAAGGTGTTCTCCTTTCAAGCTGGCCAAGGCGTGGAGCAAGCCCACGGCATAGCAGCTCGACGAGCCGAGGCCCGTCCCGGCCGGGATGTCGGCCATGGACACGATTTCGAGGGCGTTGTCGATGCCCATCATGGCCATGGCCTCCCGGGCGATGTCGTGCTGCACCTCATCGCGGCGCTCGACCGTCTCCGAATGGGAGTATTTGACCCGGATCAGGTCGTCCACGATGGGCCTGTTGACGTTGATGAACATGTACTTGTCGATGCCCGCGGCGAGAATGAAGCCCCCGCGTTTTTCATAGTAGGAGGGCAGGTCCGTCCCCCCGCCGCCCAGGGTGAAGCGAAATGGTGTCCGGGTGATGATCATGAAGATCCTCTAACCTCCCGGTCCGTGGCCGCCCGGAGTAGGTCCGGCGTATCGACGGAGAGGAGGGGGCTTTTCAGGACGTAGGCCAGGAGAGTTTCCCCCCGCTTCAACAGGAGGGGAAAAACGTCCCGGCCGAAATCGGAAAAGCCGGGTTCCAGATAGTGGAAGAGGCGTGGCCCGAATTGATAGATTCCGGCGTTGACCCAGCGGCTAAATACAGCCCCTTTTCCCGGTTTCTCAAGAAACCGCAAGATCCGACCCTCTGCGTCAAACTCCACGATCCCCGACCCGGAGGTATCGTCATTCTCGAAAACAGCCAGGGTCCCCAGGGCGTCGGCCGCCTCCGCGAAACGCATAAAATCTAAAAAATCGAAGTCAACCGTATTATCGCCGTAAACGACCAGGAAGGGCCCTCCGCAGAGCTCCCGCTCGAGGTTTTTGACCGCGCCGGCCGTCCCCAGGAGCTCGGGTTCATAGGAATAGCGGATGCGCAGGCCCCAGGGTTCTCCGTCCCCGAAATTGCCCCTGATCGCCTCCGGCAGATGATGCAGATTGATGAAAACCTCCTTGACCCCCGCAGCCCGCAGGCCTTCGAGGTGCCGTTCGAGCGGGGACTTGCCGCCGACCGGGATCATGACTTTGGGCCGGGAGTCTGTCCATGGCCTAAGGCGCATCCCCCGGCCTGCTGCCAACACCACCGCTTTCATGTCAGATCCGCCCGGCCTCTCTCTCGCTCTGGATATAGGCGATGGCCTTCCCCAATCCCGACCGGAGGTCGGTCCGCGGCCGCCAGCCCAGCTCCCGGGCGCGGGTGATGTCGGCCAGGGTCACCTCCGCTTCGCCCGGCAAGTCGGGGCGGAAGAGGGGCTCCGGCCGCTTGCCCAGCAGCTCGCCGATAAGGTCGAGAATCTCGCGCACAGAATGATTCTGGCCCGAGCCGAGGTTGAACGTCCCACCGTCGGTCCGGCTGTCGGTCAGACAGAGCATGTGAAAATCATTGACGTCGTCCACGTAGACGAAATCCCGGCGCTTCTGGCCTGTCCCGAAGATGACGGGAGGCTCGTCCTTGAGGAGCTTGATAATGAAGGCGCTCATCAGCGGCGGGATCGTCCGGCGATAATCTTGGACCGGCCCGTAAACGCAGAAATAGCGCAGGCCGGTCAGGGTCAGGCCCTGGTTCCGGCCGTAAGCATCGGCCAGGCGCGCGGCGCAGGCCTTGCTGACCGCGTAGAAGCTCCGCGGCTGTTCCTCGGTTTCGGGCGTCGGCCAAATTGTTGTTCCCTCGTAAACGGCCGAGGATTCGGCCAAGACGACTTTTCTCACTCCCGCCCGGCGGGCGGCCTCCAGAACGCGGACCGTCCCCCCGATGTTGATGTCCGCGGTTTCTTGGGGATCGGCCTGGCAGTCGCTGATGCAGTTTTTTGCCGCCAGATGGAAGACAACATCTACTCCGCGGAAAAGTGGGTCAATCGCCTCGTCCCGGATATCCGCTCTAGCAAAGCGCACGCCGCGCGGGACGTTTTCTTTCCGCCCCCAGCTCAGGTTGTCCAGGCCGCTGATATCATAGCTCCCCTCTTCCAGCAGGCGGCGGGCAAGGTTGCTCCCCATGAACCCCGCGATGCCCGTGATGAACACTTTTACCGGCATGGCCTCCCTCTCCCCTAGAACCCGCGGCGGCCCTGGCCTGAAGGCAGGCCGCCCGTCACCAGAGGACTATAGGGCCGGCGGCAAAAGGCTGTCAAGGACGTCAGCGAAGGAGTTCTCCTTCCTGGAAAACATAAACGGCCCGGCGGCGGTCTTTGGCGCTGATCGTCCAGGCCCGGTCGGTGGCGATATCAATCCTGGATGCTTTGCGGAATTCGGGGGGGATGGGGACCTCCAGAACGGCTTCTCCGGGCTTGTCCATCGGAAATCGCGCGGCCGGCTTGCCGTCGAAACTGACGGTGAGGACGAAGCCGTCCGGCGAGGTGAAGGCCGGGACGGAGATCCGATAGCGGAACGACCTCCGGTCCTTCAGGTCGAAAAGGAAACTGACCCGGGGGGCGGCCCAGCCGTCCGGATAGAGGCCGGCGAAATAGAAATTGTCTCTCTCCATGTCGGCCGGGGTGAAGCGGTCGCCCCCGAAGAAAAAACCGGCTTTTTTCGTCTCCGCCTCCGGAACAATCCCCAACCGCCCGATCCGGGCGTTGACCAGGCGGTCGTCCGAACCGATGTCCCTGTTGATAAGCCGGAGTGCCCGCTCCGGGTTGATTCTCTTCCCGGCGCCGGCGAACCCAATCCGGCCCAATCCGTCTTGGGACGGAGTGAACGACTCAGACAAGAGTCGGGCCTGGGCCGTCATCTCCGCGGAAAAAACGATCCGACCGGAAAAATCGAGGCGCATCAGCACAGGCTCAACGGCCGGGGCGACCTCCAGGTGAAGCTTGATATGCAGCGGCTCCCGGCTGACGTTCTTGATCAGGAAGGCCGAGTTGTTCTCAACCCAGCGGAACCCGCTGCGGTCGAAGGCCCAAGGGCTGCGGGGGTAGATCTCGTAAGGGTACCAGCCCACGATAGCCGCTATTTCAGGGTTGGCCTGGCGGAAAATGCCGCGTCCGGTGCTGACCGGGAACAGATAGTTGAACAGGCGGCCGGCTTCGACGATCAGGAAATAGCCGGCTTCCCGGACCACGGCTTCGGCCGGGGGGCGGTTATCAAAAATGTCCTGGCCGGGATCGGACAACAGAAGGCGCGGCGTTGTCCAGCCGTTTTCCGTATACGGTCTTTCGTAGCGGGTCCGGAAATGCATCCGGCTGTTGTTGACCAGGAAGCGGACGCTGAAATCCTTGAGCACATAGGACGCCCAGCGGCCGGGATGGAAATCGGGAATGATGGCGGTCAGCGGCTCATGCGGGTCGAGGCCGGCCTTGGCCGCCGCTAACCCCCGGAGGGAGTCCTTTCTCGAGGCCCCTCTCCATTCCACCCAAACAGTACTCTCCCCCAAGCTGGCCCGGCCCAGGGTGATAATATTGACGGCGTTGAAGAACACCAGCAGGGCCAGGGGCAGACCGACGATTATCCGGGACAGGAAAGGCCTCTTCCTCACTCCCAGGACCGACCAGGCCCCGGCCAAAAACGCGGCGCAGAAGAAAAATTGGAACCACATGACCAGCTTATAGAGGAGGTGGTCCATTCGTGCAAAAAAGGCCAAGGCCATAGCCACGGCCAGCAGCCCGGCGACCGAGGCCCACAAAGCCCTCTTTTCAAAGGGAAAACGCAGAATCCCGAACCCGTAAAACGCGAACAGAAGCACGGAAAGGCCCATGACCGACCAGAAGACCGGCCGCGGGGCATTTATGAACGGCCAGGCGGTAACCGGGGCAGTGACCAGCCCCCAGGCGGTGGGGAGGCCCGTTTCTACCAGAAAATAGGGAAACTGGATGGGCCGCCGGGCTTCTTCTTTATCACCCCGGGCGAAAAAATGATCCAAGTGAGATTGATTGATTTCGTATTCGACCATGGGCCGAAATTTGACGTTGAAAAAAATAATCAGAACAAGGAGGACGATCCCCGCCGTTTTGGCATCATCCACGAAGCGCCGCTTCCCCCGGACCCACTGGATGATCCAATAGAGGCCCAGGGGTGCCAGGAGAACGATGGCCTCAATATAGAGGAGGATCGCCCCAATCATGGCCGTCGACCCCAGGCCGAGGTCCGCCGCCCGCCGAAGCGGCCTGAAGGCGCGATCCATGGCCCAAAAGCACAGGAGAATGACGGGCAGCCCCGCGGCTTGAGCGAACAGCTGGGCGATGAACCCGAAATAATGGAAGCTGAAAAAGGGAAGGAGGCAGACCGCGGCCAGAGCCGGCAGTCGCGGAAAGCCGAAGACGCCCAAAAACAGGAACAAGCCCAGCGGCGTCAGCATGGCGAATGAGATCAATACCGGGAAAAAAAGCTCGCGGACCTCGCCCTTGAGCACGACGGAAACGAAGGACAGCTGGTATTCCGGCCCTATCCGGTAAAATCCGCCCTGGAAATGAACCCGGACGATGGTGTCCACGCGCTCATAGACCGGATGCTCGCGGACGAGCTCCGGGTCGAGGCGCTCGTTGACGGTGTGATCCTTGAGGTAGTCGGCCACGGCGACATAGCCGTAGAAATCTTCGTTCCAAATGGACATATAGCTTCGGCCGACGATGAAAAACGGGGCGGCTAGGACGAGGAGATAAACGAGGCTGGCCAGCAACGGCCCGGCCTCCGCTCCCCGGATGCGGAAATACGTCCTGTCCCGGACGGCGGCCAAGACATTGAGGGTTAGGATGACAGCCAGCAGGATGACCGCGCTCGCGCGAGTGGGGAGATTGCCGTAAAACCCCAGGACATAAAGAAGGATGGCGTCGAGACACAACCCGAGCAGGGGTGACAAGACGAGCCGGAGCCCCCGACGGCCTTCCCGTAAAAACAAGCAGGCCAAAGGGTAGCCCGAGATGAAAAGGAACATGAAAGAGGCCAGCGCCGTCAGGAGTCCGATCATCGAACGGTCCTCCCCGGCCCTGCGGCGGCCTTCTCCTGGAAAGCATGGTCGATCAAGCGGAAGGACAGCCGGCGGCGGTCATGCGGGCCGGGAGTGAACAGCCGCGAGCTCCGGAGGAGCAGGGCGTTGCGGCCGGCTGCTCGGAGTTCCCCGGGGAGTGGGACCGTCATGGTGAACGTCCTTGCCGCCCCGAACCGGCACGTCCGGAGCCGGCGATTATTGAGGACGACGTCCAGGCGGGCGGGGACATTTCGGACGGGCCAATACCCCTTGAGGCTGAAATGGTCGGGGGCGCCGTAGAAGGAGAACTCGATTTTGCGCGTCACCCAGCCATCGGGGTAAATGTCAAAGTGCCGGTTGATGCAATAATTTATCACCTTGAAGAGGAACATCTGTTTTATCCGAGATCGCGCCGAATGGTCCAACCGGAGGCGGGTCGCCGCGCTCTCCAGCCCGTAGATGAAATAGGCCGGCGGAAACTGCAGCCCGGAGTGCTTGCGGGCCACGGAGACGATCTCCTTCCACCTCCGCCGCCCCCCCTTTCTGGTCTTGGTCTGGGCGTAATCCCGCATGCGGGCGGTGAGCGAGGGAAAATACAGCACGGGATATTTCTCCGCGATCCGAACCCAGAGGTCCCAGTCCATGCACCAGTGCAAGCTTTCGTCCAGCAGGCCGACTTCATCGAGAACCTTTCTCCGGATGAAGGCGGTCGGCTGGGCGATGTAATCGGAGACGGCCGCCAGCCGGCGGTAGTTGAATATCTTCTGAGTGTGGGGAAACGTCCCCAGCGGCGCCCCTTGCTCATCGACGATGACGGCCTCTGAGTAGGCCAACATGCAATCAGGATGCTTGGCCAGAAATTCTGCTGCCCGCCGGACGGCGCCCGGAGCGTAGGCATCATCGGAGTTCAGCCAGGTGACAATTTCGCCCGTCGCCCGGCGGAACCCCTTGTTGATGGCCTCGCTCTGTCCGCGGTCCTTCTCGCTCACCCAGCGGATGGACTTGCGCCGGCCGGCCCAGCGCCGGATAATGTCGAGGCTGCCGTCCGTGCTGCCCCCGTCGATGATCCAGTGTTCCAAATTCGGGTAATCCTGGCTGGCCACGGAACGGATCGTTTCCTCAAGATAAGCGGCCTGGTTCAAGGATGGCGTGACGATCGTCACGCGCGGGAGGCCGGAGGCTGCGGGCCGCGCCCTCATTCCTGACTCCGGCCCCCTCCCTCTCCGCCTTCAGCGCCCGGCGCCTCGGTCTGGTCCGTATAGGCCCGCAGGACGTCGCCGGTCTGCCCCCAGGCCGCCACACGGCCGTCGCGGACGAGCAGAGCCCGGTCGCACCACTGAGCGATGCTTTCCAGGTTGTGCGAGACATACAGGATGGTCTTCCCTTCCCGCTTGAGGCTCATGAACACGTCCCGGCACTTCTTCTGGAAATCGGCGTCGCCCACGGCCAGGACCTCGTCGACCAGCAGGATGGGCGCATCGGCCTGGATGGCCACGGAAAAGGCCAGGCGGGCCTGCATGCCCGAGGAGTAATGCTTGAGCTTAAGGTCGATGAAAGGCCCCAACTCGGAGAACCCTATGATGTCATCAAATTTTTCCCGGAGGCGGCGCCGGGACAGTCCCAGCAGGGCACCGTAGAGAGAAATATTGTCCCGGCCCGACAGTTCGGCCTGCATGCCCGTCCAGAGCTCGAGGAAAGAGGAAACGGCCCCCCGCACCAGGACCCGCCCAGCGGTCGGCCTGTAGATGCCGGCGATAATTTTGAGCAGGACGGTTTTGCCCGCCCCGTTCTTTCCGATGATGCCCAAGAACTCCCCTGGATCGGCGGTGAGCGACACATCCTTCAAGGCGTAGAACGTCTCATAAGTCCGCTTTTTCCAGAACGTCAGCAAGGCGTTGCGCAGGCTGTCGACCCGCTCATGGGGGATGGAGAACCTCATGGACACGTTCTCCAGGGCGATCAGGGAGCTCGAGCCCATGTCAAATCTCCTCGGCGAACCGCGCCGAGCGGCGGACAAAAACGACGATCCCCAAGGCCAGCACCGCGGCCACCATGACCAGCGAGACGAGATGGTGGCGTACAGGCGGCGTGTCCAATCCCAGCAGCGCGGACCGGGCGTCTTGAATGATCCGGGCCAGGGGATTCCACAGGAACAACCAGCGCAGCCGTCCGGGGATGAACCCCACGGGGTAGATGATGGGCGTAAGCCAGAAGCCGACCTGCAGCGCCACCGTCCACAAATGGGATAGGTCGCGGAACTTCAGATAGTAGGAGCTCAGCAGGAGCGACACGGCAAAGCTCAGGACAACCAGCTCGAGCAGGGAGAGGAAAAACAGCCAGCCTTGGGCGGTCAGCTTGGCCGCCGAGGCCGCGAAAAAAACGGCGAACACGCCCAGGTTCAAAGACAGGGTCAGCAGGGAGGTGATGTTCGAGGCGGCCAGGATGATGCCCTTGGGCACATAGACCTTGGAAATCAAGCCCGCCTTGAACTGGATGGACTGCATGCCGTTGGTCGTGGATTCAGCGAAGTAGCTCCACAGGATGATGCCCAGCAGGAGGTAGAGCTGGTAATGGGGAATTCCCTCGATCTTGACAAACACGGAGAAGACCAGGGTGAAAACGCCGAACATTAAGAGGGGGTGGAGCAGGCTCCAGAAATAGCCGAGAACGAGGCTATTGTAGCGAAGCTTGAAATCCGTCCAGGCCAGCTGGCGGACCAGAAACCAGGTGTTTGCTCTCATGCCGCGCTCCCGCTCCGCTTATTTTTATTTATTCCAATGCCGATTGCAAGAAAGACGGGCTCCCTGTTGATCTCGGTCATAAAAAAGCTGAAAATATCCGTGCATGACTGCCGTTGTGACGAATGCTTCGGGCCCTGTTTTCCTTTCCGTGGTTATTCCCGCCTACAACGAAGAAGCCAAAATTAAACAAGACCTGGAGAGTTTGTTCGCCTATCTCCGTCAACAACCCTACGCCACGGAAGCGCTTGTCGTCGATGACGGCAGCGCCGACCGGACGGCAGAGATAGCCCGAGGTATGGCCGGGCCTGGACGGGACCTCCGCGTCCTGGGCCTGGCCAGGAACCAAGGCAAGGGACGGGCGGTCAAGACCGGGATTATGGCCGCCCGCGGACGGTACATCCTTGTCGTCGATGCGGGGAGCTGTGTCCCCTACGAAAACCTGGAGCGGGGGCTCGGCCTGCTGGAAGCTGGGGGCTGCGACGCAGCACTTGGCTCCCGGGCCGCCGCGGGCGCGCTCATCCGACAAAGGCAGCCGCTCCACCGCCGCCTGGGGGCCTGGGTCTTCCGCCGGGTGCTTTGCGCGGCGATGGGAGTGCGGGGTGTCACCGACACGCAATGCGGCTTCAAACTCTTCGAGCGGGATGCGGCTCTGGCCATTTTCAGCCGAAACCGGATCAACGGATTCATGTTCGACGTGGAGACCGTGTTGAATGCGCGAAGGCTCGGGGTGCGGCTGGCCGAATTCCCCGTGGACTGGACGAACGACCTGGATACCCGGTTCCGTCTTGTCCGGGGATCCCTGCGGAACATAAAAGACCTCATCCGCCTGAGGCTGGGGATATGAAGGAAACGGGAGGGAGAAAGCGTCCATGGAGCATATCCGAAAATTCTTGAACAACGCCCGGACCGTTATCGACCGACTCGACGCGGCCGCCATTAAAAAAATGATCGATCTGCTGGCCGGCGTCCGGGCGGCAGGGGGCCGGGTATTTTTTCTGGGAGTCGGCGGAGGGGCGGCCAGCGCTTCTCATGCCGTGGCCGATTTCCGGAAAATCGGCGGCTTCCAGGCCTACACGCCGACGGACAACATGGCCGAATTATCGGCCCGGACGAACGACGAGGGATGGGAGACCGTCTTTGTCGAATGGCTCAAGGGCAGCCGGCTGGCTGAAAACGACGCCCTCTTCGTTCTTTCAGTGGGCGGCGGGAATCCCGAAATCGGCTTGAGCGGCAACATCGCCCGGGCCGTGACCTACGCCCGGAGCAAGGGGGCCAAGGTCCTGGGGGTGGTCGGCCTGGACGGCGGCGTCACAGCCCGCGCCGCCGACGCCTGCCTCGTCGTCCCCACCGTGGACCCGGCGGCCGTGACGGCCCACACCGAAGCCGCCCAGGCTCTGATTCTTCACCTCCTGGTCAGCCATCCCCGGCTGAAAACATCCGAGATGAAGCACGAATCGCTGGACCGATGAAAGTCTCGATCATCACCGTCTCGCTCGACAGCGCGGACACCATGGAGGCCTGCATCCGAAGTGTTATCGGCCAGACGCACCGGGACATAGAACACATCAGCGTCGATGGCCGGTCGGTGGACGGGACACTGGACGTTATCGAAAACTACCGGGACCATTTGGCCGCGCGGATGAGCGAAAAGGACGGGGGCATTTATGAGGCCATGAACAAGGGCTTGGCCCTGGCCAGGGGGGACCTGGTCGGCTTCCTCAATAGCGACGACGTATACGCCGCGAACGACATCATCGCCCGCGTCGTCGAGATGCTGGAAGGCCAGAACCTCGATTCCTGCTACGGCGACCTCGTCTACGTGGACCCCGGCGATTCCGGCCGGGCGGTCCGCTACTGGAAAGCCGGCCCTTATCGCGCCGAAAACTTCGAGAAGGGTTGGATGCCGCCCCACCCGGCCTTCTTCGTCCGCCGGGCGGTCTATGAGCAGTACGGCGGGTTCAACCTCGATTTTCCGGTCGTGGCCGACTATGAAATCATGCTCCGCTTCCTCTACAGGCACCGTATCACAGCCGGCTACCTCCCCCGGCTCATCATCCGCAAGAGGGCGGGGGGAGTCACCAAACCGACCTTGCTCAACGTCGTCAGGAACAACGCGGCCTGCTACCGAGCCTGGCGGATAAACGGTTTGAGGCCGAGGCCTGGGATCTTCCTGCGCAAAATCTTCTCGAAATTCGGCCAGTTCCGGGCCCGACCTTGATCCGGACCTGATTCGGCCCTAGAATTTCACTCCCAGGCCCAGGCCGGCCTTGAAACCGCCGGGTTTGACCGTCTCTCCTTCGACTTTATCCGAGGAATAAATATATCCCAATTCGGCAACCGCAAAGACCGGGCCGAAGAGGGCACAGCTCAGGCCGCCGTCGGCCCGGAGGCCGAAGGCCGAGCCGCTGGCAGATGTCCCCATGGCTTCTTCCTTGTAGCTGACCATTACCAGCCCCAGGGCTGCCTCATAGCCCAGCTTATCCGACAGCTTTCCCCGGTATCCCGCTCCCAAAGAAAAGAAATGCTGGTTGGATTTGGCCTCCAGATTCAGCACCGGCGTTTCGCCCTTCCGGCACAGGAATCCGTACCCGGCCCAGATAAAAAACCTTTCGGACAGGGCATAGCCGGCCTTGATCTCCGGGTAGAACATGCTTTTGCCGTAAATGTCCTTATACCCCGAGTCGCCGGGAATAAGAAGGCTGCCGAAAACCTCCGCCGAAAATTGCTCCCCGGCCCGCAACCCGACGACCATCACGCTTAGCACGAACAGGAGACTCAGGATCTTTCTCATGGGCGGTTCCTTATTGGACCGTGATTTCCTGGGACCGACCGATCACCTGGCCGCTGGGATTATAGGCCACCACCTGATAGATATAGGTGATGTCGGCCTCCAGGAACTTATCCTCATAGGTGCAGGTGTTATTCTGCAGTTCGGAAGAGTTGAACTCCTTGAGGGTTTTGTACTCTCCCCCGGATTGCTTGCGATTGAGCACATACCTGATGGGGAGGGAGGGGTCCAGGCCGTCCACGCTCAGCACGATCTCCCCATAATACTGCTTGACGATCCAGGCCTTCTCTGTAAGCTTCTGGACGACCAGGGCCAGCTTGCCGAAGTTGGCGGTGATGGTCATATCTTGTCGCACATTGGTCACGGTCAGGGGGTTGGCTGAGGAGCCGACGAAGCCGGTCGTTCCCGTCCAGTTGATGAAACAGAAGCCGGTGTCGGCCTTGGCTTCGACCGGCGTGCAGTTTCCGCCCTCAGACACGTACTGGACCAGGGTCCCGGACACGGTGCCCCCCGACCCGGCCACAAAAGTCACCTTGAATTGTCTCAAGGTGGTAAAGTTCAACTCATTTCCGTAGGCCGTGCCCACGCTGTTGGTGGCATAGGCCCGAACGTAATACTTGGTGTTGGGGATCAGGCCGGTCAACTGACTGGGGAATGAGCCCAGGCCCGAGCCGTTGGTCGTATGGCTGTCGTGCGTGGTCGGGCTGCCGGCCGTGTTCCAGCACACTCCCCGGGCGGTCACTTCCGCCCCGCCGTCCGAGATCACGTTGCCGCCGCTTTTGGCTGAGGTCGGAGTGATGTCCGTTATCGCCGTTGTCGTCACCTCGGGAAGGTTGACGCATTCCTCTGGGCCGACAATGTTCCAATGAACTTCGCCGCAGTAACATGGCCAGGCCGTCAGGAAATTCCGGCAATA
>Ga0299912_10002233_pt1 | contig 15872 bp, 14 predicted proteins | sample RVTome_2_FD_207667 | JGI IMG/M metagenome (GOLD analysis project Ga0299912, IMG submission 207667) | Soil microbial communities from uranium-contaminated site in the Upper Colorado River Basin, Wyoming, United States - RVT95D214 (version 2) ... | reverse complement strand
CTTGTTTAGCTCGGGCGACAGTGGCCTTATCGGCGGTGAAAAGAAGCTCGTAGTCCTCCCCACCATACAGAGCCAGCTCCTGATGGTTTGGGAAATGTGTTGTGACTACGGGGTGTACCGGCACTTGTTCCACATTTATCCTGGCGCTGACTTTGCTGGATTCGCATATATGGTCGAGGTCAGCAACAAGTCCGTCGCTTATGTCTATTGCGGTCCTGACTCCTTGTTCGATTAGGATTTGTCCTTCTTCTACTCTGGGCACAGGCTTAAGGTGGGCTTGTCTCAAGATATTCCTTGCGGCAGGATCTGAGACGGTTCTTCCCTTGAGCATTTGGAGGCCGGCTGCTGATAATCCCACGTATCCTGTGACGGCTATTTGCTCACCAGGGGAGGCTGTGGACCTTTGGAGCATGGTTTTGCCCTGTGAGCAGCCTATGATTGTGATCGTAATAACTATATTGGGAGCTGTAGCGACATTACCCCCCACTATAGCCACTCCAAATTCCGTGGCCATATGCTCAATACTGTTGATAAACTCGGAGACGTCTTTCACCTTTAATTCGGCAGGCAGTACGAGAGAAAGCAAGGCGTACTTCGGAATACCACCCATGGCAGCTATGTCGCTTAGATTTACAGCCAGTGCTTTCCAGCCCAATTCCTGCCAGGTAATAAGGCCGAGGTCGAAGTGAACGCTCTGAACGAGAGTATCTGTAGTGGCTAACTGGATGCGATTGCCACTTTGCCAGGCAGCTGCGTCATCACCAATGCCCAGCAGCAGTTCTCGCCACGGGGTGCGCCCAGGATTTTGGTGTCTGGTACTGGCGGCCCGTATGAGATTAATTAGACCGAATTCTCCTAACTCGGACAGTCTCATCGGTGGAATTATAACATTGGCTTGATTTGACATTCTAGCACTCAGGCATGTTATGCGGTTAAACCATAAGGCTTGTTGCCATTTTGTTGCCTGTGGTATAAAATCTAGGCATGCATGAGTACGAACTAGTTGCTATGATTAGTCCCGAGGTTGATGAAGATGGAGTGTCCAAGATCGTGGACAAGGTGACTCAGTCGATCAATAGTCACGGCGGGGCGGTGGAAGATATGAAGAATTGGGGAAAAAGAAGGCTAGCTTACCCAGTAAGAAGATTTATGGAAGCTGATTATATTCTAGCTCACTTTAAGTTGATGCCAAAATCAATGAGAGAACTCGAAAGCGAAATCGGCAGTTTTGGCGATATTTTGCGATATCTTGTGGTAAAGGTAGGTGAGTGATATAGCAAGCTTAAGCAAAGTAATACTGGTTGGCAATCTGGGCTCTGATCCGGAGATGAGGTACACACCTAACGGGAAGGCGGTTACATCTTTCAATATGGCTACCAATCGTCGTTACACTACTTCTGCCGGAGAGAACAGGGAAGAAACAGACTGGTTTAGAGTCAGCGTCTGGGGTAAGCAAGCTGAGCAGTGCAATCAATTCCTGAGCAAAGGGAAGCAGGTTTACGTTGAAGGAAGACTGCACGCTCGCAGCTGGGAAGGGCAAAGCGGGCAAATGCGTACTAGCCTTGAGGTGACTGCAGAACGTGTACTTTTCCTTGGTAAGCGAGGTTCGGTGTCGCTTCCTGAGGGGGAGGAAATTGAGCCTGAGGATTTGCCCTTTGAGTAATAATGAAGGAGAGAAGATTTGATTAATACTGGAAGAGCAACCGGAAGAGCAACCGGAAGAGTAACTGGAAGAGTGAGAAGTACAAGGAACTTTGTGACCAGACCAGCAGTCTGTCCGTTTTGCAAGGGGAGCATGACAATTGACTATAAGGATGCTGCTATGTTGTCTCGGTATATTTCCAGTCAGGGCAAGATTGTTTCACGGCGGAGGAGTAGAACGTGTGCCAAACATCAAAGAAGCTTGGCGCAAGCCATAAAAAGGGCTCGTTACCTTGCTATGTTACCCTACGCACCGAGCCATGTTTGGAAAACAGGAGGCGTCGGCCTATCTCGGTCGACAGTTTAAGAAATGCCGAAGCGGACTTATCAACCAAAGAAGATTCCCCGGAAGCGCAGCCTGGGTTTTCGGGCTAGGATGGCGACTCGAGGTGGAAAACGTGTGCTCAAGGCAAGGCGTCTTAAGGGGAGATATAGGCTGACTCCGGTTTAGCCCTGTCCTGTGAAGGAGCCTCGTTTTCTAACTAATAGAACACAATACAGTTTGGTTTACCGGCAAGGTAAGGTCTGGGCAAGTAACTTGCTAGTGATGAAGGCAATGCCCAACGGCTTAAATCTAAGCCGATATGGTTTCTCCGTGACGAAAAAAGTAGGTAAAGCGGTGCAACGTAATCGCCTGAAGAGGTTGCTGAGGGAAACAATGAGGGTGCAGTCGCTGAAGGCGGGATGGGACATCGTCTTCATGGCCCGGTCCGCAGCCGGTGGTGCCGATTATCATCAGATAGAAGGGGGAATAATCAGGCTTCTAGCTCGGGCGCAGCTATTGGAGAGCAACGGGTGACTTGGTTGGCTTTGGGATTGATTAGAATATACCAGAATACACTGTCGAGTGTTCTGCCCAGTGTTTGTCGTTTCCAGCCTTCGTGCTCACATTATGCGTTCGAAGCAATTAAGAAATATGGATTGGTCCGAGGTAGCTGGCTAGCGGCCAAGAGAATAGTTCGCTGTAATCCCTTCTCGGAGGGTGGCTACGATCCCGTACCTTAGCTATAGAATGAAACAACCAAAGCTCTTTCTCATTGCAGTAATCGCTCTCTTGCCCCTGGTGTTGGTCTCTTGCATCGGCGCGACGCAGCCAAAGGGTGGATGGTCGGGGCCCACAGTGAAGGATGGCATCATTTATGCGGGTACCAGAGATGGCGGAGTGGTGGCAATAAACGCATCGACCCGAAGTCAACAATGGGATCATACGTTTACCTCTACTATCATATATGCCACACCGATAGTGGACGGTGATTTGGTTTACGTTGGCACCTACAGCGGCAAGGTATATGCCCTAAGCATAGCCGATGGTGAGGATATGTGGGATTACCCAAGAGATGGTTACATGGGAGCTATTGTAGGAACCCCAGTGATAGCTAATGAAACTATCTATGTTAGTAGTTCGGATGGTAGGATTCATGCCCTGAATGCAACTGGTGGCAAGCGTAAGTGGGAATCTGAGCCTCTCCTGGCTGGCAAACTCTGGACAAGCCCGACGGTCATCGGTGGCACTCTCTACGTGAGCACTTATGATGGTCATATCTATGGTTTATCAGCTGAAACAGGCAAGCTATTGGATTGGTCGTTCGAATCACAGGCAGGCTTTACTTCTTCACCGGTGATAGACGAAGGTACCGTCTACGTGGGCTCATTTGACCGTTATCTTTATGCCATAGAAATAGGAGCCAACGTATCAGGGTGGAAATTTCCCCAAGAGGAACCTGCCGGTAGCTGGTTCTGGGCATCTCCTATAGTCAACCAAGGTATTGTGTATGCCGGCTGCCTTGACGGGAAACTGTATGCTATCGGGGCAGAAACGGGAGAAAAGATATGGGAGTTTGATGCTGAAGACCCCATAGTTTGCTCGCCCGTTTTGATGGATAATCTACTGGTAGTAACTGATGAATCAGGCACTGTGTATGTTTTTGACATCGGCACCGAATTAGGAGATGAGGCAGTGCCGTCGAGAACTATCTCAATTGGCGCTTCCGTTAGGAGTCCCTTCTGTGCCCGCGATGGTCTCGTTTATATTCGAGGCGAAGATAATTCGATATATGTTGTGGATATTGACAAAGGGGAAGTGGTAGAGGGTTGGCCTGTTTCCCTGACTGCTGAAGAGTGATGGTTGTACGCCATGGAAGTATGGAATTTAATTATAGCTAACCCGGTACTCAATGTGCTGGTTGCTTTGAGCCATATCTTGGGCGGTAGCTTTGGGCTAGCAATCATCGCCCTTACCATAATCGTGCGTCTAATCACCTGGCCTCTTACAAAGCGTCAACTCAATTCCACTAAGGCTTTGCAAGAGATGCAGCCGAAGATTCAGGAATTGCAGAAGAAATATGGTAAGAATCAACAAAAGCTCCAGCAAGAAATGATGAAGCTTTATAAGGAAGCCGGTGTAAACCCTCTGGGTTGCTTGTGGCCCATGTTGGTTCAGTTTCCTATCTGGATTGCCCTCTATCAGGCCATTATGAGAGCTCTGGCTACGACGCCGGAGAACCTGCTTGATTTAGCGGGGCGTCTTTATTCTTGGGGCATAGTGAATCAGGCGATTCCTCTGAACAACTACTTCTTGGGGCTTGACTTGGGAGGTCGGGGCAATATTGCCCTGGCTATCATAGTTGGCGGTACAATGTGGGTACAGCAAAAGATGACCCAGGCACCGTCTCTTGATCCCAGGCAGGCGTCCACAAGCAGGATGATGTTGCTGATGATGCCCATCATGTTTGGATTCATGAGTTTGAGCTTTCCCGCTGGTCTGGGTCTCTACTGGGCTGTCTCCAGCATAATTGGTATCATAGCCCAATATTTCGTCACTGGTGGCTGGGGTTACCTTAGATTGGGTTCCCCATCCCAATCGGCGCCGGTGAAGGGAAGATAGACTGCCATCGTAGAGACGATCGTAGATTGTGTTAGTAGCGAAGGCATTTGTCAAAAAGGAATCGAACTATGGAAGTGATGGAAGTAACAGCCGAGACAGTAGAACAGGCGATACAGAAAGCAGAGGCGCAGCTGGGGCTAGGCCGTGACCAATTGAAGGTGGAGGTTGTCAGGGAAGGAAGGGCGGGAATTCTGGGAGTGGGTAGTAGAGAAGCTGTGATTAGAGTGAGCCCGATAACTTCGACTGAAGCCGATGTGGTCAGCCGCGTGGCAGAGATCTTGGATACATTGCTTGGATTGATGGGTGTGCAAGGCAAAGTTGAAGTGCTGTCAGAGGAGTTACCCTTGGGGTTGAACATCAATGGTGACGATCTGGGTATCTTGATTGGGCGGCGAGGGCAGACTCTAGTTGCCTTGGAGTACGTCATTAAGCTAATAGTAGTCCGACGGCTGAAGACTTGGGTGCCGTTGACAGTTGATGTTGGGGGCTACAAGAAACAGCGCCGTGATTCATTGCAGAAGTTGGCCTTGTATTTGGCTGAGCAAGTCAAGTCGAGGCGCCGTGCCATGCCTATGGAACCGATGCCCGCGGACGAGCGTCGTATTATTCACCTGGCTTTGGCTGATCATCCTGATGTAACCACTCAGAGTATAGGTGATGGTGAGAACAGGAAGGTGGTTGTCTTGCCAAGAGAGGGTTAGGCATGTTTCGAGAGGTGAACAGCAAGGTCGACTTCGTTCGATTGGAAGAAGATATCCTTCGCTTCTGGAAGGAACAGGATATCTTTGGCAAGAGCACAGAGACAAGAGAAACGGGACCACATTATACTTTTTACGAGGGTCCGCCTACGGCTAACGGCAGCCCCGGAGTCCATCATGTGCTGGCTCGTCTCTACAAGGATGCTGTCTGCCGGTATAAGACGATGAAAGGTCATCACGTCCCGCGAAAAGCAGGATGGGATACGCATGGCTTGCCGGTCGAACTGGAGGTGGAGAGGTCTCTCGGCCTTACCAGTAAGGCACAAATTGAGAAATACGGAGTGGCTCGGTTCAACGATCATTGTCGCCAGAGCGCCTTGAAATATATCAAAGAATGGGAAGCGGTGACTGAGCGACTGGGCCACTGGTTGGATATGGAGTCTCCTTATATAACCTTGGACAATAGCTACATTGAATCCTGCTGGTGGATAATCAAAGAGCTATGGGACAGGGGCTTAGTCTATCAGGGCTATAAAGTGACGCCACATTGCCCTAGATGCGGCACATCCCTCAGCTCTCACGAGGTGGCTCTGGGGTATGATGAGACGGACGACCCCTCGGTGTGGGCAAAGTTCAAACTCGACTTGGCACACCCCGGGGGTAGCAAACCTGCTCGCTCCCTTCTCTCCTCAATCACACCGACTTATCTTCTTGCCTGGACTACTACACCCTGGACGCTGCCGGGTAATACCGCTCTGGCAGTGGCTCCTGAGGCCGAGTATGTAATAGTGAAGTCAGATGAAGAGTATCTTATTTTAGCCTCGGCTTTGCTCAGTGCGGTGGGGCTGGCTGGCTGTAAGGTGGTAGAAAAGATAATCGGGAAAGATTTAGTTGGAGTGCATTATGAACCCTTATATAGCAATATTGACATTCGTTACGTCAAAGAAGATAAGAGAGCTTATCGTGTTATTGAGGGTGATTTTGTGTCTATGGAAGATGGAACAGGGATTGTCCATATAGCCCCAGCGTATGGTGAGATAGACTTCGCGGTAGGTGAGAAGGAGGGTCTGCCCTTGGTCCATACGGTGGAATTGAGCGGGACGATAACGACTGATCTGGTGACAGGTTTTACCCCTAAGGCACGCGAACATATTCAGAGAAGCAAAGCCCCAGTGATTCTTGGACCAGCACGAAGGAAACTGGATTTACCAGGCGCAGGCAAGTTTATCAAGGATGCCGACAAAGACATTCTTGATGACCTAAAGTCTCGCGGGCTGCTCTTTCGCAGTGAGAGGATTACCCACACCTACCCTTTCTGCTGGAGGTGTGAGTCACCTCTCCTCTATTATGCTAAGCAAACTTGGTACATCAAAACGACGGCAGTGAAAGACAGGCTTATCTCCGGCAACAGTGAAATGAACTGGTACCCCGATTATATTAAGTACGGTCGTTTTGGCGACTGGCTGGAGAACAACGTTGATTGGGCTTTTTCCCGAGAGAGGTATTGGGGAACTCCGCTCAATATTTGGCGATGTGAAGTTTGTAGCACCCCCGAGCTTCCCACTTATCGGTGTATTGGCGGCCTAGACGAACTAAGGACACAGTCAAATCTGAGTGGCTTAACTACACCCTTGGATTTACACCGCCCTTATATGGATGAAATTACCTTCGCCTGTCCTAAATGCGGTGGCAAAATGCAGCGTGTTCCCGAGGTAATTGATTGCTGGTTTGACGCCGGAGCTATGTCCATAGCTCAGTGGCATTATCCCTTTGAGAATGAAGATAAGTTTAAGCAGAATTTTCCCGCTGATTTTATTTGTGAGGCTGTGGATCAGACCAGAGGCTGGTTTTATAGCCTACATGCCATATCTACTCTGCTCTTCAATCGTCCCTGTTTCAAGAACGTCATCTGTTTAGGACATGTCGTCGATGCTGAGGGTGAGAAAATGAGCAAGTCCAAGGGCAATGTAATAGATCCGTGGGCTGTTATCAATAGCTATGGTGCAGATGCCATACGGTGGTACATGCTGGTTTCCACGCCGGGGGAAGACAGCCATCGTTTCTCCACTAAGATGCTTGAAGAGACGATGCGCAAGTTCCTTCTTACTCTGTGGAATACGTATTCCTTTTTCATCCTTTATGCCAAAGTCGATCGCTTTGTTCCTCCGCCTTTGATGGCTGAAGGCGCGGAACGGAGGGCTTTCACGGAGATGGATCGTTGGATCATTTCTGAACTTAACCGACTGATTAGAGAAGTTACCAAATCAATGGACGGGTACAATCTTACTTCGGCAACACGCCGAATCGAGGAATTTGTAGATAATCTATCTAATTGGTATGTCAGAAGAAACCGCCGGCGATTCTGGAAGAGCGAGAGCGATACCGATAAACTGGCTGCCTACACTGCGTTATATCAATGTCTCGTGACTTTGTCGCAATTGCTGGCTCCATTTGTGCCGTTTGTTGCTGAGGAGCTCTATCAAAACTTGTGTCGCTCTGTTGATCCTCAAGCCAGAGAGAGTGTTCATCTGAATGATTTTCCGGTAGCGGACGAGGCCAAGATCGATGACAGGCTGAACAGTGACGTCGAACTGGCAATGAAGATATCCAGCCTGGGCCGGGCGGCGCGGGCGAAGGCTGGGATCAAAGTTCGCCAGCCGTTGGCCAAAGCTGTGGTCAAGGTCGACACCAAGGAAGAGAAAAACGGCCTGGAGAAACTAGCTACCGAGGTGATGGAAGAGATAAATGTCAAGCAACTGATCGTATTGGGGGAAGGAAGGGAACGAGAGGGATTTCCTTCAAACATGCCAGATTACAGCATAGCTAACGACGCCAGATATTGGGTAGCCATAGGTACCGAACTGCGCCCTGAGCTGGTCGCGGAAGGAGTGAGTAGAGAGCTTGTGCGTCACCTTCAAAATATGCGTCGCAATGCCAAGTTTGACATCACAGACCGCATCATCACCTATTATCAGACGGAAGAACCACTCATCGATCAGGTGATAAAAACATTTGCCGACTATATTAGGCAAGAGACCTTATGTGATGAGGTTGTCGATGGTCTATCTCCTGGTGAGACCTATGTTGAGAAACACCGCATCGGGAACGGTGAAATCTCTCTGGCAATCAGAAAAGCAAATCCCACGGACTAAATACCAAACACCAAACAATGTCAAAACACAAGGCCCCAATAGCCAAGACGGTCTTGAATTTAGAGCGTTTGAAAATCGAGTTTGTTTGGGATTCGGACTTTAGCAGTTAGGATTTGTCCTTCTTAGGAACTCGGGCGTTCTACCAGTTGAGCCGACGTTGTTTTCGTGTCGTCGCCTCTAACAAAAACTATATCAACCTCTTCATCAATTTGGCTGCCTCGAATAGCTTGGATGAGGTCAGTAAGACTGGCTATTTCCTTGTCTGCGAAACGGATAATGATGTCGCCAGTCTGTAGCCCGGCAGCCTCCGCTGGGCCGCCGGCCACTATTTCTGCAATAAGGGCTCCCCGGTCCACACAGAGACCCTTTGATGCGGCTAGCAAAGGAGTCACGGTAGATACGCTTACTCCGAGCCAGGGATAAGTCACGCGACCATAGCGGATGAGGTGCTCGATAATGGGTCTGGCCTCGTTGCTACTTATAGCATAACCTATACCTTCTACCTCGGAGGCGACTATTTTGACACTGGTAATGCCTATGACATCACCAGACATGTCGACCAGCGGGCCACCGCTGTTGCCGGGGTTGATGGCCGCCGTGGTTTGAATCAGACCGTAAAGGATATTCCCATCAACGTTCACCGGTACATTCAAGCGACTGATTATTCCTTCAGTCGCTGTTATTCCCTCTCCCAGAGCATTGCCGATAGCTAGTACCCACTCGCCAAGCGATAGCAGACTTGAGTTGCCCCAATAGGCATAGGGCAAATCCGTGGCGTTTACCCTTATCACAGCGAGGTCAGACAGAGAGTCGGTGCCTACTATGTTCCCGGAGAAAATCCTGCCATCGGTCAACTCCACGTAGATGCTTTGGGCATCTTCGACAACGTGGTTGTTCGTGGCAATATATCCTTTATCGTCAACAAGTATCCCAGATCCGGCAACATATTCTGTATGCCGACCAAGGAAACCAGACACGACCATTTCTGAGATTACAGAAACCACCGAGGGCATTACTTCCGTAACCACCGGACGAAAATCAGGCAAAGAAATAGCTGGCTCGCTCTGCGATGGGAAGGCCCAATCGGGATCAGTGTGCTGGGCTGTGTTATTTGTCTGGGGTGCGTTGGGTGATGGGGAAACCAATAGAGTCCACAGAGTCCAACCGCCCACAGTCAACACTAGTGTCGCTACTATTACGGCAGTCAGAATGTACTTTCTAGACATTTTTCGCTACACCTATTATAGCATTGTTGTCTTTTCGCCAGAAAAGCTGTGGCCGAATTCGAGATTGGGTGTGTCGGACCATTCAAACAAGGCAGACTTGACAATCCAGAATGCCACTCTTTATAATGAAAAGAAACTCAGGTTTGCCCCCCCTTTTGGGCCCATCTTACGAGATTTGGTTTTCTCTATACTCTTGTAACAAGCAGTGAGTAAGTATATTTTCATTACTGGCGGTGTAGTTAGTTCTGTAGGCAAGGGAGTTTCAGTAGCCTCTATCGGCAAAATATTGAAGAGCCGTGGTATATCCGTCTCGGTGCAGAAGCTTGACCCTTACCTGAATGTTGACCCTGGGACCATGTCTCCATTCCAGCACGGTGAAGTGTTTGTCACTCAAGATGGTGCTGAGACTGATTTGGATTTGGGGCATTATGAGAGATTCATCGGTATTGAACTGACACAAGCTTCGAACGTCACCTCGGGCCAGGTATATTCTTCAGTCATTGCTCATGAGAGGCGAGGAGATTTCTTGGGGGGCACAATTCAGGTGGTTCCCCACGTAACCAACGAAATAAAGAGGCGGATAAGGAAAGTGGCCGAAATATCTCAGGCCGAGATAGTGCTTGTTGAAGTCGGCGGCACCGTCGGAGACATTGAAGGGCAACCTTTTCTTGAAGCTATTAGGCAAATGAGAAAAGACGAAGGCAGGGACAATGTGCTATATATTCATGTCACTTTTCTGCCGCATATCGCTGCCACTGATGAACTGAAGACAAAGCCCACTCAACATAGCGTGAATGAACTGAGAAGGATCGGCATTCAGCCCGATGCCATACTGTGTCGCAGCGATAAGGAAATATCCGGCGGGATAAAGGACAAAATATCGCTATTTTGTGATGTAGATAAAGAAGCGGTTATCTCTCTGGTTACCAGCGAAACGATTTACGAAGTACCGTTGGTGCTTGAGGATGCTGGCTTAGGAGAGTTCATAGTTCGCCGATTTGGACTAAGGACTGAGAAGAGCAATCTAGAAGAATGGCGGGACATGGTGGCAAAGTTGAAAGCTCCGAAAGAGCCCATAGCCATTGGATTAGTAGGCAAATATGTGGGGCTCCGAGATGCCTATTACTCCGTGCGGGAGGCATTATGCCATGCAGCGTTGGCTCACAATCGCGCTGTGAAAATAGAGTGGCTGGACTCAGAGCAATTGGATGGCATGGCCGATGATAAGTTGAGGCAGGTTCAGGGAATCATTGTTCCTGGTGGCTTTGGCTACCGTGGCATTGAGGGGATGATAAAGGCGGCTGAGTTTGCCCGAAAAAGAGAAATCCCTTACCTGGGTTTATGCCTGGGAATGCACATTATGGTCATCGAACTTGGGCGTCATGTTTTTCACACCAACAAAGTAAACTCCACAGAGTTCGATGCTGCCAGTGCTTATCCTGTTATTGATCTCCTGCCTGAACAGCGTAGGGTGGAAGAAAAGGGAGGGACTATGAGGCTTGGGACTTATCCTTGCCAACTGGTGGCAGGGACAATAGCAGCTCGCGCCTACGGAGTCGAGGTAGTCTACGAAAGGCATCGCCACCGCTATGAGTTCAACAATCATTTCCGGCAGCCGTTGGAAGAAGCGGGTATGGTAGCCTCCGGGTCGTCCCCCGATGGAAGGTTAGTGGAGATTACTGAATTACGGGATCATCCTTGGATGCTTGCCTGCCAATTCCACCCTGAGTTCAAATCTCGCCCCGATTCTCCTCATCCGCTATTCGTGGGATTCATTGGGGCAGCCGAACAAACGCTTATTGAAGGTGCTCAGCCAAGTCTACCGTTGAATTGAGAAGATGAGGATATTTTTAGATACTGCCAACATAGAGCATATTCGCCATGGAGTCAGATTGGGGGTGGTCACGGGGGTGACTACGAACCCTAGCCTTGTGTCCAGGGAAGGCAAAGTTGATTACCGACAGTTGGTCCAGCAGATTTGTGCTATTGTTCCCGGCCCAGTGTCTACCGAGGTGCTGGGGCAAGACGTCAAAGCAATGGTGGCGGAGGCCAGAGAAATAGCGAAATGGGCAGACAATGTAGTGGTCAAGATACCGGCTAGCCTTGAAGGGGTGGAGGCTACATCGGTGCTGGCCAAGGAGAACATAAAGGTGAATTTCACCTTATGCTTCACATTGAATCAGGCTTTGCTGGCGGCGGAAGCAGGAGCTAGATTCATAAGCCCTTTTGTAGGCAGATTGGATGATATTGGTGAGGATGGCATGAGAGTAGTGGCCGACATTGTGGAATATCTGGATTATTATCAACTACCGGCTCAAGTCATCGCGGCCAGCATCAGACATCCTCACCATTGTCTGATGGCAGCTAAGATTGGTGCTCATATCGCCACAGTGCCCTACGAGGTGTTACTACAAATGATTCGACATCCTCTAACAGATATAGGCGTTCAGCGTTTTAGAGACGACTGGAATAAGGTGATGGCGAGAGAAGAATTACCGTGAAAACGGCCCAGAATCGTGTGGACGAAGCCGGGGCAAAAAGAAACGATATTTAGAGAGAGGTCACTATGTCAACTATGGGAGAACTAGAAAGCAAAAATCGGGACGAACTGGAGGCGATGGCCAAGGAGGGTGGCATCGTGGGATACACTACCTTGAAGAAGCCCGACCTTGTCTATCGCATCCTGCAGGCAGAAGCCCAGCAACAAGGAAATCTATTCATAACAGGTGTCCTGGAAACCATCAGCGAGGGCTACGGCTTCTTGCGACAGGACACCTTCCGGCGTGGTGCTAATGATGTCTACGTATCAAATTCTCAAATACGCCGCTTCAACTTAAGAGATGGTGACTCTGTTTGCGGTCAAGCCAGACCTCCTAAGGAAGGTGAAAAATACTATAGCTTGCTTAGAGTAGACAGCATAAATGGACTTGACCCTGAGCTAGGGAGAACACGGCGCAACTTCGGTTCGTTAACGCCGACCTTTGCGAATAAGCTCATTAATCTGGAAACGACTTCGGATGAGATATCCACCCGTCTTATTAATCTGGTGACACCCATAGGTAGGGGGCAAAGAGGGCTAATCGTATCACCACCGAAGGCAGGCAAGACGGTGCTTCTTCAAAAGATTGCCAATGCCGTCACCACCAATTACGATGATATTCACCTTATGGTTTGCCTTATTGGAGAAAGGCCGGAAGAGGTCACTGATATGAAGAGGTCAGTCAAGGCCGAGGTTGTCGGCGCTACCTTCGATGAACCTGTGGAAGTCCAGACTCGAGTGGCGGAATTAGCATTAGAGAGAGCCAAAAGGCTGGTAGAGATGGGCACGGATGTGGTCATACTCCTTGATGGCATCACCAGACTTACCAGAGCTTACAACTTAGCCTTGCCTCCCAGTGGGCGCACTTTGTCCGGCGGTATTGACTCGACAGCGTTGCATCCTCCCAAGCGGTTCTTCGGTACTGCTCGCAACATCGAGGAAGGGGGAAGTCTAACCATTATTGCCACTTGCCTCGTGGATACCGGAAGCCGTATGGACGAGCTAATATACGAAGAGTTTAAGGGAACGGGTAACATGGAACTTCACCTGGATAGGAAACTGTCTGAGCGCAGAATATTCCCGGCCATAGATATTATGCCCAGCGGCACAAGAAGAGAAGAGCTTTTATTGGATGAGAATACGCTGAAACAAGTGTGGTTGCTCAGGCGTGTGATCAATATGATAGATAGTGACTCACCTAATCATGGTGAGGCTACACAAAGAATTCTGGAACGGCTAGCCAGGACAAAGAACAATGCCGAATTCCTGGCCACTCTATCTAAGGACATCTAAATCGAAGTTCTCGCCCAGGTTTTCACACGGAATGACGTGAAAGAACGAAGTGGTTCCAGCTGGCTGGATAAATTCAAACTTGGGGTTAAGAAGGCATTGGGCATGAATATTTTCCTCTGTGGCAGCTGCAAGTGGAACTGGAGAAGCGCTTGTCATCGCCCTGAGCGTCCTAACGCAACCTGGTGCCCTGACTTCGTAAAGAAGGGCAAATGACTGGATTTCTGTTTGATGCAGGGGCAGCCGCACCGGCCAAGCCTAGAAAACAGCAAGATATTAGCTATCGGCAATGTTGTTACCTGAGCTGATCCCTTGAATAGTCGAGAATCCTTCTGGCCACGATAAGCATATTAATCTGTCCTGTTCCTTCAAAGATGTCGTTTATCTTGGCGTCGCGCATCCACTTCTCCAGCAAGTACTTTCGAGAATAACCGAGTGGACCCATGATCTCAACTGCTTTCTGGGTGATTTTGGTAACAGCAAGGCCGGCTTTGGCCTTGGCCATTGATGCCTCGAGGTTATTGGGTTGAAACTGGCTCATCATCCAAAGTGCCCGCAAAGTAAGGAGCCTGGCAGCTTTGTAGTTTGCTTCCATTTCCATCACGTCCCGTTCTAGCGCAGTGAGCTTGTGCCTGGGTACGCCGTAGCGTATCTTGATGCCCTCCTTCTGGAGAGTTTCTGTGACGAAATCCAGGGCGGCACGTCCGACCCCGATGGCCATAGCAGCTACAATAGGTCGCGTGGCATCGAAGGTCGCCATTGCACCTTTGAAACCTTTGGTTTCGCCCTTATTCGCTTTCTTGACCTCCGGGCTGCCGAGTATGTTCTCGAAGGGAATACGGCAGTTGTCGAAAATGATAGTAGCCGTGTCACTGGCTCTGATCCCTAGCTTCTTTTCTAGTTTTTCCACCCTCATTCCCGGGGTCCCGGCTGGCACCACAAAAGATTTCATGCCGGCCCGCCCTGCCGATTTGTCCACGGTCGCCCAGACTACCACCAGTCCGCCAGGACTTTCAGCCGCGCGTTTCCCCCAGGTGACGAAGATCTTCTCACCGTTCAATACCCACTCGGCACCATCGCGTGTAGCGGTAGCGGTGATAGCAGAGGTATCCGAGCCGCAGCCAGGCTCTGTCATCGCCATAGCGCCCCACTTCGGCTCTCCCTCGTTGAAGCGACCCAGGAAACGTGACAATTGCTCTTTCGTGCCCGAGGCAAAGATGGCAGCACCCCCAAGTCCCGGCCCGGGAACACACAAGAAAAGACCAGCGTCTCCCCAGCATAGCTCCTCGATTCTAAGGGATGCAGTTACATCCAGGCCCAAAGCTAATGTGCCCTTGTTTCTCTCGCCCCACGTCTTGTCAATGAGTTCCCTGGGGCTTTCGTGCTCATTCTCATCGTAATAACGGCTTATTGGCCGAAAAAATTCCTTGGCAAACTCGTGGGCCATCTTCATCGCTTCTTCTTGCTCTGGAGTCGGTTCGAAATCTATCATTACACAATACCTCCTTCTATACTATAGCCATGCCATCGAAAGTGGCAAATCCGCGGCCGTTCCTCAACCAGAGCTCCACGGGGTGCTCGCGAACATAGCCATGCCCGCCCAGGATCTGTACGGCACGGTCAGTTACCATTAAGACCATGTCGTCAGCATATGCTTTTGCCAGCGCTGCTTCTTTGGTCGTCTCTTGCTTTCTGTCTAACCTCCAGGCAGCTTCCCATGTCATTAGCCTGGCAGCATCGATTTCAATTGCCATCTCCGCCAGCATGAAGGCAACCGTTTGGCGGGAGCCAATGGGCTCTCCGAAGGCAACACGCTCCTTAGCATAATCCCTCGAATATTCCATGGCAGCTTTAGCTACTCCTACAGCCATTGCCGAGAGTGCTACGCGCGAACAATTCATGATACGGTCAAAATCATATCCCCGGGGATCACCCAACCGGTTCTCTTTAGGAACATGGCAATTTTTTAGGCCGAGCTCGTAGGTGGCCAGAGCCCTTATACCCATGTTCTGCTCTCGCTCGCCAATTTCAAGCCCTTTTGTATCTCTTTCAACAATATAAGCGTGACTGGTGCCATCTTCAGCTGCATAGACGAGGAGCAAGTCAGCTTCAGCGGCTAGGGGCACATAACACTTTTCGCCATTGAGAACATACCCGTTGCCGTCAAGCTGGGCAGTGGCTGATAGAGAATAAGGGTCGAAACCGAATCGTGGCTCGATCAGTGCGGCGGTTGCTGCCTTGTACTTCTCACCACAGAAGAGGGGCAAGTACTTCTTTCTCTGGCTCTCCGTACCCATCTCGAGTATGGGATAGGCAAACAGAGCCGGGCAGAGAATGTGCATTGCCATTGAAAGGTCACCCCAGGCCAGTTCCTCCGCTATC
>Ga0299912_10002232_pt1 | contig 15883 bp, 16 predicted proteins | sample RVTome_2_FD_207667 | JGI IMG/M metagenome (GOLD analysis project Ga0299912, IMG submission 207667) | Soil microbial communities from uranium-contaminated site in the Upper Colorado River Basin, Wyoming, United States - RVT95D214 (version 2) ... | reverse complement strand
ATCGATCAAGCCCGAAAGTTAATTAATATCGAACGGCGAAAAATCGGCCAGGATTACGCGCTGATAGGGGATATGGCTTAATGTTCACCGGCATCATTCAGGAAATTGGAGCTATCAAACTCATCCCAAAAAAGGGCGATAGCCTGGCCATACAAATAAGCGCGCCTAACACTTCAAAGACCTTGAAAAAGGGCGGAAGCGTCGCCATAAATGGCGCCTGTCAGACCGCTATTGTTATCGGACATGATTGGTTTGAAGTATTCGCGTCATCGGAAACAGTGAACCGGACCGGCTTTCGATATTATCAATCCGGTTTAGCTGTAAATCTTGAATTACCTTTAACTCTTAATGACCCTCTCGGCGGGCATCTGGTCGCGGGCCATATCGATGATACCGGACGAATATCTTCAATTGAACCGGGATTTCAAAGTACAATTATGAAAATTAGCTTTAATCCGGAATATGAGAAATACCTGATCGAAAAAGGCTCAATTGCTGTCGATGGCATAAGTTTAACAGTTTTCGATATTCAGGCAGGCAACCTGTCGGCATCATTGATTCCCGAAACGGTAGCGAATACTAATTTAAAATTCAGAAAAATAGGCGATCTGGTTAATCTGGAATTTGACCTGATTGGCAAATACATAGAAAAATTCATGTCGGGCAAAAGCAAAGGCCTGACTATGGATGATTTGTTTAAACATGGATTTATGAGGTAAAATAGATGACGGATTTTGATGAAATAGCTGAAGCAATCGAAGATATCAAGCAGGGGAAGATCGTTATTGTCTGCGATGACGAGGATCGCGAAAACGAGGGCGATATGATTATGGCCGCCGAAAAAGCTACTCCCGAAGCGGTCAATTTCATCAGCAAGTACGCTCGCGGTTTGATGTGTGTCCCAATGACCAATGACAGACTCAAACAGCTTCAGCTAAACCAGATGGTATCGGAAAACACGGCGAGGATGGGAACCCGCTTTACCGTATCGGTAGACTATTTGATTGGCACGACTACCGGCATTTCAGCATTTGATCGGGCGGCTACTATCAGGGCTTTGGCGGCTGATGAAACCAACCCCGGGGATCTTGGCCGTCCCGGCCATATTTTCCCGCTTCAGGCGCGGGATGGCGGCGTCCTGGCTCGGGCCGGTCACACTGAGGCGACTGTTGACCTGGCGCGCTTGGCCGGCAAAAGCCCCGTTGGCGTGCTTTGCGAAATTCTCGATGAAGATGGTACCATGGCCAGAGTGCCCAGCTTGATGAAAATCGCCGAAAAGTTCGATTTGAAAATCGTCACGGTTAAAGACCTGATAGCTTACCGTCGCCGCCATGAAAAGCTCGTTCATAAGATAGAATCCGTTAATTTGCCCACCAAGTTTGGCGACTTTAAACTTCACCTTTATGAGAGCACTATTGATGATCATTATCATCTGGCAATCGAAAAAGGCGAAGTAAGCGGTAAGGAAAACGTTCTGGTCAGAGTTCACTCATCTTGCGTTACCGGCGATATTTTGGGTTCACTCCGCTGCGATTGCGGCGACCAGCTGGCCGCGTCGCTGAGAATGATTGAAAAAGAAGGCCTGGGCTTAGTGCTATATATGCGCCAGGAAGGACGCGGAATAGGCCTGGCCAATAAAATAAGAGCGTATAAACTTCAGGAACATGGCCGCGACACGGTGGAGGCAAATCTCGAACTGGGCTTTGCCGCCGATTTGCGGGATTATGGTATTGGCGCTCAAATTCTGGCGGACATGGGCCTGACTAAAATCAGGCTGATGACTAATAATCCTAAAAAGGTCGTCGGTATTCAAGGTTATGGACTGGAAGTTGTCGAGCGGGTGCCGATGGCGATTTCACCTAATGAATACAACCAACGTTACCTCGACACCAAACGAGATAAATTAGGCCATTTATTAAGTAAAAGTCAGATAAATCCTCACAAGGAAAGGAATTAATATGGAACACTCAGGTAATTTAAATGCCGCGAGCAGTAAATTCGCTATCATTGTCTCTCGATTTAATGAGTTTTTCTCCGAAAAACTCCTGGAGGGCGCTTTAGATTGCTTAAAACGGCATGGCGCGGCAGATGGGGATATTGATATAATCCGGGTGCCCGGTTCGTTCGAAATCCCGTATGCCGCATCCCGGCTGGCCAAAACTAAAAAGTATGATTCAATTTTATGTCTGGGAGTTGTTATCCGCGGCCAGACACCGCATTATGAATACATTAACAGCGAGGTCGCCAAAGGTATCGCCAAGATATCGTTGGATAACGATTTGCCGGTTATTTTCGGTATAGTAACCGCCGATACCATCGAACAGGCAATCGAAAGAAGTGGCACCAAATCTGGCAACAAGGGCTTTACGGCGGCCATGACCGCTATTGAAATGGTTAATTTATTTAAAGAGATTTAAAACATGGGCCAAAGGCATAAAGCAAGATGTGTCATATTAGAAGTTCTGTATTCAATCGAGGTGGGCGGGGAAGCGAACATTGAGACGAATTTGAATTATTGCTCATCGCTTCATAATTTGACCGATGATGGTTTTGCTTTTGCCCGCAAGCTGTTTGACGTGATTCGGTCAAATCAATCGGAAATTGATAATATCCTCAAACAACATATCAATAACTGGGATATTAACCGGCTAGCTATCGTCGATAAAAATATTCTCCGGCTAGGGGTAGGCGAAATCAAATGTTTTCCTGAAACTCCGGCCAAGGTTGCTATTGATGAAGCTATCGAACTGGCTAAAACCTATGGCTCGGCCGATTCAGGCAGATTCGTTAATGGTATCTTGGACGCGGTGTGTGATAGGGAAGACCTGGGAAAAGAATAATTTTGATATTTTCATTGTATAAAACGGGCGAGGCCAGGCCTACAGTGTTTCCCGTGGAACGGGGCTAATAATTCCAAAATAGGGATAATTTTATTGACGTTTATTTTAAATATGCTATTATACAAAGTTATCTTATATCAGCCTTTTAATTTAAGCCGGATTATGTGGTTATGGCAGATAGAATAGAAAAAGAAATACAAGCCTTTAACGATGCCGCCGCCTACGATGAGCTGATGGCTCGACCTTATACCCGCTATTTAAAGCAAAATATCGATGATTATATGGCGAATGTTAAATTTAAAAATGCGGTTGTTTTGGAATTGGGCTGCGGTGTTTCAGAGCACGCTTACAGGTTCAAAGATGACAATCTGGTTTTGTTAACGGATATTACGTTTTCGCTTTTACAGCGCAACGATCCGGATTGCGGGCGGCTGGTAATAGATGCCCAAGTTGTGCCTTTTAAGGCTAATTCCTGCGATTTTGTCATCTATCTCGGAATACTTCATCACCTTAACAACCAGTATGCGTCGCTTGCCGAGGCGGCCCGAGTTTTAAAGCCCGGCGGCCGGATTTTTATTCAAGAACCGCATCGGCGCAGCCTGAATTTTTTCTATTATTATGGCCGCCGTTTTTTTATGAAACTGGTAGGGGCGGAAAATGTAAAAAAGATGATTGGCTGTTATTCACCGGATGAATGGCAACTGGATGTGAAAGCTGTGAAGAAAATATTTAAGCAAGGTTATAACATCAAGAAATGGACAATACTTTCATTTCGTTTGCCGCCATTCAGATTTTTTAAAAATTGGAAACTTGACGTGCAGTTATCAAAAATGTTAGACCATTTGCCGTTTTTCAGGCATGTGGGGACGACGGTTTTTTACGAAATAGTGAAGAGGGATTCAAATGAAGCTCTATAAGGACAAGATGTTGCAGTTGTTTGGCTTGGGAGCAGGCTTGTTTAGTTTGCTAATTTATTTCCTGACTAAAGCGCCAACTTTATCGTTTTGGGATTGCGGCGAATTTATCGCCTGTTCGAAAATCCTGGGGGTTTCCCATCCGCCGGGATACCCGCTATTTACTCTGATCGGCAGATTCTCAATCCTTCTCCCATTGCCGTTCAACGATGCCGTTAAAGTCAATCTCGTAAGTGTACTATCATCGGCTGCGGCGGTATATATCGCCTACTGGCTGATCATACGCCTGGTTATCGGTTTCGATAGAGAAATTGGCAATATCTGGCAAAAATTAGGGTTGGCTGTCGGCGCTTTCAGCGGAAGTTTGGTTTTGGGCTTCTCAGCCACCTTTTGGGATAACGCTATCGAAGCGGAATGCTATGGCCTGGCTATGATGTTGATGCTGATTCTATGCTATTTGCTGCTCATGTGGTCTAACAAGATCGGTAAGCCGGGAGCCGGCAAATTAATGGTCGCTATCTGCTATTTGGCGTTTCTCTCAATCGGCATACATATGACCTCGTTCCTGATTATGCCGTTATTCATAATCTATATGGCCATAAAAGATAAAAAACTGCTTTTTGATTGGCGGTTCTGGCTGATCTGGCTAATTTTGATCATGGTCGTCGGGCAATTGGATATATTCCTGTATGGCACCGCTATTATTTTATTGGTAACTTTGACGATTCTTTTCACCTCCCACCGTCCTTCATATATGACCAAACTCGTTTTTGCCTTGGCCTTGGCTACCGCTATCGGCTATTCAACGCATCTTTATTTACCTGTCAGAGCCGCACAAAAACCGGCTATCAACGAAAATAATCCGGATAATTGGGAGAGGTTCAAATCGCTTCTGGAAAGAAAGCAATATGGTCAGGAATCAATGATTACCCGCATGTTCGACCGTCGCGGCACCTGGGCTAATCAATTCGGTGATTATCCTCACATGGGCTTTGGGGGTTATTTCAAAAATCAATATTCAGAAAACTGGGCCGCTTTTCTGTTTTTCGCTATCGGTATCTGGGGTATTTACGAGGCATACCGGCGCAATAAGATAGATGGTTTATGGTTGTTATCATTGTTTTTAGCTTCTTCCTTAGGGCTGATTTTATATCTTAATTTTTCCGATGGCACCCGCGGCGCGATTCTGGAGGTGCGGGACAGAGATTATTTCTTCACTCCGGGTTTTATGTTTTTCGGAGTATTATTTGGAGTAGGGCTTACCGGCATACTACGTGATTTGGCCGACTGGATAAAAGGCCGGCCGGAACGCCAATATCTTTTTATCGCCGCGCTGATTTTAGCTTTCCTTATGCCTTTCCATACTCTTCAAGCCAACTATTATACTCATGATCGGTCCCGCAACTATATTCCCTGGGATTATGCTTACAATATCCTGACTTCAATTGAAGAAAACGGCATTGTTTTCACTAATGGGGATAACGACACCTTTCCATTGTGGTACATTCAGGAAGTGGAAAATTACCGGAAAGATGTCCGTGTCGTCAATCTAAGCCTGTTAAATACTCCCTGGTACATTCATCAGCTCAAGGACGAGATGAATGTGCCAATAAGCTTTAGCTATGAGCAAATCGAAGCCTTAAGGCCGATGTGGGACCCTGTTAAAGAACGGGTATGGAAAGTCCAGGATGAATTAGTCTCCAATATTATAACAACCAATAAATGGCAAACGCCAATTTTCTTCGCGGTTACCGTTTCCGATGAGAATAAACTCAAACTGAATGACAACATGATCATGGAAGGCATGGGCTACAGGATCGTGCCTAATCAGGGCAAAGATCGGGTTAATCCCGATAAAATGTGGCGTTTCTATATGGATGAATTCGAGTTCAGAGGACTGGAAGATACCACCATTTACAAAAATGAAAATGATACTCGTTTGATTGCCAATTATGTTTCGGGTTTTCTGCAATTGGCCGATACTTTAAAAAGAATGGACCAAATGGATCGGGCAATTGAAGTTGTCGAAAAATCGATCAGAATTTTCCCCAATGAATGGCGACATCGGGCATATCTGGTTTCGCTTTACGCGCAAGCCGGCGAAATAGCCAAGATCGATGAGGCCATTAAGGGTGTTGAAAACGATAAAATCGTCACAGTTCTTACCTCTGCCGCCCAGGAGGCGCATTTAAACAAAAATTTGGAAGAAGCCGTGGAATTATTAAAAATGGCTTTGAGGTATGAACCTAATTCGGTAATGGCGTTTAACAATCTGGTATATTTGGAAAGTCAATTGGGTCGTACCGAAGCAGTAGACAGCCTGGCCCGGGCTTGGCGAGTCCAGCATGCCAATGACGCCACTGCCTTGACCAATTTAGATAATCTTTTGAACGCTTTAAAGCAGGAAAATCGACCACAATAACATGGCGCGCATCCTGGCTCTCAATTGGCAAGACCTGAAACATCCCGCCTCCGGCGGGGCGGAAGTTCATCTTGAAGAGATACTGCGCCGGCTGGTGAAAAAGGGCCATGATGTTGATTTATTATGCTGCAATTATCCGAACGGCAAATCTGAAGAGACCGTAAACGGCGTTAATATTATCAGGCGAAGCAGCCGGTCCTTTTTCAACTGGGCTGTGCCGAGTATTCTTAAGAAACTTTTACGGGCAAAAAAGTATGATATTTTATTCGAGGATATCAATAAAATACCATTTTACACGCCGCTTTATTGCAAACTGCCGCGGCTGGTAATCATTCCTCATCTGTTCTCAAATTCGATTTTCAAGGAGATTAATTTCCTGCTTGGGACTTACATATACCTGGCGGAAAAACCATATTCGATGATATACAGACGCTACCATACTATGGTAATATCCAATTCAACCGCCATCGAGATAGTTGCCAAAGGTATCGCCAAAGACAGGGTTCATATAGTCGAATGTGGTATTGATAATCTCAGCTATTCGATTGACCCCATTATTAAGAAATTCGACCAGCCGACAATTATCTATGTGGGGCGAATAAAAAAATATAAATCGATTGAGACCGGTATCGAAGCCATGCCCGGGATACTAAGCAAGGTGCCGCAAGCAAGGTTGGTAGTTATCGGCAGCGGCGATCATTTGCCTGTTTTAAAAGGGCTGGTAACGCGGCTTAATCTTTATGATCATGTAGAGTTTTTAGGCTTTGTGCCGCATGAAGTCAAAATCGAATATCTCCGCCGTTCCCATCTTTCAATTTATCCATCTTTGAAAGAGGGTTGGGGCTTGACTAATATAGAAGCCAACGCCTGCGGGACAACCGTATTGGCATCGCGTGTGCCCGGTTTGCAGGATTCAGTTGATGATAATAAATCTGGGTTGTTATTTGAATTCGGTAATGTCCGCGAATTCACCGAGAAGGCGGTTAAAATATTATCAGATAATGAATATCGATCAAATTTGGAAAAAGGGGCGCTTCTTCATGCCGCGAAATATTCCTGGGAAAAAGCCGCCGATCAAACCGAAAAATTGATGGAAATGGTATTGTCGCACAATGGCTAAAATTCGCTGGAGAGTAGTACTCGGGGTTGTGTTTAGCCTATCTTTTTTAGGCTACGCTTTAAGCCGGGTAGATTATAAAGAAGTAGCAACAGCATTTTCCAAAGCGAATTATCTATGGACTTTGCCAATGATGCTATCGGTGATCATAACAATGCTCATTCGAGCGGCCCGATGGAAATGGCTGATCGAACCATTACGAAAAATATCATTTAGAACCCTATATTCCTCGGTGATGATCGGTTTTATGGCTAATAATCTATTACCGGCCAGAATCGGCGAGGTTGTCCGGGCGGTATCGCTTTCCCGTCAATGTTCACTGAGTAAATCGGCAGTATTCGCGACTATAGTCGCGGAACGCGTGTTTGACAGCCTCGGGCTTTTATTCGTCTTTATGGTGACTTTGATATTTATAGATTTTCCCGATGAATTAAAACAAGCCGGACTGGCGGCTATGCTGTTAACTGCTGTCTTGCTGTTTTTTTTATATTTACTTTATGTCAAGACCGATTTGGCGGTGAAAATCTTTAAATTGCCGATTGGAATCATCTCAAAAAAAATGGCGGCGAGAGCGGATTTGTTATTGAGGCAATTCGCCAGCGGTTTGAGTATATTAACAGCCCCTATCTCGATTGTAATAATCTTCTTATATTCGATTTTTCTCTGGGCTTTTACCGCAGTTTCAGGGTACCTGATTTTTATCGCGTTTGATCTATACCCCAATGTTTGGGCCGCTTTCATAGTACTGTTTGTGACCGTCCTCGCGGTTTCGTTGCCGTCATCGCCCGGCTATATCGGCACGTTTCATTTAGCTTGTATTATGGCTTTTAAATTAATAAGTTCATTGGGGATGATTGGCCAAGCGGTTTCCGATTCGGTGGCGCTCTCGTTTTCCGTTGTTTTGTGGTCGTGCCAATTTTTTCCGGTGACTGTTATCGGGCTGTACTATTTAAAGAAAGAGCATTTGAATTTTAAAGATATTGGCGAGGAAAAAGTATTTACTACTGCCGGCCTGTAAGGTTTAAATACCAAACAAGCAGGTTTGGCTAAAGCAATCGTACCGGGTAAGCCGACGGTTGACTCATTAATTGGAGGAGTTGTGGAATCTGAACATCAATTTGGTCGTCGACCACTCAAAAGAAAGGTTATGATGCCTAAAAAGGCCGATGAAACCGCTCAACCTGAGGTTGAGGAAAAATTATCCGGAACCGGCGTGACCGGTGCGACCACCGAAAGCGCTAAACCTGTACCGGAAACCCGGCCTGATTCGCAGGATTCAAGACCTGTCGACCGCCCGAAACAAGCTTTTAAGCCCGAGGGGCGACCGAGGCGCAATCAGCGAGACAAGGGGGAAAGAAGTGACAGAGGAGACAGAAGTGACAGGCCGAAAAGGCAGGATTTGCCCCGAAGATCGCCCAAACCGCCGGTAAGCGATCATCGCGAGCAAAAGAAATTCGGGGTCATTAAACTTAGCGTGGTAATCCCGGCTTACAATGAAGAGCAAAATGTTGCTCCGCTATTGAGCCAGTTTGGCCAATTATTTTCCAAATTACCCTACAAAGCTGAATTGATTTTCATCGATGACGGTTCTCTGGACAGGACTTTGGTCAAAGTTAGGGAGTTGCAATCAAACTACCCCTGGCTTAAAGTTTACAGCCATCAAATAAACCGTGGTTTGACAATAGCACTTGAAACAGGCTTCGCCAAAGCGACAGGCAAGATGATTTGTTTCTATCCCGCCGATTTGCAATATCACGCTGATGAAATCCCCAAGCTCGTTTCAAAACTGGATTCGGGCGCGGATGTAGTTACCGGCTGGAAGCATGGAAATTATGGGTTAAAGGCTTTCGGTTCGTTTATTTACAACCGTCTATCAAGAAGTCTTTTCAATGTGAAAGTCCATGATCTTAATTCGATTAAGGCTTTCAAGCGGGAAGTGTCTGAATGTTTTACATTTCGGCGCGGTTGGCATCGCTATATGATCGTGATGGCGGCTCAAGCCGGTTATAAGATCGATGAGGTTAAAGTCAAGCTATATCCGAGAAAAAGCGGTAAATCGAAATTCGGCCTGACCCAGTTACCATTGGGCTTCCTGGACTTGCTAAGTGTCAAATTTGAACTCTCTTTCACTAAAAAGCCGCTCTTATTTTTCGGCACGGCCGGTTTAATAACCGGATTTTTGGGTTTTGTTACGAGCCTGGTAGCTTTATATATGCGATACATCAAGCACGACGGTTTTAGACCGCTCTTATACGCCGTGATCTTGCTTTTGGTATCCGGGCTGTTGTTGTTCGCCATAGGATTTTTGGCTGAATTGATAGTCAGTATCAAAGATGATATTAGCCGGCAAAAGGGCGGAATCAAACCATAGTATTCGATTGTAGCCTTATAGCAGATTGTTAAATACACATCCGGCCGGGAGAAAGATGATCTTCCGGCCTGTTACGCTTTGGATAATAAGATAATAAGCGTTGTTTACAGGATTTTAGGTTTGTTCTCAAAACAGTTTTAGAATTAGATGTCAAGAATAAAGAGTAAATCACCCGTACAAATTTCGATATTGATTGTCACCTTCAATAGCGCGTCAACAATAAACCAATGTCTTGACTCAATAATCAGACAATCTTTCAGCGATTATGAAATTCTCGTTTTTGATAACGCGTCCGGCGATGCGACACTTAAAGAAATATCGAAATATCAAAACATCAAAATGTTTCCCTGCCAAAATAATATCGGTTTCGGGGCGGCCATGAATAAATTGGCGGAAAAAGCCGGCGGCGAGTATTTATTCATGCTTAATCCGGACTGCGTATGTCCGCCTGAGACACTGATCCGCTTACTTGATTTTGCCCGCGCTCATCCCGGCGCTATCTCGCCGGCGCTGGTGTATCCTGATGGCGATCAGCAGCTTTCGGCCAGATCATTTCCAGGCTATAAAAACATTTTATTCTCAAGAAGATCGCCTTTGTTTCAGCTGGGACTGGCCAAATCGGGAGAGGCCGGCTATTTATTTCTTGATTGCGCGGCCAAAGTGCCGGCGGTTTCCGCTACGGCGTTATTCATTGGCAATAATCTGTTCAAACAATCCGACGGTTTCGATGAAAGATTTTTCATGTATCTGGAGGATATCGATTTGTGCCGGAGATTGGCCGAAAAAGAGATAGATATCTGGTATCTGCCGGATGTGAAAATCAGTCATGTTCTTGGCGCCAGTTCGGCTTCAAACGCTATAAAAGCTTCCTATCATCATCATTTTTCGATGTTTAAATACTTTACAAAACATTATCCGCGAAATAAAATAAAAAATCTGATATTGTTTCTTTTACTGGCGGCGGGATTAATGGTATCGGTTGCCACAAAGGTTTTAAAAGTGAAAAAACGCAAATGATAGATATCCCATCTTATATCATTATCAGTATCCTAAGCGGGTATCTCTGTTATTTATTCGTGCCGCTGGTTATCAAGTATTGTATCGAAAAGAATCTGTATGATATGCCCGGTCCACGCAAAATTCATACAAAACCGATTCCACGACTGGGCGGTATCGCCTTCTTTGCCGCCTATTTCCTCGGCTTATTGCCGGGTTTCTTGCTTTTACCCGACCTTTTTTGGGCTAATCTAAAATCGCTCGTGGGGATTTTCGCGGGAGGTTTGATTATTTTCAGCTTAGGTGTTATGGATGATATCCGTGGTCTGAAGCCATTGACAAAACTTGGCTGGCAAATAGTCGCCTGTTTGGTATTAATCGCTTTCGGGGTCAGGTTGGAATTAATCAACATACCGTTTTACAAGCTCGTTAATATCGGCTGGTGGGGCATTCCCTTGACAATTATCTGGCTGATAGCGATTATCAATACAATAAACTTGATCGATGGTCTCGATGGTTTGGCCGCCGGAGTCAGCGCTATTACCGGAATAACCTTTTTAGTCTTGAGTCAAATAATGGGATTAGCGCTGCCATCGTTGTTGGCCGCCGGTATAATCGGCATTACTTTGGCATTTTTAAAATATAATTATTTCCCGGCATCGATATTTATGGGTGATTCCGGTTCCTTGCTATTAGGTTATTTATTTGGAGTAATATCGTTATTTTGGCCAAAAAGTTTTGCCACAGTGGTCATGTTTGTGCCAATTTTGGCGTTGGGTGTGCCGATTATCGAATTTTTCACCACTCTGGTTCGGCGGTTATTCGCCGGACAGAAACTCTATATCGCCGATAAAAGGCATATATTTCACTTTTTGTTGGATATCGGCATCCCTGAAAGAGTAACGGTTTGGCTATTTTATCTGGTAAATATTCAGTTCGCGCTGGCGGCTTTTGGTATAGTCGGCGGTAATGTTAATATTTTGTTTGTGTTACAGGTTATATTTATTATATTGACGGCTATTATTGTTTCCAGAAATTTGAAATTGGAAAGTAAGAGATGAAGGATCAGCAGTATCTCGATTTCGAAAAGCCCATTATTGAACTTGATCGCAAGATTAAGGAAATGAGGGAGCTGGCTACCGCGGAAAACATCGAATTATCGCGCGAGTTAGGCCTTCTGGAAAAAAAACGTAACCGCTTGCGCAAGGAAGTTTATTCCAATTTAACCCGCTGGCAACGTATTCAGTTGGCCCGTCACCCGCTGCGACCTTATAGTCTGGATATAATAAAGCTGATGTTTACCGATTTCGTCGAATTGCATGGTGACCGCTATTTTGCCGATGATAAAGCTATTGTTGGCGGTTTTGCCAAAATCGACAATATTAAAATTATGGTATTAGGTCAGCAAAAGGGCCGCGATACCAAACAGCGGCAATTCCGCAATTTCGGTATGTGCCATCCGGAGGGCTACCGAAAAGCCTTAAGGCTGATGAAGCTGGCGGAGAAATTTGATTTGCCGATAGTAATTTTCGTGGATACACCCGGGGCCTATCCCGGAATTGGCGCCGAGGAACGCGGGCAAGCCGAAGCGATTGCCCGTAATATAAGGGAAATGGCTGTTATCGAAGTGCCGATCATCGTGGTGATACTCAGTGAAGGGGCTTCCGGAGGCGCTTTGGGAATCGGCCTTGGCGATAAAGTGTTTATGCTGGAGAATTCGTGGTATTCGGTTATCTCGCCTGAGGGCTGCGCCGCCATATTGTGGAAAGCGGACGCCGTCTCAGAACCGGCTAAACTGGAAGCGAACCGTAAACAGGCGGCTGAAGCATTAAAACCAATAGCTCAGGATCTGGCGGAATTGAAGATAATTGATAAAATAATCCCCGAACCTCCGGGCGGCGCCCACCTTGAATATCAGGCGACAGCCGATTTGATTAAGCGTGAATTGCTTCAAGCCCTTGATGAATTAAAAAAGTATTCAAAAGAAGAACTTTGCAATAAAAGACTTGAGAAATACCGAATAATGGGTGTATATAAGGAATAGGATTGTGAGATTATGTTAAACGAAAAACTCTTGGAAATTCTGGCCTGCCCTAAATGTAAAGGCGATCTGGAATATGATAAGGAGAACAACGTTTTATTGTGCCATTCGTGCCGGTTGAAATATCGCATAGAAGACGGCGATATTCCAGTCATGCTGATTGATGAAGCTGAAAAGTTTTAAGGAGGATATATGATAAAGTTGTCTCGATTCATTGAGGATAAACTTATTTCTTTTGATTTGAAAGGTAATACAAAAGAAGAAATTATCGCTGAACTGGTTGAATACGCCTCAAATTCCGAGATGGTTAAAAACAAGGAAGAGCTGTTAAAAGCGGTGTTGGAAAGAGAAAAACTGGTCACTACCGGCGTCGGTTACAATGTCGCGTTCCCTCACGCGAAAACAAAATCGGTGCGCGGAGTGGTAATTGCGTTCGGACGCAAAAATGAAGGCGTCGATTTCGAGGCTATGGACCGCAAGCCTGTTAACCTATTTTTCTTGATAGCGGCCCCTGAGGATGCTATTGGCGCTCATCTTAATGTCATGGCCAAGCTTTCATTCCTGATGAAAAATGAAAAAAATCGAAATAAATTATTGAAGGCCAAGTACAAGGAAGATTTAATCGAAGTATTAGATTCCAACGAATAAATGCTTTCTTCAATGATGAACTTCATAAAGTACAGGCAAATGATGCCTGTTTTAGCAGTTTTCTGTGTCTGCGTCATATTAATAATTTTACCTCTATCGCTGAAACTGATGATTTCAGAATTTTGCGTCGCCCGGCTGTACTACCCTTTCACCAAAATGGATATTTTTTTAACTGATGTCGTCAATGCCAAAAGCAATAATATCGAGTTAAACCAGCGAATCATCAAACTCTCGACAGATAACGCCCAATATATTGAAGATCATTATGAAAATATTCGGTTGCGGCGCATGCTCGATTTTGATCTTCAATTGCCCTTTCGATTGGTCCCTGCCGAGGTTATAGGTATCAAGCCCGGTTTGATGTCTAAATCTATAATAATTAATACCAGGGGCAATAGGGGCATTATCAATAATATGCCGGTTGTTACCGCCGATGGCATAGTCGGCAAAACTATAGAGATTATCGGCAATACGGCGGTAGTTCAGCTTCTGGTGGATTATAATTGTAAAGTCTCGGCAGTTGATCAGAACACGCGTTCCATGGGCATAATCCGTTGGCAGGGCGGCAAATTTCTGGAAATGGGGGATGTACCGATTGAAAGTCAGGTCGCGGTAGGGGATACAATCGTGTCATCAGGTTTAGGCGGGATTTTCCCATCCGGACTTATGGTTGGTACGGTCATCTATTCCCAAAATCGCGGGGCTACGCTTTTCAAGGATGTTAAGGTCAGGCCGGCGGTGAATTTCGGTTCGCTGGAAGAAGTTTTTGTGGTAATTTACAATGAATAAGATATTAGCTTTAAAGTATGTTATAGCAGCGGCTTTTGTTGTTTTCTATCATATTATTATCGCCCCCAGACTTAGCATCGCGGGTGTACAATCTGACATGGCCATTGTATTTACGATTTGGATCGGACTAAATCAGGGATCTAAAGCCGGGGTCCTATTCGGTTTCGCGGCCGGTCTGCTTATCGGTTTTTTTACGCCGGAGGATTTGGGCTGGGCGGCGCTAATTTTGGCGATGCTTGGCTATGGCGCGGGTAATCTGAGAAACAAACTGGTGATTGAACCCATTTATGTGCAATTGATAATTCTGTCGGTCGTGGCTTTTATTTATAATATCCTATTTATTTTTACTACTAAATTCGGATTATTTTTCGCTAATTTTCCTCATGTGCTGTTCGCTGCGATTTGCACGACTTTATACTGCGCCGTTGTGGGCGCCGTAATATTTTATGCTATCAGATATCGTTATTTTCTGAGGAATTTGTTTTAATGCTTCAGCAGATTCAAAGCCATAAATTCAAACTAAGACTTACTCTTGGTCTGTTAATATTTTGCAGCCTCGCCATTGCAATAAAATTGTTCGCGATACAGGTATTTGCTTCCAGTTACTATCGTAAAGCCTCGATAGATAACAGCGTTCGAATTGTGCCAATTAGAGCCCCCAGAGGTACTATTGTCGATCGAAACGATCAGGTAATCGTGCGCAATCGGCTTTCGTACTCGGTATATCTTGTGCCTCATGATGTACCTGATATTAATAAGGCCGCGGCCAGTTTGGCGGACATGTTAAATATGGACGAGGCATATCTGAAACAGATTATCGCTGCCGGCTGGAAAGGGCGTTTTCAGCCTATAAGACTGAAACGGGATGTTGATTTTGCAACAGTCAGTATTCTCGAGGAGCATTCGCTGGATGTGCCGGGCCTTGTATTTCAGGTAGAACCGACCAGATTATATCCCGACAGCGGCTTTGGCAGCCATCTGTATGGTTATGTCGGGGAAGTTTCAGAGAGCGAACTGGCCAACGGCAAAGAATCATTCAAAAAAGGCGATCTTATCGGCAAGAAAGGTTTGGAACGATATTACAATAGCTACTTAAAAGGGCGCGATGGTGTTTTATATCTGGAAGTATCAGCCAAAGGCCGTATTCTGGGGAAATATCCCTATAAGCATGAGCAAGCCCCCGTTACCGGCGCGACTTTAACTTTAAATATTGATTGGGAATTGCAAAAATATGCCGAATCGCTTTTAGTTGATAAAGGCCAGGGCGCAGTCGTCGCCATCGATGTAAATGATGGCGGTGTTCTGGCACTTGCATCCAGCCCGCTTTTTGATGCAAATTTATTTTCCGGTGTCGTCACTCCGGACAGATGGGCACAAATTATGGCCGATTCGACTTTTCCTCTGCTTAATCGGGTTGTTCAAGGAGTCTATCCGCCCGGGTCTACTTTTAAAGCTTTCACCGCCGCGATGGCGCTTCACTACGATAAAGTAAGCGAGGAAAGAGGCTTCGATGGCTGCCGGGGGCAGAAAAAATTCGGCAACCGGGTTTTTAAATGCTGGCGCCCGGGTGGCCATGGCAAACTTGATCTTCACGCGGCGATTGTGCAATCATGCGATATATATTTCTATCAGCTTGGGTTAGCTTGCGGGATGGAGCTGTTCGAACAATTTATGCCTGAATGTCGTCTTGGCCAGTTAACCGGTATCGATATTCCCGGCGAAAAAGTCGGCCTTTCGCCGACTAT
>Ga0299912_10002231_pt1 | contig 15883 bp, 12 predicted proteins | sample RVTome_2_FD_207667 | JGI IMG/M metagenome (GOLD analysis project Ga0299912, IMG submission 207667) | Soil microbial communities from uranium-contaminated site in the Upper Colorado River Basin, Wyoming, United States - RVT95D214 (version 2) ... | reverse complement strand
ATTTCCTTTCTACTTACTTGATCATGGGTCGGAGATCCCACACTTTGGTGGAGCCGGGTATATCCTCTACCGCAGAACTCATCGTAGATCAGATCAAGCTCTTGGGCTTAGAGGTGTCAAGTATAAGCAGCCTGGTATTAATGCATGCCCATGCGGATCACATCACCGGCGCGCCGATTCTGAAAAAGATGATGCCAAGGCTCAAGGTGATGACCGGGTCTGAGACCCAAAGACTGATTGCAAAAGAAAATATACAGAGGATATTTGCTCGTGAAGATCGAGAGATAAGCAACCGCCTTCTGAAGCTGGATGCCAAAGACAGCCATGCCCCTGTTGCCGCTCCTCTTGAAGGTATCGTTGATGAAATCATAAACCCTGGTCATGCGCTGAGACTCGACGGGCTATCGCTTGAGGTTTTGGACGCTCCGGGACATTGCCTGGGCGGTATCGCGCTCTGGGAACCAGAAGAAGGTGTCCTTTTCTGTTCTGATTATCTCGGATTCTTTCTTCCCCCCGACAGGTTCGTCCCGAACTTTTATGTGAATCTTGATGATTACATGGCCACCTTCGAATATCTGTCCAGACTAAGGCCCGTCTGCATTTGCCCAGGGCATTGCGGAGCTTATTCAGGGGAAGAATCGCTTCGCTTCATTGCTCAGGCCAGAAGCGAGGTAGAATGGGTCTGCAAATTCGTCCGTGGACACGGTGAGACTCCAGCGCGATTGGAACAGGCTGCAGAAGAGCTCTTTAGAAGGTATTATGTGCGGGAGGCGACTATGTTCACTGAGGAGAGCACCCGTTATTGTATGGAGTTGATCATTCGTCGTATTTTGAACTCGAACGCCTTCGCTCTGGACAAAGTTTAGGGTCATAAAGGAAGAGACTGTGCTCTCAGATTCCTTATCACTTCTTTCTGATGGATCGTTTCCCAGGACTCAGGGGCGGGACAATCCTTGCACTCCTCCAGATTGCTGAGCGAAAGTTTTACTCGCCACCATTCCCGTCCGACTCCGGTTCACCGCGAATCCCCAAATAGCATGTTGATGAATTGCGTGGTGGTATAGATCTTGAAATTCTGTGCCCGCACCTTGGCGTTATTCAGGTTGTGGACACAGGAATTACACTCGGTCAGTAGCACCTCGGCGCCTACCTCCTCGACTTCTTCAAGGCGTATGCGCGCCATCCCAATGGAATTCTTGGCATAGGCCCCTCTAACACCGCCTCCAGCGCCGCAACAAAGTGCGTTGGCTCGGTTATGGCGCATTTCAACAAAATTGGGTGCGATCTTACGAATAAGCTCCCGGGGTTCCTCATAGATGCCGCAATGCCTTCCGAGATCACACGGATCGTGGTAGGTGACCCGCTTATCCGTCTTCACATTCAGGTCAAAGTCCTTCAGAAACTGGCTCAGATGGACGACTTCGATCCCCTCGCTCTTGAGTTGCCCATACTGTGGTTTCTCGTTGAAAGTGCGCGAGCAGTAGGGGCATCCTGTGATGACGGTTCTTGCTCCGGTAGCCAGGATAAGTTCTATATTTTTCTTAGCCATATCCTGGTTGATCTCATAGCCTACATCCTCCAGTACTCCGCTGCAGCAGACCTCATCCATGAGGGTGTAATCTACCCTCAGGCGGTCTAAGAGATTTAAAGTCGCTATGGTGGCTTCATCTTGCCGGTAGGAACCCACACAACCGATGAAGTAGACATACCTGGCCTTTTTATTTCGCTGCCTTTCGAAATCCGCAGGCTCCTCCTCGCCGTAGATGTTCGTATGCGATTGAAGGACTTGATTCATGCCCTTAAAGGCCGGGTGACAGGACCCGATGTGAACCATGTCTTTCCTGACCTCTTTGATGATTTCTGGTGGATTGACACCAGAGGGGCATTGATTGGCACAGCTGCCGCAGGTGGTACACTGAAATAGAGTCTCGATAAGCTCGTCTGAAAGCTCGATGGTTCCGTCCAGGACTTCTTTAAGCACCAGCATCTTCCCTCTGGCGTTAAAGGCCGGACGTTTGGTCAGGCCGAAGACCGGGCACACCGCTCGGCAGAATCCGCAGCTTGAGCACCTCAAAATCTGATCCCGGAATTTCTCTGCAAAAGGGTAATTGGTTTTCATCTCTCTCTTTGTATTTCCTCTCGTCCTTCGTTGGATAATGGCACAAAGCGGCAAAGGCGCAAAGGCACAAAGCAGAAAAACCTTTCTCCTATGTCCCTCTATCCCTTTGTACCTCTGTCCCTTTGCCCCTTCAATTGTCCAGCGCCATCTTGCCGGGATTGAGGATGTTGTTCGGATCAAAGAGCCGCTTCAACGAACGCATCACTCCCATTGCCACGTCGTTGTGCTCGAAGTGCATGAACGGCGCCTTGGCCAGTCCGATGCCGTGCTCCCCGGTCAGCGTTCCTCCCATCTCGATCACCTTCCTGAAGAGCTCCTCCGAGGCTTTTTCCATCCGTTTCACCTCCTCAGCGTTGGTCCCATCGAAGCTGATCACAGGATGGAGATTTCCGTCGCCCACATGGCCCACAGTCGGGATTTTGAGATCATATTTCCTGGCAAGATCGGATATCACCCTAAGCATGTCAGGAACCTTAGAGATAGGCACGGTCAAATCCTCGACAAAGAGATTATAATTGATCCGCGCAATGACCCCATAAGCGGATTTGCGAGCGGTCCACAGCGCTTCAACTTCTTTCTGAGTTTCGGCCTTTTTGATATCCTTCGCATGGTTCTTCTTAAAGATGTCAATAATTTTCGCCAGCTGGAATTCGTTCTCCTCCTTAGTATACCCATCGGTTTCGACCACGAGCAGGGCTTCCACTTCCGGTAGATTCAGGTCGGTATTTTGGTTGATCGCCACAAGGGTCTGCTGATCCACCACTTCCAGTGCCCTGGGCAGGATACCGGAGCGCATCACCTCGCTCACAGCCCTGCCCGCATCCTCAAGGACGGCAAAGGTCGCTAAAGCCGTACTGCTGACCGGCGGCTTGGGGTTGATTTTGAGCGTTATCTCTGTCACCACACCCAAAGTGCCCTCCGAGCCGACAAAGAGCCTTGTCAGATCATAACCGGAAACGCTCTTCATGCATCTGGAACCCGTGCGCAACACACTGCCGTCAGCAAGAACCACCTCCAGGCCAAGGACATAATCCCTGGTGGTACCGTATTTGGCTCCCCTGATGCCGCCGGCGTTCGTGGCCACGTTCCCGCCCAGGGTACACACTGCGCCGCTTGCCGGATCGGGAGGGAAAAAGAATCCGTGGGGTGCGAGAGCCCTCTCAAGATCGGCATACACCACGCCCGGCTGAACAACGGCCAGGCGGTCTTCGATGCGAATCTCCATGATTTTGTTCATACGACCCAGATCCAGAATCAGGCCACCTTGCTGCGGCACGACAAGGCCGGCAAGAGACGTCCCGGCTCCCCGGGCAATGACGGGGAACTTCTCTTGGTTCGCCAACTTGAGAATTGCAGAAATCTGTTCTGTGGAGGTGGGCCACACCGCCGCGTCCGGCCGATGTTTGAATTCCGACGCGTCCTTGGAGTAGGCAATGAGATCGATCAGGCTGTCGGTGAAGTTTTCCGAACCGACGATGTCCTTAAGGTGCTGCTTGATTTCTGGCTTCACGGCATGATTCTCCATTCATCCGGGCCAAACACGAGGGATTGGGTCCCAGGCTTCGACCTCGTTAAAACAAGGCTACTGTCTTGAATGATTTCTCTTCGGCGTGCGGTCACAAATTGTGTTCTAACTTTTGGCCTTCACCTTCTTCGCCAATTTTCTGAACTCATCTTCGCTGATCACTCTTTTTAGGTCATGGGACATGAGTTTGACTTCTTGAAGCAAGGCATTGGATTGCTCCTCGCTGAGCTCGACTCCCAATCTCTTCGCCCACAGGTCAACGTTGTCCAGCCCGCTCTTCTTTCCTAAGACAATCTGCGGCGCATCGTGACCCACAAACTCTGGATGCACGGGGAATACCGTTGTAGGATGCGATTCGAAAACATTCTTGAACCACCCCGTCACGATACCCGATTCAATGGTGTAAGCACCTTCCCCAACAAATGGGCGGCAGGATGGGATCTGCACGCCAGAGAGATCTCGCACCAGCTTCGAAAGCTCATTCATTTTGCCGTAATTTAGACCAACATCAATGCCGTACATCGTCAGCAGCGCCAGCACCGTTTCCTCCATCGGTGTGTTTCCCGCCCGTTCCCCAATGCCCAGCACTGTTGAGTGAATCACCTCGGCACCAGCCAGCACGGCATTGATCGTGTTGGCCACCCCCATGCCGAAGTCGGAATGGAAATGAATCTCGAGCGGCTTCTTAACCCTCTCCTTCACCTTCTTAGTGAAATAGGTGGCAGCGTGGGGAGAAAGCACACCAAAGGTATCCACCAGCGTGAATGCGTCCATATGCCCTTCGGTTGAGACGCGGTCAATCAAGTTAAGCAACCAGTCTAGATCGGATCGGGTCGCATCAATCGTAAAAAAAACCGTGTAAAGCCCTTTCTCCTTGGCAAAAGCAGTGGCTTTCACAGAAAGATCGATGGCCTTCTCGAGAGGCCATTTGTATCCCTGATCAATGAGGTGCGCGCTGGCCGGAATTTCGATGACAATTCCATCCACTCCGCAGTCTGCGGCCAACTCAACATCCTTCACCATGCAACGGGAGAAGGCGAATATCTGAGAACCCAGACGACGTTTAACGATCTCTCGAATCGCCGCCTCGTCGTTGGGAGACACCGCAGGCATCCCCGCCTCGATCCGGTGCACCCCCACCTCTGCAAGCTTCTCAGCTATCCGTATCTTATCATCTTTCGTAAATATGACCCCGGCTTGCTGCTCTCCGTCACGAAGGGTGATGTCATGTATCTTCACCTTCTTGGGAGGCCTGAAGTCCTTGGTCACTTCCTCTACATAGTTCCAGGCGCTTACAAACCAATTTTCCGTTTTCCAAGGTGTCTTATTCAAAGTCAATTCCTCCACATTCTAACGTCTTTGAGCGCGCGATTTGACCGTAACCCTTTTTGAGTAATAATTTGCTAAGATAGCAATGAGCAGGAGAGATCCCTGGGCAAAATACATCCATTGAGGCCCCGCCCCAAGAAGGGTGAGCCCGTTAATGACACTGACGAGAAAAATGGCACCGAAAAGGGTGCCTGCGATGATATACTTTCCATTAAAAATGACCGTCCCAAGCATCGCCGCAATGAACGCTTGCAAGAGGAAACGTTCGCCTAAGTCAACGTTTCCTATCGACTGGCGAGCCGCCAATAGTATGCCGCTAAAGGTGCTCAAGAACCCGCAAAGCACGAACGTCATGAACGTGAGGTTCTTGATATCCACCCCCGATAGCCTGCACGCTTCGATGTTACCCCCGATCATGCGTACATACCGACCATATCTGGTCTTTTCCATAAACAGGTAAGCAAGTACAAAAACCACGCCCGATATATACATCGGAATAGGCACACTCAAAAAAGTACCGTTTCCAAGGTATTTGAAATTGGGCGGCACGATATGGATGGTTACCCCGCCGGTTAAGCCATAAAGAAATCCGATCAGGATAAACATCGTTCCCAGCGTTGCGATCAACGAGTTCATATGGAGGCGAGAGACCATGAGGCCATTGCCTACTCCGATCAAGCAGCCGACGGCGACCCCTGCCAACAAGCTAGGCACTAGACCAACGCCCAGGTTGCTTAGGAGATGACAGGTCAGCATGGCCGCAGCACCGGCCATGTTCCCAACGGATAGATCCAGTCCTCCGGCCGCAACAACAATTGCCTCTCCGAATGAGACAAAGGAGATGATGCTCGTCTCAATTAAGATGTCATAGAGATTTCCCAGGCTGAGAAACCCGGGGCGAAGAATCGCGACGATGGCATAAAAGATGCCGAATATAAAGAAAATGCCGTACCTAAACAAGGAGCGGCCACTTTTCTGTGTCCATCGTTCAGTCACGCTGCGACTTTGAGCGTCCGCCCATATTGCACTAGAATTGGACTTGCTCAATTTTCCCCCTCCTGATAGATGAGATGGCGACGGCTACAATGAGAATAAGACCTTGAGCGACAGGGACGTAGTAGAACTTCATGCCCAGTCCAGTGAACCCACTCAAAAGGGTGTAGAGAAAGAATGCTCCTATGAGGGTTCCTGGAAAATTGGCCTTTCCCGCCTTGAACGTGGCTGTCCCTAGGAAACAAGCGGCGAGTACGAAAAGAAGGAGCGGCTTTCCCGAATACATGACTGCACCGCCGATCCGAAGGGTCTCGATGTAGCCCGCAAAGGCAAAAACAAGACCTGCAGCAATGAAAACCAATGATTTAAGTATATTAGCGCGAATTCCAACTTCGCGAACGGCACTGATATTCTCTCCCAAAGCTCTAATGTATTGACCGGCCCGCGTCTGAGTCTGCAAAAACCAACAGATGGCAAACAAGCCAAACAAATAGAGGACCGGAATAGGGATGGGGCCTAAGTGGGTCTGCACGATGGAAAGAACCTCCGGATCCCTGATCCAGGTGGTGATTCCCTGGTTGTAAACCCTTTCAGCACCCATGCAGAGAAACATGACAGCAACGCTGGCCAAAAAAGAAGGCAGTTTCATTCCCACAATCAATATGGCATTGAGCAAGCCGGTACCTAGTCCAATGGCGAAACACACCAAGGTCACGAGAATGATAGGGTGTCCGTCCTTGATCATGCCCGCAAGCACCGCGCCCACCAGTCCAATGACCCCGCCATACGACAGGTCGATTTCACCCGTGATTAAAACAAAGGTTAATCCGAAGGCACATATTCCGAGAGAAGTAGATTGCACGAGAATGTTTTGAAGGTTCTGCCCGCTAAAAAACCCCCTGGATGCGATGGAAAAGAAAACAATCGCGGCGATGAACGCAAAAGTCGCCCCGTAGTTGTTAATGATTTCCTTTGTCGTTATTGCTTGTTTCCGCATAATCTCTCCCGCCCATGACGTAGAATAGCAACTCCTCCCGGTTGGTTGCCTCCGTCTGCAATTCCTTGATGATTTTGCCGTGAAACATCACAAGGATCCGGTCGCATAAAGACAGCATCTCTGTGAGTTCGTTTGAAATGAAGATGATGCCGGCCCCCTGTCGGGCAAGATCCACGATAATCTTGTAAATGTCATATTTTCCCCCAACATCGATTCCTTTGGTCGGTTCATCGAAGATATAAATCTCCGAATCGCTCATCAGCCACTTTCCGACCACGACTTTCTGCTGGGTGCCGCCACTGAGGAATTGAACTTCATGTTCAGTGCTTGGGGTGGCAATCCCAAGGGCCCAGATCGATTCCTTTACAGCCTCGATCTCCTTATCTTGTTCTATCCATGAAGGGCCGACACAGAATTTATTCTTCAAGGAGGCCAGGGTCATGTTTTTCCTCACGGATTCGTTTCCCACCAAACCCTGAGCCCTTCTCTCTTCAGGGATCAAGGCGAGACCTCTGCCGACCGAGTCCTGCGGAGCGCTTATCTTCACTTCTTTGCCGGAAATGCTGATGGTCCCCGATCGCTTGGGGTCCGCACCGAATATGGCCCGTGCCACCTCGCTCTTTCCAGCGCCGATACTTCCCACAATACCCAGGATTTCGCCGGATCTGACATCGAAACTGATGTTTTCCCCTTTTTCCTTTGGGTACAAACCCCTGACGGAAAGATTGATCTCACCAATGGGCACGCGCTCCTTAGGAACCTGCTGGGTGATCTCCCTTCCAAGCATATGTTTGACCAGTTCGGTCTGCGGAAGTTCATTGATCTGTGAGGTGATGATCTTACGGCCGTCCCTCAGAACCGTAACGCGATCACAAATGCGATAGATCTCTTCGAGGCGGTGCGAAATATAGATGACGGTCAAATTTTTCCGTTTTGCCCTTTCGAGAAAAGAGAAAAAGGTGTCCGATGTTCTTAGATCCAGACGTGCCGTAGGTTCGTCGAGAATGAGGAACCGGGGCGAGGTTGCAAGTGCGCGCGCGATAGCAACCAATTGCTGCTCAGAAACACTAAGATTCTCCACTCTGTCTTCTACGTCAATATCGGATGTCACTTCGGCGAGAAATCCGGCGGCCTTCAAACGCATGGTTTTCCAGTCAATGGTGCCAAATCGGGTGGTAGGTTCTCGCCCCATACAGATATTTTGTGCGACCGTCAGCATGGGGATCAGATTCAATTCTTGATGGATCAAGCTCAGGCCCAGCTTTTGCACATCGCGTATCCCCAGATCTCCAATGCTTTGACCTTCGATGAAAATACTACCTTCATCCTCTATATACTCGCGGACAATGATCTTCATCAGAGTGGACTTCCCGGCGCCGTTCTCCCCGCAAAGGGCATGGACCTCGCCGCGGCTCACCGAAAAGTCCAAATCCTTCAAGGCCTGGACCCCGGGAAAGTATTTGGAAACGCCTTGTGTCTTGATCACGACGTTTTCTTGATCAGCCATTGGACCGCCCATTTCACCTCCACACTTCTTCGCGAAAAGGATCCCACGGGTCCCGTAAGTGGGGCCCGTGGGAGAGCCAACCCATTACCAGGGTCTTTTCAGGTTTGTAGTCGCAAAATTACCTTCCCAACATTCGTCCACGGTCTTGTAAACCTTTTTCGGTTTGAATTCATCCACACCTTTCGTGGCCACATAGGTAACACCGATCACGGAAAGCGCAGGGAGATTTTCTCTTGCTTCTTTCACGGTCTTGTATCCCATGGCAGACTCCAGGGCCTTGGCCGCGTCGGTCCCCTGTACAATCGGCTCAATGCCCACAACGGCGGTTGGAGGGCAGTCCGGTAGGTGCATTTCCGCTAAAAGGGCCGGTTCCTGGTCGATGCTGATCACGCAAACCTGCTTTTCCGCCTTCATTTCTTTGATGGCCTTGATCGCACCAACGGCCGGCAGACCCCAGGTCGTAGCCACACCTTTCAGATCCGGATGGGCTCGAAGGGTCGCCTTGGTGATATTGTAGGCATTATTCACCGGATCGGACGGGTCCACCTCGTGCCATTGGCCAATGAGCTTGATATCTTTATACCATCGTAAGACCTCGTTGAAGGCCCTCTTCCGAACCTCGAGGGTGTGCCATCCCGCCGCGTCCATGCCGATGTATTTGCCGGAACCATGCATCTGGTTCACCATCCACACGGCCAGGTTCGTGCTGCCCTGCCAACTGTCTTCAACAGAGGCATTCACCGCCCAGGGTGAAAACATGATCACGGTGACAACGGGGATATTGGCATCATAGGCCTTTTTGGAGACATCCAAAAAGGCGTCGCCTTCACCGCCTTTGATGACAATGCCATTGACTTTCATGGAAATGAAATTCTCCACGTCTGCTTTTTGTTGGGCCGTGCCTCCCGTTCCAGCGTTTGAGCTGATAACTTTGTGACCTTTCTTTTCGAAGTAGTCGATAATGGTTTGGTTGCATCGGGCATTCCAGTCATTCCCCAACCAAAGGTTAGACACACCGATAACTTTTTGTTGGGCAGATGCCGAGGAAACAAAAAGAAACATCGCGACCAAAATCAGAACAAGAAAAAGACCTTTTTTGTTCATCTCAAAACCTCCCGGAATTTAAGTTAAGGAAATAAAATCTAATCCCAAGGCCACTCTATTGCCGAAAAACGCGCCAGCGGGGTAACACCTCCTTTCTTTAGTTGTTGGGTTTAGGATGATGTAATGATACTCTGCCAGAAAGGCTGAAGCTACTAAACGGGCCTATTGGTATGATAACTAGACCTTCATGTCAAGCATTTTTGTTTTGGAAAAAGGAAATTCCACACGAAATAGATATCCCTAATTTCAATCATAAAATCGCAGTTTTTCTGTTGACAAATTAAACCGGGTCACATAAAAACGTGTTCAAAGATGTCCAGTGGTAGGACCATTTATGACTCAGATATTTGAACCCGTTAGACAAAAAAAAGTTGCCGACGAGATCGTAGAGCAGTTGAAGGGTCACATTTTTGGGGGAAAGCTCAAACCAGGAGAGAAACTCCCTCCGGAAAGAGAATTGGCCAGGTCTCTATTCGTCAGCAGGGTTTCCCTTCGTGAAGCCTTGAATACACTCCAGGGTATGGGATTGCTTGAGATTCAGCAAGGAAACCGTACCTTTGTAAGACCGATCACAACCCGATCCATACAAGATCCATTAGTATCGTTCAGCAAGAGATCCCCCTCGAACATTCTAAAGATAATCGAGATTAGAAAATACCTTGAAATGGGTGCTACTGCTTTGGCCGCGGAGCGGGCTACGGACAAAGAGATTAAGCAACTGGAAAGTATTCTGAAACAGATGGAAGAAGATTTTGGAAAAAACCGACTTGGAGCCAAATCTGATTTGGATTTCCATTCTAAGATAGCCGAAGCCACTCATAACGAGGCATACATCCATATGATGAAAACGATGTATGACCTGCTGCAGGAAGAACTCCGCCTTGCGTGGGGTGGGGTTTTCAGAAAAAAAGACAGACGAAAGGCATTGTTACAACAGCATGAAAATATTCTTGGCGCGATTAGAGAACATGACCCTCGGAGGGGAGCAAAAGAAGCTTTCAAGCACTTATGCTTTGTTGAAGAGAATTGGGAAGATACTTTGACGGGAACAAAATTATAACAAGGTGGTGGAAACATGGGTGAGATAAGACTTGTTATTGATGGTCGCGAGGTGAAGGGGCGAGAAGGAACGACGATTCTTGAAGCGGCGGAAAAAGCGGGGGTGACGATTCCGACGCTCTGCCACAGGCCGGATTTGAGTCCGAGCGGCAATTGCAGGATTTGTGTGGTGGAGGTGGAGGGTTTTCCGAGGCTGGTGGCCTCCTGCCATACGCCGATCAGTGAGGGGATGGTGGTGCATACCCAGTCTCCAAGAGTTCTCGTTACTCGAAAAGTGAATTTCGAGCTTTTGATCACGGCGCACACAGGCCCTTGTGTGATGGACACGGATGCGAGGGAGTGCGAGCTTCATAATCTTGCCTCCAAGCTGGAGGTGGGTCCGCCGAGGTTCAAGGTGAAGGATCCTCGCTTTTACCCTGTGGAGGAGATAAGCCCCTACGTGCGTCGGGACATGTCGAGATGCATCCTGTGCCGCAGGTGCGTGCGTGCGTGCAGGGAGATTGCGAAGAAGGACATTTACAGCATGGCCTACCGAGGTTTCCATTCCAAGGTAGTCGTGGATTGGGATGTGCCCTTGGACAAGGAGGCATGCAAGGACTGCGGAATCTGCATTGATTACTGTCCGACCAGTGCGCTGAAGAAGCCGAGGAAGGGGGTGGCATGATGGGACAGAAAGGGAATGGACGAGATGCGCTTTTGCGGATGATCAAAGAGGAGCAGGCAAAAACCGGTCATCTATCAAAGGATGCCCTGGTGAGGGTTGGAGAAACCCTGGGGTTGACGGTCGGTGATGTCTATGGGGTGACGACCTTTTACAGTTTTCTGTCCACATGGCCCTTGGGGAGACACGTGATCCGGGTGTGCAAAAGCGTGCCCTGCTGTATGAAAGATGCGGAGATGCTGATTGAATGGGTTGGGAAGGAATTGGGGATTAACCCTGAAGAGACGACACCGGATGGGCGCTTTACGCTGACGTTGACCAACTGCATCGGTGCCTGCGACCAGGCGCCGGCGATGCTGATTGATGATGAGGTGTATGGTCAACTGACCCCTGAGAGGATCGCTGAGATATTGAAGTCCTTTGACTGAGAATCGGGAGGAATAACCGTGCCTGAGAAAAGAATACTGCTAAGGAACTGTGGAGAGATAGACCCCGGGCAAATAGCTTCCTATGAGAAGAAGGGGGGCTTCAAAGCGCTCGTGAAGGCCCGAGACATGTCGCCGGAGGAAGTGATTGAAGAGGTGAAGGCATCGGGGCTTCGGGGCCGTGGGGGAGCCGGCTTTTCCTGCGGGGTGAAATGGGAGTTAGCGAGGAAGCGCCCTGGTAAGGAGAAATATCTCATCTGCAATGCGGATGAAGGGGAAGTGGGGACCTTCAAGGACAGGTATATCATCCAGAATGATCCCTTTAGTCTGGTTGAAGGCATGGCCATAGCGGGCTATGCCATAGGTGCGAAAAAGGTCTACGTCTACCTGCGTGCGGAGTACCACTACCTGCTTGAGACTCTCAGGGATGCGATCATGCAGGCGAAGGAGAAGGGTTATCTGAATGGCCTGAAAGTAGAGATTCGTGAGGGTGCGGGTTCCTACATCTGTGGCGAGGAATCTGCCTTGATGAACTCCATCGAGGGGAAGCGAGGCGAGGCCCGCTATCGTCCTCCCTTTCCGCCTGAAAGGGGGCTATTTGAGAAGCCGACCGTGATCAACAACGTGGAGACGCTTGTGAACATTCCCCCTATTGTTCTAAAAGGCTCGAAGTGGTACAGCGGCATGGGAACGAAGAAGAGCAAGGGGACAAAGATTTTTTCAGTGAGTGGGGATGTGGCAAAGCCAGGGATCTACGAGATGGAGTTGGGGTGTACACTGAAAGAACTTGTGGTGGATCTGGCAGTGGCGAAGGGGATCAAGATGGTGCAGGTGGGGGGCTCCACGGGCGGGATTGTCCCTTACAGCATGCTGAGCACACCGCTGTCCTACGAGACGGTTTTGGGTTCCGGGGCTGTCGTGGTTTTTGACGAGAGCCGAGATGTGATTGATTTTGTGTACCGGACGATGGAGTTTCTGAACGAGGAGTCTTGCGGTTTCTGCACGCCTTGTCGAGAAGGGACAGAGGTGATGATGGAGATATTGGGAAGACTGGTGAAGGGAGATGGTGCTCAGGAAGATATAGGGGCGTTGGAGGATCTGTCGAACGCCATGATCGCTTCATCGATGTGTGGGCTGGGGCAGACCGCAACGATTCCGGTACTGGACACGTTGAAATATTTTCGGAACGAATATGAAACCCGGATCAGCCAATCGATCTTTTTGAGGAGTTTCCAACCAATCAAGATCTCATAGGAGAGTGGCGTTCAGCAGAGCTCTCTTCCCATTAACCGGCTTAAGGAGGTCTAGGCAGTGAAAGAGGAAACGATGAAGTATTTGTGTCCCTATTGTGCCACGAAGTTTGAAACTTTTGAGGCGCTAAAGGAACATGCTTTGGGTGCCCATCAAGGTGAAGCAGTCCCGTTGCCCGAGGGGATGATCAGGCTTACGGTGAATGGTCAGGAGTATCAGATCCAGGTACAGCCGGAGTGGACGCTGAACTATCTGATTCACGACAAGATGGGCTTCACTTCTCCAAAAATGTTCTGTGATAGGGGAGCATGCGGTTCGTGTACCGTGATCATGAACGGAAGACCGGTTCTTTCCTGCATGTCCTTGGCCATAGAGTGCGACGGGAAGCAGATAGAAACGGCGGAGGGGATTGCGGATGCCGGTCATCCGCTCATCGAGAGTTATGTGAAGCACCACTGTATGCAGTGCGGGTACTGCACCCCTGGATTTGTGACAACGGCCAAAGCGCTGCTGGACAGGAATCCGAATCCCTCGGAGGAGGAAATCGTGGAGGCGCTGGGCGGCAATCTCTGCCGGTGTGGCACCTATCCTCAGCATCCCAAGGCCATACGCGAAGCTGCTGGAAAACTGAGGCGAAAGGGAGGGGAATAGATCATGGGCAATGTCAAAATACGACCCTATGAGAATCTCAAGAAGGAAGGCCTTTACAACATTGATGCGGATGTCCCGACCATCACTTACAACCATATCGGAAAGCGCGGGATACGCCGCATTGACGGATATGCCAAAGCAAGTGGTAAGGCCGTTTATACAAGAGATGTTCAAATCCCGGGGATGCTCTACGCCAAGGTTATGAGATCCCCCTATGCCCATGCAAAGATCGTCAAAATGGACACCACGAAGGCGAAAGCCTTGCCGGGGGTGCGGACCATCCTGAGATATGACGACCCTGAAATCAAGGGAAGAGCCCTGAACGGCAGCGTGGGAGGACCAAACAGAATGGCCGGTCAGTTTTCCGGGTTCGCCCTGAAGCCGGAAAGCGTCATCCTTGCTCAGGAGGCCTGGTTTGAGGGACAGGCGGTGGGTGCGGTGGTGGCCGCCGATAGTGAAGAAATCGCAAGAGAGGCCCTGCGGCTTATTGAAGTGGACTGGGAGCAGCTGCCGTTTATCCTCGATGAGGAAGAAGCCTTACGACCGGATGCTCCAGTTCTCTTGCCCGGCGCTGAGAGCAACAAGTTGTCGGATTTCAGGGAGTTTGTTGAAAAGGGGGATCTGGAAAAGGGTTTCAAGGAAGCAGATAAAATCATTGAATTCAAGGCGAGACGATACGCTCATCTCTGGGCAGGGGCTGAAATGCCCAGCGTAGTGGTAAGATGGACAGAGGGCAGGCTGGAGTTGTGGGTCCATGTGCAACAACCCTATGCCGTCAAGTTGCTGCTAAGTGAGCAACTGAATATCCCTATGAACAAGATCACCATGTACTCCCCCTATCAAGGTTGCTCTTTCGGGGAGCGGTGTAACCCGGCTGATTTCTCCATAAACGGCATGAACGTTCTGGCTGTCCTCACGGCCAAGAAGGCGGAACGGCCCTTGAAACTGCTCTTTGACCGCAGTGAGAAGTTCTACGGGGAATCGGGCGATATGATGGTGAGCTACTTCAAGGTGGGGGCGAAAAAGGATGGAACCATAACGGCCGTGGATATGAAAAACATCTTCGGGGTTTTTCAGTGCACCCCTGGAATCGAACATTTTTTGGAGAACACCCGAATTCCCAATCTGAGATGTAAAGCGCTAACCGCGGACGTGAGCAAGGCACCGGCCTGGTGGGACCGATGCGAACAGCTCCCCAACACCTTCTGCCTGACCCTGGTGTTCGACCATGTGGCAGCCGAACTGGGGCTCGATCCAACCCTGGTGGCGTTGAAGAATGACGGCTGTGAAGGGCACGGTATGGACTGGTTATCTAAATATAAGAAGGAGCACGGGTTCCCTGAAAGAGACAGCCTCAAGGAGTGCATCGAGGCAGGTAAGAAGGCGATCGACTGGGACAACAGATGGCATCCACCTGGAGAAAAGAAGCTCCCCAATGGTAAAATGCACGGGATCGCATTTACCTGGGACCATGAATGGGATGACGTGCGCGGCACGGGGTCTGCTGCGGTATGGGTTGAAAATGATGGGACCGTAAGTATCGTCGCCCAGCATGCGGACGTGGGTTTAAATCCGTGGACGTCCTACTGTCAAATCGTGGCAGATGAATTGGGAGTGCCCGTGGAAGATGTAACCTTAAAATATTCTGATTCCGACCATATCTTCTCCCTTATGTCGCCTGATGGGTCGTGCAATCTCTGTTCAAACGGATTTATCGTGCGCAAGGCCGCCCAAAAGGCCAGGGCTCTGTTGCTCGATTTGGCGCTGAACTCCTTTGAAGGCCTGGACGTTGAGTCCCTGGACATCAAGGACGGTTTTGTTTTTGAAAAGGCAAATCCTGAAAACAGGAAATCCATCAAGGATATTGCGGTGCTGGCGATGCCGATGCACAACGCCGTAGGAACCTGGACTCAACCCCCCATCGTTGGTTGGGTCTGGCACAATCACGGCATATGGGGGGATGCCCTGGAAACAGGGAGGCCCCGTCTGTGCAGGCAGGCTCACTTTATGGAGGTAGAAGTGGATACCGAAACCGGTGTGGTTGAGGTAACCAAGGTGGTCAATGTCAACGATGTGGGCAAAGCGATATCTCCTGAGACCATAGAGGGCCAGATGTACGGTGGAACTTACATGGGCGTGGGCAGGGCCTTGACAGAGGAGATGGTCTGGGATCCTCAGACAGGGGTACTGCTCAACCGGAATCTGCTTGATTACAAATATGCGACCATTAAAGATTGCGTGGCCGCCGATACCATCATAGTG
>Ga0299912_10002230_pt1:12500-15884 | contig 15884 bp, 16 predicted proteins | sample RVTome_2_FD_207667 | JGI IMG/M metagenome (GOLD analysis project Ga0299912, IMG submission 207667) | Soil microbial communities from uranium-contaminated site in the Upper Colorado River Basin, Wyoming, United States - RVT95D214 (version 2) ... | reverse complement strand
GGGGATATACTGGTGAGGCGAAATTGCCGCGTCTCATTTTCGTCAACAAAATGGACAGGGAGAATGCGAATTTCTTTAATGCCTTAAAGGATATCCAAACGAAACTGGGGGTGAAATGCTTGCCTGTTCAATTGCCCATAGGTTCCCAGAAAGAGTTTCAGGGGATAGTGGACTTAGTGACGAAGAAGGCATATGGCGGCAACCCGTTGAAGGAAACTGAAATACCATCGTCTCTTCAAGGTGAGGTCGATTCCTATCGTGAGAACTTGGTTGAAGCGGTGGTGGAGGTTGATGATGAGCTTATTGCCAAGTATTTGGATGGGGAAGAGATAAGCGAGGAGCAGATTTATCGCTGCATAAAAGAAGCTACGAGGCTGGGTAAAGTTGTGCCGGTGTTGCTCGGTTCTGCCCTGAAGAACATTGCTATCACTCCTCTGCTGGATGCGATTCACGACTATATACCGTCACCAAAAGAGCGTGAGGTGTCGAAAGCTACCAATGCATCAACCGGAACTGAGGAAGTGGTGGAAGCGGTTTCAGGAGGGCCTTTGGCGGCGTTCGTTTTCAAGACTACTAATGACCCTCGTATAGGCAAGATCAGCTATTTTAGAGTTTATTCAGGAACTATTTCCAGCAATTCGCAGGTATGGAATGTTAACAAGGGCTCGACTGAGCGGATAGGACAGCTCTTTGTCTTGCGGGGTAAAACACAGGAGGCAGTGCCACAACTCAGTGCTGGAGATATCGGCGCTGTAGCTAAACTGGCATCGACCGCTACAGGAGATACTCTTGGTTCGCGCGAGCATCAATTGAAGTTCGCGCCTATTCAATTTCCCGCGCCGCTGTTGAATATGGCAGTTCATCCTAAAGCAAGAGGCGATTTGGACAAAATGAGCACGGTGCTGCCTAGAATCTGCGAAGAGGACTTGACTTTAAAGGTGCATCGGGAGGCTGATATTGGGGAGATACTCCTGGGTGGAATGGGTGAAACACATCTCGATGTTGCCGCTGAAAGGCTATCGAGCAAGTTCGGGGTGGAAGTCAATCTGCAGCGACCTAAAGTCCCTTATAAAGAGACCATTACTGTACCAGTGAAGGCAGAGTACAAGCATAGGAAGCAAACGGGCGGTCATGGCCAGTATGGCCATGTCCTTCTAAAGTTGGAGCCTTCACCAAAAGGTACTGGTTTTGAGTTTGCCGTGAAGGTGGTTGGTGGAGCCGTGCCCAAGAATTATATCCCAGCAGTGGAAAAAGGGGTCAATGAAGCCAGACTTGAGGGAGTTTTAGGCGGATATCCTGTGGTTGATGTGAAGGTGACGCTTTATGATGGGAGTTTCCACCCTGTTGATTCGTCGGATATGGCTTTTAAAATCGCCGCAGCGCAGGCTTTGAAGAAGGGGCTGACTGAAGGGCAGCCTGTCCTGCTCGAGCCGATTGTGAATATGACAATCACTGTGCCTGATACTCTTACAGGTGATATAATCGGTGACCTTAACACCAAACGAGCCCGTGTGTTAGGCATGAATCCGGGGGACGGGGTTAATGTCATTCAAGCACAAGCGCCATTAGCAGAAGTCCAGCGTTATGCTGTTGACCTAAGGTCAATGACTCAGGGGCGTGGCACATTCACCACTGAATTCAGTCACTACGAAGAGGTGCCGGCACAAATCACTCAGAAAGTTATAGCCCAGAAAGCTAACCCGTAAAATGGTTCTGGGCAGCTAGCCGGCCAAAAGCTCCTTAACCTTTTCGGTCAAGGCAGGTAGGACCTGTTTCCAATCGCCCACAACGCCGAAGCGGGCTTCTTTGAATATGTTAGCCTCAGGGTCTTTGTTGATGGCTACTATGTTTTTGGCGCCGGAACATCCAGCTAAATGCTGACTGGCTCCGGAAACAGCTACGGCGATGTAGAGCTCCGGGGTGACAATTTTGCCGGTAAGCCCGATCTGCATTGTGTCTGGTACCCACTTGTTATCACAAGGTGGCCTGGAAGCTCCTAGTGCACCCTTTAATACTTTGGCTAGCTCTTCTAATTGCTTGAAACCATCGGGGCCACCGATTCCTCTACCTCCGGTCACTATAGCTTGAGCATCTTCGAGTTTCACCCCAACGACCTCTTCCTTCACTGTATCCAGCACCTTTGTCCTTATCTTTGCCGGGTCCATTTCGACCTTGATAGGCGCAATCTCTCCTTTTTTTGATTCATCGGGTGCCAAAGGCGACATTGCTTTTTGTCTGACTGTTGCTATCTGGGGGAAAGTTTCTGAGGTGAAAGTAGCTCGAGCATTACCACCATAAACAGGCTTGGTTTGCTGGAGCCCTTTTGTCCCCGGGTCGATGCTAAGTTCGATGCAGTCCATGGATGAGATGGTGCCGAGTCTGAAGGCCAGCCTGGGAGCCAAATCACGTCCTACGGATGTTTGTCCGAAAAGTAGAATTCGTGGCGAAATATCTTTTACTGCCTTTTCCATTACAGCAATGTATGAATCTGTTTGATATTCCTTCAGCAGCGGGTCCTCGGCGGTATATACTTTATCGGCTCCGAAAACTATAGCCTTTTTAGGGGCTTCACCTAGCTTGTCGCCGACCAGTATGCAAAGCAACTCTTCTTTGAGTTCATCGGCGAGACGCCGACCACATCCCAGAAGCTCGGTGGTAATTGAGCTTAGTCTACCCTCCACCAGTTCACCATAGACCATAACACCTTTATATTCAGCCATTATAACCTCCAGTAATTACTTCTAAAGTTCTAGATTATTTTTACTTCTCTTAGTCTCGTGGCCAGTTTAGCACCGGCTTCGGCTGGGGTGTCAGCCTCTACGATTTCACACTTACCTTCTTTAACTGGCTGGAAAAGTTTGAGAAGCTTGGTACGTCGGCCAGTAGCACCTACTTGTGCGGGCTCAAGTCCGATATCGGCTGGTTTCCAGACTGTCGGCTGTTTCTTGGCTGCTGCCATAATTCCTTTAAGGGTGGCATAACGGGCTTCACCGAGTTCGTTGCTGACTGTAATAAGGGCAGGAAGTGTTACCTCGATGACCTGATAACCATCGGTGATAACCCTCTCCACCTTGGCTTTACCGTCAGCAATCTCTACTTTCTTAGCCACGGTAACACTTGGAATTCCAAGTATTTCAGCGATACCTGAGCCAACCTGTCCAGCATCCCAGTCGGCTGCCTGGCGACCACAGAAAATGAGGTCATATTCTCCTATCTTTTTGATCGCCGTGGCCAGGGCGTAAGCGATAGACCAGCTATCACCGCCTTCGAAGGCTTCGTCTTCCAGGAGGATGAGCTCGTCAGCTCCCATGGAGAGAGGTTTCTTAACCACATCGCGGAGCAGGTTGTTACCCAGGCTTAAGACTGTAATTTTGCCGCCTTGTT
>Ga0299912_10002230_pt1:0-7500 | contig 15884 bp, 16 predicted proteins | sample RVTome_2_FD_207667 | JGI IMG/M metagenome (GOLD analysis project Ga0299912, IMG submission 207667) | Soil microbial communities from uranium-contaminated site in the Upper Colorado River Basin, Wyoming, United States - RVT95D214 (version 2) ... | reverse complement strand
ACCGGAGCCTTTGTGCCAGAAGGTGCAGACGTAGTAGTTCCTTTTGAATATACTGACGAGGTCGACCGTAAGCAGCACTTAGCCTCTGGGGATGAAATTGGGATTCGTGTTGGTTTGCCTGAAGCTTCGAATATCCGTCGAGGGGGCGAGAATATCGCTAAAGGGGAATTGGTTATGAAGCAGGGGATATTGCTTCGTCCTGCTGAGATTGGAGTGCTAGCTTCGTTGGGAAAGGCGGTAGTCTCGGTAATTCGCCGTCCGGTGATAGGGATATTGGCTACAGGTAACGAAGTCATGGAGATTAATCAACCCATACTCCCGGGCAAAATATACAATAGCAACAGTTATAGCTTGGCCGCTCAGGTTCTCAGATATGGGGGGATCCCAAAGCTTCTGGGGATTGCTCCAGATGATGTGGAGCAGTTGGCCTTAGCTGTCCGTCATGGTCTCGACTGCGATATTTTGGTAACTTCGGGGGGGGTTTCTTTGGGTGATTACGATGTAGTCAAACAGGTTCTGGTAAATGAGGGAAACATATCCTTTTGGACTGTACGTATGAAACCAGGAAAACCTTTAGCTTTCGGTGTATTCAAAAGAGATGATGGTAAAAAGATACCTCATCTGGGGTTGCCAGGCAATCCAGTAAGCTCAATGATAAGCTTTGAAGTTTTTGTCCGTCCGGCTATTCTTAGAATGATGGGTAGAAGTAATTTGGCTATGCCTAGTGTAACAGCGATAATGGAAGCCCCGGTTAAAAACGATGACGGACGACGTTTCTTTGCTCGTGTTGTAGTTACCAAGAGGGATGGTAAATACTTTGCTCGTCTCACAGGCCCTCAAGGTTCAGGGATTTTGTCCTCTATGGCAAGGGCTAATGGACTAGCTGTTATTCCAGAAAGTACCAAGGAAGTTAAATCCGGAGGTAAGGTTGAGGTGATGATGTTTGATTGGGATGAGGTTCAGGATTGATTATGAAAGATGGTTGCCGTTTTGTCGGTTGATGATTTTAGATTGGTGCAGTTTTAGGTCTTTGGATTTAAGGAAAATGTAAAAATTTATGGAGCCATTAGTGTTTTACCAGAGTGTTGAAGTGAGGATTGAGAGATAGTGATTTTCGAAGCATCAGAGTTTGTTTTTAAGCCACCACCTTTGGTTTCTAGAGCTCGGCGGGTTTTAATCAAGCCTAATGCCGGCTATTCAATGCCGTATCCGATAAGCACTAGTCGGGAGACTATGAACCTGATAATCGAAAGCATCAAACAGGTCAGCGATGCTGATATTATTATACTTGAAGGGACTGCTAATGGAGAGTCTATATATCCAATATATCAAGCCTTAGGTTACGATTTCCCAAGGGTGTTGATGTTGGATGTTCGGGATTGTATTTGGGTGGAGGTGGAGAATCCTTTACCTCATGCTTTCGCTTTGGCAACGTTTTGGGTGCCCAATGTGGTTCTTTCCAGCGACTATTTGATTACTGTAGCTCCGTTCAAGATTCTTGATGGGAGCGGTTATTTCAGTGTGCCAAACCTTTTGAGTTTGTTGCCTATAAGCAAGTACAAAGGGGATGCTTCTGTTGGTTGGGGGGCCTTGTATGAATTCGGAATAGATAAAGTGATCGCTGACCTCTATTTCACCTTGCCGTTTGATTTGGGTGTCGTTGATGCTCGTCAGAAATTTATCGGTGCCGACAATTCGGCTCAAGGGAAGATAGAGGAATACGGAAAAATTTTTGCTGGTGAGCCGTATGAGGTGGATCAGGAAGCAGCGCAGGCAAGCAGAGCCGAAGTCAGCTATCTTACGTTGATTGAAGCTGGCAAGACTGAACTTGAAGCTTGAGCAATGCCAAAGTCAGACGAGACCAGCAAGCAGAAGACCATAATATGGCATTGGCTTGAATTCTCGGGGGTGAGATAAAACGAGCTTAATCTTGTTCTTTCTTTGCCCAGTTAGGTTCTTACTTCGAAGATGGAAAATTGCCCGGTGAATGCAGACCATTTTACATCAATATGTTCTACCAGGGACTCAGGTGGTCCCACCTCAAGCTGTCTGACTAGCTCTTCTAGTTTTTCCTTTGGCCCTTCGGCATTAATTTCAACAGCGTTCATTTGGGGTGAGTTGCGCACGTAACCTCGCAAGCCTAACGATTTGGCAAGCCTAGAAGTGAAGGCGCGGTAATAGACGCCTTTAACATGACCGTAAACTGTAGCTTCGATATAAGCTAATTCAGACATCTTACATCCATTTAACCTCCGTCTGTGATTTCTTGAAAGTGACGCTTGCTCCTTTAGTCTGCTTTTTTGCCATGATTAAATCGCTCTGGCGATAACCGGATCGAACCTGTCCAGACGGTTTAATCCAGCTCTTTCAGCTAATTCAATAGCCTCGAGGAATTCCTGTTTTGATAGTGGCCTTGCTAATCGGGGTATCTGGAAGGCCTTATGGCAGGGGTGGTATTGAGCCATAACATTTACATAGCTATTTAGAGAGATATCTTCAGCTATGAATTTCATTATCTCTTTTGTGCCATCAAGCCCATGTGGCAAGACCAGGTGACGTATTAGCAGACCACGGATGGCTATACCATCCTCGTCAATCTGGAGGTCACCTACCTGGCGATGCATTTTCCTAAGGGCGGCTTGGTTGATGGCAGGATAGTTGTTTATGCCTGATAGTTCCTCAGCAATCTTTTCATCAGAATACTTTGTGTCCGGCATATAGATGTCTATGATGCTATCCAAAATCTCTAAAGTTTCAACAGAATCATAACCGCCGGAATTGTAGACCAGCGGCAACCTTAGGCCTAGATTTATGGCTATCTCCAGCCCTTGTAGGATCTGAGGAACCACATGGGTTGGCGAGACGAGGTTTATGTTGTGGCAACCTCTGGACTGGAGAGCTAACATCATTCCGGCCAGTTCTTCGTCAGTGACCTCGGTCCCATCGCCAAGCTGGCTGATGCTGTAGTTCTGGCAGAAAAGACATTTTAAGTTGCAATTGGTAAAGAAGATGGTTCCTGAGCCATGTTTGCCGACCAGTGGTGCCTCCTCTCCGAAATGTGGTCCGTAGCTGGAAACTACCGCAAGCTTACCTGTATGACATTTGCCCATCTCGTCAGCTAGTCGGTTAATACCACAATGGCGGGGACATAACCGACAATTTTTCAATAAAGCTCTGGCTGCTTCTACACGTTCAGCAAGCTTACCGCTACGGTAAAGCTCCAAATAAGCGGCCATCTGTTATTCCTCCGGAGGAGGTGTTTTTTTACCCTTCTTTATGACTTCCACTTCTACTTGTGGTGTGATAATTGTGGTAGTCGGCTTTCTGGCTCCTTTTTTAGTTTTTTTACGCTCTCTCCATCTAAAATCTCTGGTACCCATATCAATTCCTCGTAGTAGTTTTACTGACCATAAAAGTTTAGCAGAGGCCAGTTACCTTGTAAAGGATTAATGGAATTTGCCATTGTTTTGCCTTTGGTGTATACTATCAAATCTTGGAGGAGGTGGAATCGTGGAAAACAATTCCTTTCCTAAATGTTTAAAATGCAAGGTCGGTGATTTAGTGCCGCTGTCGGATTTCGGCAGCCAAGGGGCAGCAATTCATTACAAGGCTTGGGTGTGTACCAATCCTGATTGCGGTTACAATATTAAAATCAGGAATGGCGACGTATATCTAAATGAGCCTATTTTCAGTGGAACAGGCCCTAGTCCCCGTTCACGCTTATAGCTCATAAATAGTCGCAGCACTTCCCTTTGGCTTTTGGGGTGATTGCTTTGTCTTTGTCGACGGGGCAGCTCCAGGAGAAGCTGGTTGATTTTTTCTTTCCACGCCGTTGTGTTGGGTGTGGAGAGATCGGTCATTTTCTGTGTGCCAGATGCCAACAGAAGCTCCCTCGGCTTTTACAGCCATTTTGTAAGAAGTGCGGTAAACCTGAGTCAAGCGGCGGTCTGTGCCCGGCCTGCTGGGGACACGAGACTGCGATCGATGGCATTCGTTCCGTTTTTCGCTTCGAGGGAGTGGTACGCCGGGCCATCCATGAGTTGAAGTATCGTAATCTTAAGGCGATATCTGGTTGTCTGGCTATATTGATGGCTAATTATCTAAAAGATAATCAGGTACATGGCGAAGTCTTGGTGCCGATACCTCTCCATCTACGGCGATTGCGGGAGCGTGGTTACAATCAATCAAGTCTTCTGGCAAGGGAACTGGGCAAACTGATAGTTCTGCCGGTGATTGACGATAGTTTGCATCGTCTTAAGGATAGCTTGCCTCAGGCCAGAACGACAACCGTTGAAGAGCGAAGGAGAAATGTGGCAAGAGCTTTCGCTTGCCGGGATGAGAAACTAAGTGGGAGAAGAGTCATCTTGATTGATGATGTGTGTACATCAGGAGCCACATTAGAAGCTTGTGCTAAGGCTCTTAAGGTTGCTGGAGCTGTTTCAGTATGGGGTTTGACTCTAGCTAGAGAAATCTAATAAGGAGGATTGTGACATGGAGCTACAAATTTTTAGTAAGAACATGGAGCTTACGCCGGCGATTCAGAATTACGTGCAGAAAAAGGTCGGCAAGTTAGCTCGTTATTTGCCCAATATCACTGAAGCCAAGGTAGAAATACATGAGGAGAATACGAGATCTCCTCAGGGCCGATTTGTAGCTCAAGTTACCCTGAGTAGCAAGGGTGTTTTATTAAGAGGGGAAGAGAGAGGTGAAAGAGTTCGTGTAGCTGTTGATGCTGTGGCTGAGGTATTGGAACGTCAGATAGAGCATTACAAAGGGAAGCTATATGAGAAGGGGCGAGGTGTTTCATTAGCTCGTCAGGCTGCTGCTTTGGAAGGAACGGTTGCCCTTGAAGCATCTGAAGATTCGCCGAGCGTGGTTAGAGTTAAGCGCTTTGCGGTTAAGCCGATGTCAGTGGCTGAGGCGGCCGAACAAATGGAGCTTTTGGGGCATTCATTCTTCCTTTTTGTTAATGCTGAGAATGGTGTGCTGAGTTTGTTATACCGCCGTAATGATGGCAATTACGGGCTAATTGAGCCAGAGTTAGCTTAAAATTCATTGTGGGGGTGGTCATGGGGGAAGTTAATGAGATAACCGTCGGTAAGACAAAAGTCGTGTTGATTCAGGGTGATATTACCCGTCAGGCAACGGAAGCTATTGTTAATGCAGCTAATTCTGGTTTGATGGGTGGGGGTGGTGTTGATGGTGCTATTCATCGGGCTGGTGGGCCTGCTATATTGGACGAGTGTCGTCGAATTATCTCGCGAATCGGGCGTTTGGATACGGGTGAGGCGGTGATAACCACCGGAGGTAATCTGAAGGCGAAGTATGTGATACATACTGTAGGACCAGTGTGGTGGGGTGGTAATCGGGGTGAGGCTGAGCTTTTGGCTAGCGCTTACCGGGAGAGTTTAAAACTGGCTGCTGGGCACAAACTGAAAAGTATCTCGTTTCCATCCATAAGCACTGGCATCTATGGCTATCCGGTAGCTGAGGCAGCTAAGGTAGCTTTGGATGCGGTGATTGCTTTTTCACGTGATGAGTCGAATTCTTTAGAGAAAGTATACTTCGTCCTTTATGATTCTAAGACCTTTAATGCCTATAGGGCAAAACTGGCTGATGTCGCAGGCTGAGTGTGATTGGCTTATTAAGACGTTTGACCAATAGTTAAAAGAGGGCAACGTGTTGGCTTTCTTGTCGTTTGATACATGTTTGGGTTGTATGGGGATAGTGAGTTCGCACAACGGACTCAGAATGGTTATTCTTCCCCAGAAGAATAAGGAGGCAGTTCTTTGCCAGGTTATGAATTATGCCTGCCCTGCTGAAGAGCAGGCTCCTGCTCTATTTGGTGATTTGCCCCACAGATTGAAGCGATATTTAGAGGGTGAACCTGTGGATTTTCCTGACAAGCTGGATTTAGTTGAGGCAAGTCGTTTTCAGCAGAGTGTATGGCAGATAGTGCGAACGATACCTTACGGTGAGACCAGGAGTTATGGCTGGGTAGCCAATAAGTTAGATTTGACCAAAGCAGCCAGGGGTGTGGGGCAAGCCTTGGCTAGAAACCCACTGCCGATTGTAATTCCGTGCCATCGAGTGATTAGCAGTAATGGTAGTTTAGGTGGTTATGGTGGTGGTGTGGAAATCAAAGAGTTGTTGCTCCGCTTAGAGCAGGCTCCTTCTATCAAGGTGCCTGCCAAACGGTAAGAAAGATAGCCCATATAAAGCGAGTTAAGTTTTAGGGCGTCAAGTAAAATAACGTAAAAGGGGAAGCCATGGAGTATAGTCAAATAGTATATGAGGTATCCGATAGAATTTTGACAATAACGCTCAACAGGCCGGAGAGATTAAATGTTTTCAGTCCGGTTATGTGCCAAGAACTCGTTGACGCTTTTGGCAGAGCTGATGCTGATGACGATGTGCGGGTTGTAATTGTAACAGGTGCTGGACGTGCTTTCTGTGCCGGGGCCGATTTGGATCCTAAATCCGGACTTCTTGAGAGGTACTCGGATGGTGACTCCGAATCTTATAGAGACCTAGCTGGCTTGATAACCCTGCAAATTTATGACCTGAAAAAGCCGGTAATTGCCGCTATTAACGGGCCGGCTGCTGGGGTGGGAATTACTATGACGCTAGCCATGGACATCCGGCTGGTGTCTGAGAATGCCAGGATTGGGTTTGTTTTTACTAGGCGAGGTGTGGTTGCTGAAGCGGCAAGCACGTGGTTTCTACCTCGCATTGTCGGTGTGGGTAAAGCTGCGGAGTGGCTTCTTACAGGTAGGTTGTTCGGAGCTCAAGAAGCGCTTGCTCATGGATTGGTGGCTGAAGTATTGCCGGCAGATGTTTTAATTTCTCGGGCACACGAAATCGCTTCAGAAATTGCCCAGAATACCTCCGCGATTTCTGTGGCTCTTTGCCGTCAGCTTCTATGGAAAATGTTAGGCGCAGACCATCCAATGGAAGCGCACAAGATCGATTCGAAGGCTTTTAGGTGGTCTCTTCAACAGCCGGATGCCCGCGAAGGCATCATGTCATTTCTTGAGAAGCGAGCTCCGAAGTTCACGATGAAACCCAGCACTGATATGCCTGGCTTTTATCCGTGGTGGAGTGACAGACCATTCACGCGTTAGCAAAATATTTTCAAATAGACAGTGTCTAGACTCTCTCCTTGAGAGTGAATCTGTTTCTGGAACAAGTCTACTGACCATCTTTTAATCCTAAGCTGTTGTCCCCAAGTATGCTATCTATTTCTTGTGCTAATTCCGGGCAATAGCTGATTGTGTTTGGCAGTTTCATGTTGATTGTCTCCTCTTTGGTGACTATGGTGAGCAGGACAGTGTCTTGTCCCGGATAGCGGGCGAGAATATCCATTAGCTTATTGAGACGTGTTACATCCTCTTCGGTTTCGTCACTTTGGGCGATATTAATTGTTATTTTACGCGGCAATGAAGGTTGTGCAACTGGCTTAGGCTCCTGTCCTTCTTCACTATCTGGTTGATATTGGCG
>Ga0299912_10002229_pt1 | contig 15887 bp, 17 predicted proteins | sample RVTome_2_FD_207667 | JGI IMG/M metagenome (GOLD analysis project Ga0299912, IMG submission 207667) | Soil microbial communities from uranium-contaminated site in the Upper Colorado River Basin, Wyoming, United States - RVT95D214 (version 2) ... | reverse complement strand
TGGCGAACACGGCGTAGGCGGCGGCGAGCTGGAGTGGCGTCACCGCCAGCTCGTAACCCATCGCGAGGCTCGCCGGACTCTCTCGCGTCCACGCGCGCGGCGAGCGGAGCCGGCCGGCCGCCTCACCCGGCAGCTCAACGCCGGTCGCCATGCCGAAGCCGAAGTCGCGCAGCCCCTCGAACTGCTCGACCGCCGTGAGCCGCGCACCGAGCTTCGCGATCCCGATGTTGCTCGACAGTCGGATCACGTCCGCCAGCGTGATCGTCGCCGATGGGTGCACGTCGTGGATCACCCGGTCGCCGAGCGTGTACCTCCCGTTCTCGGCGAACACCGAGTCGTGCGGCGTCGCCTTGCGCGCGCGCAGCAGCGCGGCCGCCGTGAACACCTTCGCCGTCGAGCCCGGCTCGAACGCGTCGCCCACCAGGGAACCCGGCGCAGCGCCGCGCCGCACGCTCGCGAGCGCGAGGATCTCCCCGGAGCCCGGCTGGAGGATCACGACGTCGCCGCCCGCGGCGTCCGCGTCCGCGACCGCCTGGGCCAGCGCCCGGTCCGCGATCTCCTGCAGCTCGGCGTCGAGCGTGAGCACGACGTCCATTCCGTCCACCGGCTCGGCCGTTGGGCGCGAGGGCGAGGGGTAGGTGCGGCCCCGGTGGTCGCGCAGCATCACCGCCGTCCCGGCCCGGCCCGCGAGCAGCGAGTCGAAGGCGCGCTCCAGCCCGCTCGCCCCCCGGCCCTGCACGTCCACCCGCCCCACGATCCGCGGCGCGAGATCGGCCCTCGGGTAGAAGCGCTCCAGCCGCCGCCGCAGGTATACGCCGCGCAGGTTCTTGAGCGGCGCCACCGCGCTCCACCCGTACGGGCCCGGCCACTCCACCCAGACGCGGCCGGAGTTCAGCGCCGCGGCGACCGCCTCGCGCGGCTGCGCGAGCTCCCGCGCGAGCAGCGTCGCCGCCCGGCCCGCGCCGTCCACCTCGCGCGGGGCCACCCCGACCCCGAACGTCTCCTGCGACAGGGCGAGCGCCACACCATTGCGGTCGTAGAGCGTGCCCCGCCGCGCCGGCAACGCGACGCGCGTGGTTTGCTGGGCCGCGGCGCGCGCGCGCCACTGCTCGCCCTGGGCAAGCTGCAGCTGCGCCGCCCGGCCCACGACCGCCAGCGCGGCCGCGCCGAAGCCGGCCGCGATCAAGGTGATGCGCGAAGGTAGTTTCGCCAACGTCAGCGCGAACGCGGGTCTTGCAGAATGGTGATCTCGGAGTCCTGAGGCAAGCGCAGACCGAGCCGCCGCTCAGCCAACGGCACCAGGACGCCGCGACTGCGAACCCGGTGGATCTCGCCGGCGGCGGCCGCCTTGGCCACCTCCAGCGCCCCGCGCGTCACCTCGAGCTGCCTCAGCTCCTTGCCCGCCGCGAGCGCCGCCGTCTGCCGCCAGACGACCGTCGCGGCCACCACGAGGAACCCCGCGAGCCAGATCGCCACCCAGTGCCGCCCCCTGAGCGCCACGGCCTCAGTCCGCCGCCTTCCGGAAGGCGCGCAGCCGCGCGCTGCGGGAGCGCGGGTTGACCGTGATCTCCGCCTCCGAGGGCTGCACGGCGCGTCCCGTCAGCACGGTGCCGAGCCGGCGGCCTCGGCAGGTGCAACGCGGCTGCTCGGGCGGGCAAACGCAGGCTCGCGCCCACTCACGGAACGCGTGCTTGACGATCCGATCCTCGCCCGAGTGGTAGCTGATGACCGCCAGGACGCCACCGGGCGCCACGAGGTCGCGCAGCGCCGGCAAGGCGGCCGCGAGGCGCTCGAGCTCCCCGTTGACGACGATTCGCACCGCCTGGAAGAGCCGCGCGAAGTCGGTGGGGCCGCTGCGTGGACCGAGCACGGCGCGGATCGCGTTCACCAGGTCATCGCTCACCGCGAGCAGCGCGCGCTCGCGCCGCCGCGCGATCTCGCCCGCCAGGCGCCGCGCGCGCGGCTCGTCCCCGAACTCCTGGAACGCGCGCGCCAGCTCGTCGGCCGGCGCGGTGTTGAGCCAGTCGGCGGCGGTCATTCCCGTGCCGGCGCTCATCCGCATGTCGAGCGGCGCGCCAGGCCGGAACGTGAACCCGCGCTGGACATCGTCGATCTGGGGCGAGGAGAGGCCGAGGTCGATCAGAACGCCGTCGGGGGCGAACGCGCAGATCTCCGGGTCGTCCGCCGCGTCGGCGAAGTCGAGCTGCCGCACCGTCGCCGCAGGGCCGAGGGCCACCCGCGCCGCGGCCACGGCGTGAGGGTCCCGGTCGATCGCGTAGATGCTCGCCCCGGCGGCGGCCAGGCACCGGGAGTGGCCGCCGCCCCCCGCCGTGCCGTCGAGCACGCGGCGGCACTCGGCCAGCACACCGGCCACGGCGTCGAGGAGCACGCTTTCGTGCGCGAACGGCTCGGCCACCACTGGGCTCCTCACAAGGAAACGCCCCGCCTGCCTCGGCAGGTGGGGCGTGGATGGCGGGGCTGACGGGGCTCGAACCCGCGACCTCCGGTGTGACAGACCGGCACTCTAACCAAGCTGAGCTACAGCCCCCCGCGGGAAGCCTTTCAATATAGAAACCCTGGAGGACCGCTACAAGCTCCTACCGGCAGAAGTTCCGGGCCATCGCGTCGGCACGCTGCTTGTACGCCGGGATCACCTGCGAGAGCAACTGGTTCGCCGCGTCCCGGTTCTGGGCCACACCGGCGATGATGTTCTGCTCGGCGCTGTTCCACAGGTCGCCGGCCCGCCGCGCCGCATCGCAGTTGCGGTTAGTCTGCGCGTCGTTGTCGGCGACCACCCCGAGCTGCACCTGGCTCAGGCCGAGGAAGAAGGCCACCGGGGTCAGCACGCGCCCCGTGGCGTAGGGCCGCGCCCGCCCGAGCAGTGCCTCCGCGCGGGTCCAGTTGGAGTCGCGATAGGCCTGGAGCCCCGCCTGCAGGTAGATCGCGGGCGTGAACGTCCGCAGCATCGAGTCGCCCATCACGGCGTCCACGTGCACCAGTGCCGAGTCGTACTGCCGCGCTGCCGCGAGATAGCGCGCGGCGGCCAGGTGGCCGCGGCCGTCGGCCGGGTTGAGCGCCATGTACCGGCGGTTCGCCTCCATCGCGCCCGCCGTGTCCCCGGCGACGAACAGCATCTCGCCGAGCGAATAGTGGTAGGGGACCTGGTCCGGGAGCCGCGTCGTGACGACGCGCAGCCAGGTGAGAAGCGCGGCCGAGTCGGGGATCGACCGGTAGTAGTTCGTGATCCGGATCGCGAACAGCGAGTCGATGTTCGACGAGTCCACCTCCGCCACCTGGGAGAGCGTAGTGGCGGCGTCCCGCCAGCGACTGTCGGCCGCGAGCGCGATGCTCTTGGTCTGCAGCAGATCGACCGAGCTCGGGTTGGCCACGAGCCCTTCATCGACGATCACCAGCGCGGTGTCGGGCATGCCCCGCTGCACGTACAGCCGCGCCACGCGGATGCGCAGGTCGTTGTCGCGCACGTCCACGTTGAGCACGTGATGCAGCTCGTGGAGCATGGCGGTCGTGTCGGCCCGTTCCTGATAGATCGTGGCGAGCTGGCGCAGCACCAGGGAATTCAGCGAGTCCGAATCGTGGGCGCGCAGCAGCGCGGCTAGTATCGAGTCCGGGGGCGCGTCCGTGCCGCGCCGGATTCGGGCCAAGCAGAGGTACGCCGTGGCGCTGCCAGCGTAGGCCTGCAGAGCGCGGTCCACCGCCTGCTGGGCGCGCGCGTAGTTGGTGGAGTCCACCCACCGGTTGCACGCGGTCACGTGCTCGAACGAGCGGTAGGCGTCCAGCAGCCGGTTGGCCAGCTCGCCGCCGACCGCGGCGCCGGCGCGCGCGCGGGGCACGACGGTCACGGCCGTCGCACTCTGCGGGTTGAGTCCCACGACCTCGCCGAGCCGGGCGATCACGAGCACCGAGTCGCCCGGGCGGCGCAGGATGTTGCCCTCCAGCACCGCGCGGGCGTTCAGGAACCGCGCGAGCTGGCGCACCGTGCTGATCTCGAGCGGCACGTCCACGGGGAACCCGCTCCCGGCCAGATTCTCGTTCATCGGCCCCTTCGCGATCACGTTGAAGCGGTACGGGATCGCGTTGGCGATGCGGTCGCGCGCGCCGTCGGCGATGGTCACGGCAATGGCCGAATCGCCGCCCTCGCGCTGGAACGGAACCACCATGAGCTTGGGCGCGTTCGGGTCGGGGCCCCGCTGACGGGCGAGCTGCGCCTGCGCCGGCGCCGGCCAAACGGCGAGCGCCAGGGCGACAGACCCGGCAACGAGGGTACGAAGAGCCGCGCGCAACATCATGCCTCAGACCTCCATTGTTCGTCTACCTGCACTGTCCGCCGCAATGGGCGAAGAGGGATTCGAACCCCCGACTTCCTGCGTGTAAGGCAGGCGCTCTGGACCAGCTGAGCTATTCGCCCGTCGTGATCTACAGGATCAAGCCGAGGGGCAGCAGGACGCAGTAGCCCACCACCAGCAGCAGTGGCGCCGCCGACGTCGATCCCCACGCGAGCAGCGCGTACCCGGCCACCAGCGCAAGCGCCGCGCCAACCAACAGAGCGACGTTGACCGGGCCGAACTGAAGCCGTGACTGAGGGCCGGAACTCTGCATAGCGGCTGAGGATACCTTCGCTCCCACCGAGCGTCAAGCGCCCTCCTCGCCGGGCGACGGCGGCGCGCCGCCGGCCGCCGCCGTGGCCAGCATCTCCTGACACTTCTTACCCCACGGATTGAACTTGTTCGCCTGCCAGCCTGCCTCCCACGTGGCCTTCGCCGCTCCCTGATCGTCGGCGAACCACTGGGCCCGTCCCAGCTGGTAGTAGGCCTCGATGAGGTTGGGCCCCAGCTCCAGCGTCTTCCGGAAAAAGGTGTCGGCGTCCTCGAACATCTCGCGCTCGAGGTAGACGAGCCCGAGGTAGTAGTGCGCGTACAGCGTCGCCTTCTTGTCGTTGGCCATCCGGATGGCCTTCGAGAGGTGCTCGATCGCCTCGCCGAAGATCCGCTTCTTGAGGCAGATGTAGCCGACGTTGATGCGCGCGAGCGAGTTGGCCGGCTCGCGCATCAGCACCTTCTGGAACGTGAGCAGCGCGTCGTCGTAGTCCTCCTTCAGCATCTGCGCCCAGCCGAGCAGCGATTCGGCCTGCGCGTCGGCCGGGGAAAGCTCGAGCGCCTTGCCCAGTTTCTCGATCGCGCCGGCGTAGTCGCCGAGCGACAGCAGGCTCCAGCCCTTCTCGATGAACGTCGACGCGCCGATGTGGTCGGAATGGATGACCGGCTTCTCCCCCAGCTCGGGGGCGGCCGGCTTCGTGCTGGCGGCCTGCTGCTTGTAGCGGTCCACCAGCGCCTTGATCTCGTCCTTGAGCGCGCTCAGCTCGCCGACCATGCCGTCCACGTGCTTGAAGAAGGCGATGATGTCCTTCTTGCACGCGTCGAGCTCGGCGGGGCCCTTCGCCGCATCGAGCGCGGCGCCGATCTGGTCGTAGCGCGCCCGCAGGGTCTTGACGATTTCCTCAGCCATGCACGGGCTCCGCAGTGAGCGCCTCGAGAGCGATGCGCTCGGTCGATGTCAGGAGGCGGCCCGTCTGGATCAGGATGATGGTCCGCGCTCCGACGGTGATGATCCCCTGTACGTACTCGGCCGAGAGGCCGCGGACGATCGCCGGCGGCGGCGCGACTACCTCGGCGGGCACGCGGCGCACCTCGAGCACCGCGTCCACCACGACGCCGACGGTCATCCCCTCGGCCTCCACGACCATGGTGCGCGTCTCCTCGCGCAGCGGCGCCTCCCGTAGCTCGAAGCGCGTGCGCAGGTCGATGACCGGCACGACGGCCCCCTGCACCTGCAGCACCCCCTTGAGGAACGCGGGCGCCTTGGGCAGCGGCGCGGGCGCCTGGTAGCGGAGGATCCGCTGGACGTGGAAGACGTTGCAGGCGAATTCCTGTCCGCCCACGCGGAAAACGACAACCTGGATGTCGTCGCCCTGGCTCATGTCGGCTCCCCGATCTCGCTCAGGCGCTCGGCGAGCACGCCGAGCTCGAGCACGGTGACCAGCTCCTCGCCCACTCGCCAGACGCCAGCCGCCCATCCCGCGGGGGCGCCGCCCACCTGCGTCGCGCCGCGGTCCACGACCTCCTCGACGTCGTCCACCTCGAGGGCCAGCGCCGCCCGGCCGACCATGACGACGACTGCGGTCTCGCCGAGTGCGGCCGGCAGCGCGCCGCCCGTGAGCAGCACGCCGAGGTGGATGAGCGAGACGTGCCGGTCACGCAGCGGCATGACGCCGCGCATCGCCGGCGAGCGGCTCGGTACCGCGCGCGGCGGCACCACGTCCACCACCTCGCGCACGGCCCCGAGGTCGAGGCCGTAGCGCTCGCGTCCCGCGCGCACCACCAGGAACGCGTCCGTGGACATCACGCGGGCGTCGCCGCGCCCCGCCGCATCAGCTCGGCAGTGCTGCGCTCGGCCACCCGGTCGAGCGGCACGACCTCGCGCGCCGCCCCCACCTGCGCCGCGGCCTGCGGCATCCCGTAGACCACGGCCGTTTCCCGGTCCTGGGCCAGCGTGGCCGCGCCCGCCGCGCGCATCGCGAGCAGCCCCTCGGCGCCGTCGCGCCCCATCCCGGTGAGCACGACGCCGACGGCAGCGCCCCCGTACACCTCGGCCACGGAGCGGAACAGGTAGTCGGCGGCGGGCCGCACGCCCCACAGCGGCGGCTCCTGCGACAGCTCGAGCCGCGCCGCGCCCGCCTGACCCCGCACGCGCAGGTGCCAGTCGCCGGGGGCGATGTAGACCGTGTCGGCGCTGACGCCGGCGCCCTGCTCGGCCTCGATGACCCGGAGCGCGGACTGCGCATCGAGCCGCTCGGCGAGACTCTTCGTGAACCCCGTCGGCATATGCTGCACCACCAGCACCGCGGTCTCGAGGCCGGCGCGGAGCGACGGCACCACCTCGGCCAAGGCGCGCGGGCCGCCGGTCGAGGCGGCGATGGCGAGCGCGAAGCGCGCCGCCCCCGGCGCGGTGGCGACCCGCGGCGGCGCGGCCCGCGGCCGCGCGAGCACGCGCACGTGCGCGAGGTCGGCGGCGGTCGCCGCGCGCAGGGCGGCGATGAGCCGGCCGCCGACGGCGGCCGCCGCCTCCCGCCCCACCCCGTCCGGCTTCTCCACGAGGTCCACCGCGCCCAGCTCCAGCGCGCGAATCGCCTGCGCCGTGTCGCGCCCCGCCCGCGCGCTCACGACCACGATCGGCCGCGGCGTCTCGCTCATGATGTACCCGATCGCCGAGAGCCCGTCGAGCTCCGGCATCGAGATGTCCATCGTCACGAGGTCCGGCTGGAACGCGTGCATCTTGCGCAGCGCGTCGAGCCCGTTGCGCGCCGTGGCGATGACGCGGAACTCCCCCGACGCGTTGACGAGGTCCGACAGGACGCGCCGCATCAGCGCGCTGTCGTCCACCACGAGCACCGACGGCAGGCGGCTAAAGCTGTCGGATCCCATGTAGCACCGACCGCACTTCGAGCCTCCCGGCCGGGAGGTAGAGGTAGATCGACCGGCCGTAGTCGTTGCCCGTGTCCTCGCCGATCACCGGAACGTGGGCTTTCTTGCACGCGTCGCGCGCCGCGATCACGTTGCGCTCACCCATCTGCGCGGCGCGCGGCGACGCCACGCTGGCGAACATGCTCGCCCCGCCCACGAGCCGCGCGCGCAGCCGCTCCCGCACCGCCCCGAGCGCGACCAGCCGCTCGACCAGCAGCGGCACCGCCGTCTCGGGGAACTTGGCCGGGTTCGACTGGTCGCGCGCCAGCGTCGCGGAGGGCAGCAGCACGTGCGCCATGCCGCCCGCGCCGGCCTCCGCGTCGTGGATGACGATCGCCACGCACGAACCGAGGCCGAGCGTGATCAGCATCGCCTCGCCGGCTTCGGCCGCCCAGTCCGCCACCCTCACCACGCGCTCCTTCACACCGGCCGCCGGAACAGCCGCTCGCGCACATCGGCGATGGCGAAGCGGGCGCGCGCCGGGCCGAACAGGGTCTCGACCTTGCCGAGGAGCAGGTAGCCGCCCGGTACCAGCGCGTCGAAGAACCGCTGGAACAGCCGCTCCTGGGTCGGCCGGTCGAAGTAGATCACCACGTTCCGGCAGACGACGAGGTGGTACGGCGGTTCGGGCGGGGCTTCGCGCGTCAGGTCGTGGCGCACCAGCCGCACCAGCTTCTGAACCCCGGCGTCGAGCCGGTACGGCGGCCCCGGCGAGAAGTACCGGGCGAGCAGGTCGCGCGGCACGTCCTCGAGAGCGGCAGCCGGGTACTCGGCGCGCTGCATCCGCTCGAGCGCGCCGGGGTCGAGGTCCGTCGCGTCGATGCGGACGCGGGCGCGCTTGCCCGCCCGCGCCGCGTGCTCGATGAACAGGATCGCCAGTGAATACGGCTCCTCCCCCGTCGCGCAGCCCGCCGACCACACGGCCGGGGCGCCGTGCGTCGCCAGGTCGGGCACCACGCGCTCGCGGAGCAGCGTGTAGGTGTCGGGGTTCCGGAAGAACTTCGTGACGTTGATCGTCAGCGCGTCGAGCAGCAGGTCGTACTCCTCGGGCACGCTGTCGAGCAGCGCCGCGTACGCGCCGAAGCTGTGCACCCCGCGCGCGCGCATCCGCACCGCGAGGCGCCGACGCAGGCACGGCTGCTTGTAGCTGGTGAGCTGCAGCCCGCGCGCCCGCTCGACCTTGGCGAGCAGCATCGCGAGCGTCCCGTCGTCGGCCGGCAGGGCGGGCATCATCCCGCGCGCCCCAACGTCTCCAGGTTGCGCCGCGCCATCTCGTGCGACGGGTTGAGCGCGAGCGCCTCCCGCCAGTAGCCGATCGCCTCCTCCTGGCGCCTCTGCTTGAAGGCGATGTTGCCCAGCTTGAAGAGGACGTCGTCGCCGAGCCGCGGGGCGATCTTGACTGCGCGTTCGTACGCCTGCTGGGCGTCGTCGGACCGGCCGCTCCGGTAGTACAGGTCGCCGAGGTTCTTCGAGAGCTGCGGCAGCGACGGGTCCTCCCCGAGCGCGGACGCCAGCAGCTCCTCGGCGCGCTCGAGCTTGCCGGCCCGCTCGCAGAGGACCGCGAAGTTGTTGCGCAGCGGGGCGCTACGCGGGTACTTCGCGACCCCCTGTTCCGCGACCGGCAGCGCCTCGGCCTCGCGGCCGCAGACCAGCGCCGCGAGGCTCCGCGCCCAGTACCAGAGGGCCGGCGGCGGCTTCTCGCCGAGCAGCACCCGCGCCTTCTCCAGCCGCTCGAGGGCCTCCTCCCCCTTGCCGCGCTTCAACCCCAGCACGCCCCACCCGATCAGGACGTGCGGCTCCTTGGGCGCGCCCGACGCCGCGGCGGCGAAGGCGGCCTCGGCCTCCGCGAGCCGGCCCAGCTGCTCGAGCGCAACGGCCAGGTTGTGCAGGATCGCGGGGCGCCCACCGCTCTGCTCGGCGGCGTGCCGCAGCGCGTCCACGGCCTCGCCCCAGCGCTCCTGCCGCAGCGCGACCAGCCCGAGGAAGAAATGCGCCTGCTCGTCAGCGGAGCGCAGCTCGATGACGCGCCGGAACTCGCGTGCCGCCTCGTCGAACATCCCGGTCTTGTAGAAGGCGAGGCCGAGGTTGCGGTGCTCGTCGAGGCGGGACTCGCTCGCGGAGGTCACACTCTCCGGCGCGACGGTCTTGCCGAGCCGGTGCGCGAAGCCCGCTGCGATCAGGCCGTAAAGGGCCTTTCCGACTTCGAACTCGAGCAGGCCACTGTCCTCGATCACGCGGGCGACGTCGCGCCCTCCATCGAGCAGCGGGACGATCCGCTGCTGCTCGGGGGTGAGGGTGACGTCCGACTGCGACAAGCGGCCGTGCTCGACGACGAAGATGAGGTCGAAGCTCGGGACCTTCTTCTCGATCAGGCTCCACTCATCCACCCGGCGCGCCCCCTCGAGCAGCAGCGACTCGGGGCTGATGCGGACGATGAAGTCCTGCTCGTCCGGGCGCACGTCGCTCTCGAAGCTGAACGTGCCCGACGACCAGGTGAACAGGTAGTAGACCGCCTCCTCGATCTGTACGCGCATGTAGCGCTCGAGGTCCGGCCGCAACAGCGCGCCCATGTCGACCAGCAGCTCGCCCAGGCGCTTGGTGCGCTGGTGGGCCTGGCGGTCGATGGCGCCCTGGAGCTGCTCGTCCGTGATCAGGCCGCTCTTGACGAGGATGTCGCCGAGTCGGTCGCGCCGGTTGACGATCGAGGCGTAGGTGATCTGGCCCCGGTCGAAGAAGACGTAGCCGAAGTTGGAGCGGTCAGCGACGGAGAGACAGCCGGTCTTCTGCCCCATCGCGAGGAGCTGGAGCACGTCGGGGAGGCTCGCCTCGCGGAGACTGCCCTTGATCGCCATCAGCGCAGCTCCTCGATCAGCCGGTCACCCGGCTCCGGCCAGTCCCACACCAGCTTCTCACGGCTAGCGAGGAGGGGGTCGAGCCCGCTGCTCGCGGGGATCAGCGAGGAGATCGCCTGCGCCTGCGAGGGCCGCGCCGCGCGCCCCTCCACGGCGAGGCGGGCGGCGCTCAGCGTCAGCGACGCTTCTGCCGGGTCCATCGTCGAGAGCGCGCGGTTGACCATCCCCTGCACGGCGCGGGCGCTGTCGGCGGGCCGGGCGGCGAGGTACCGCACGACGTCGTCCGCCGCCTCCACGTCGTGCTGGTCGAGCAGGCGCCGCACCAGCACCTCGCGCATCGGGCGGTCGGGCGCCACCAGCTCGACGACCAGCCCGCCCTCGAACCGCGACACCAGCCGCGGCGCGATGCCGGGGAGCTGCGCCGGAGGCCGGTCGGCGGCGAAGACGAGTTGCTTCTCGGCGTCGGCCAGCGCGTTGAACAGGTTGAACAGCTCCTCCTGCGTCTGGTCCTTGCCCGTGACCAGCTGCACGTCGTCCATCAGCAGGGCGTCCACGCGCCGGTAGCGGCGGCGCCACCAGTCGACATGCTCGCCGTCGATCGCGGCGACCAGCTCCTCGATGAACGCCTGGGCCGACAGGCACGCGACGACCGCGCCGGGCCGGCCGGCCGCCAGCGCGTTGCCGACCGCGTGCAGGAGGTGCGTCTTGCCGACTCCGCTCGGGCCGGCGATGAACAGCGGGCTGTAGCGTACCCCGGGCTCCTGCGCGACGAGCTTCGCCGCCCGCACGACGGGTTCGTTCGCAGCGCCCACAACGTAGTCTTCGAGCGTGAAGGCCGCGGATGGCCCCGGCGGCGGCGCGGTGGCCTCGCGCAGCCTGAGCGCGAAGCCGCGCGCTTCGTCGAGGCGGTCGGGGTCGCGGAACCGCGCGTGACCGGACGCGCCCGGGTCGAGCGCCGCCACCTCGGCAGCCAGGCGGCGCAGCTCCGCGACGTCGGCCTCGAAGCGCACGATCTCGCCCTCACTGTCGGGCGGCGCGGGGCTCTGGAGCAGCTGCTCGAGGCGCCCCGTGCGGAAGCCCTCGCCCTGCCAGCGCATTACCGTCTCGCCGACCCTGGCGCGCCAAGCGTCGAGCGACTGCGCCACCGTGCGCGAGACCGCCGAGACGAATGCCGAGAACTCGTCCCCAGCCGGCGCCGCCGCGGGCGGGGCCGGAACTGCGGCGGCGGCGCCCTCCTCGGGCTCCTCCCCCCCGGTCAGGAGGGCACGGGCGCCGGCCGGGTTGAGGGGCACCTCGCTCACCGCCTGGAAGGCGAGCAGCTTGTTGACCTGGCCCACCAGCTCGCGCACGTTCGCCGCGCCGATCTCGGCTACCGTCTCCAGCACGCCAGCCGCGAAGGCCGTCCCCCGCTCTTCGGCCTTGCGGCGCAGGATGGCGAGACGCGTCTCGTAGTCGGGAGCGTCGAGGTCCACCAGCAGCCCGCCCGACATCCGCGAGATGAGCCGCTCGTCGAGCTCCTCGATCTCCGCCGGTAGCCGGTCGGAAGTGAGGACCAGCTGCCGATTCGCCACCTGGAGCGCCTCGGAGAGGCGCAGCAGCTCGGACTGCATCTCGCGGTGCTTGGCGAGAAACTGCACGTCGTCGATCAGGAGCAGCTCGGTTTCCTGCACGCTCTGGCGGAAGGCGTCGGCCTGGGCCGCCGCGACCGCGGCGTGGTACTGCTCGACAAACTCCTCGAGCGTCAGGTAGCGCACGCGCAGCGACGGCTGCGCGCCGAGCGCCCCGTGCCCGATCGCCTGGAGCAGGTGGGTCTTGCCCAGCCCCGACTTGCCGTAGATGCACAGCGGGTTGTAGGCCGTGCCCGGCGCCTGGGCCACCGCCTGGGCGGCGCTCGCCGCCAGCCGGTTGCTCGGGCCGACGACGAAGGTCTCGAAGCGGAACCGCGGGTTGAGATCCACGTCACCCGCGCCGCGCGGTCGCGCTGCTCTCGCTGAGTTTGCGCAGCACCTCCGCGCTGATCGCCTTGAGCGTCTCGAACACGCCCTGCCCGTGCAGCGCGTCGGCCGAGAGCGTCTGCGCGCCGCGGAAGTTCAGGGCGTCGTCCAGCTCCTGCGGCGCGAGGATCAACTCCCGCGGGAGGTCCTGCTTGTTGAACTGCATCACCATCGGCAGCGTGCGGATGTCGATCCCGTGCTCGAGCACGTTCTGGTGCAGGTTCTGGAGGCTCTCCAGGTTCTCGTCGAGTTGCCGGATCTGGCTGTCGGCGACGAACACGACGCCATCGGCGCCCTGGAGCACCAGCTTGCGGGTCGCGTTGTAGTACACCTGGCCCGGAACGGTGTAGAGCTGGAACTTGGTCGTGAATCCCGAGATCGAGCCCAACTCGAGCGGCAGGAAGTCGAAGAACAGGGTCCGGTCGGTCTGGGTCGCGAGCGAGACCATGCGCCCTCTCCGGTCGTCGGGCACCTGGCCGTAAATGTACTGCAGGTTGGTCGTCTTCCCGGACCGCCCGGGCCCGTAGTAGACGATCTTGCAGGTGATCTCGCGGGTCGTGAAGTTCACGAGCGACATGGCGTCACCGGCGAAAGAGCGTGGCGAGGCTGCTGTTGAGCTCGTTCTCGAAGTCCGCCGGGAGCACCGGCCCGCGCGGCTCCTCGACCGGCGCCGCCTGCCTGAGCGCGATCACGAACTCCTCGAAGAACACCTGCACGAGACCGATCGACGTCTCCCGGCCGAACACGGTCAGCACGATCAGCCGCCCGCGCGGGGTATTGCAGGCCGCGAGGTGGATGCCGTGCCGCTGGCCGGCGTGGTACAGGGCGCCGAAGGTGCTCTCCCCGACCTGCTGTGCCAGCGCGCCGGAGCTGGCCATGATCGCGGCGCCGAGCGCGGCGGCGGACATCAGGTCCACGGCGCGGGTGAAGCCGTGCTGGGCGAGCACCTGCCCCGCCGGCGTCATGACCACGACGATCCGCGCGCTCGACTGGCCCACGAACCGCACGAGCGGCTGCTCGGTCCACGCCTCGACGACGGTCGTCGTGGTCACAGGGCCGTCTCCGCCGCGCGCATCATCTCCAGCCGTGCCAGGCCGATGTTCACTCCGGCGTCGGCGAGGGCGACGACCAGCAGCTCGCCCGCCAGCGCGACCAGGAGCGTGCCGTCCTCACACTGCATCTGCACGAACCGCACCCGCCCGGCGCCGGTCGCGCCGGCGGCACCGCTCACCTTGCGCGTCAGCGATGCCGCGAAGGCGGCCACCGTCTTCCCGTTGACGCCCTCCATCAGGAGTTGCGCCACCGCCAGGCCGTCGTCGGCGGCCACGAACAGCGAGCCGCGCACGCCGCGCACCCGCGAGATGCGGTCGAGCGACCGGGAGAGCGCTTCGCTCACGCGCCCTGCCCCTCGAGCCAGCGGTGCGCGACCCCGCGCGCCCGCTCGGCGATGCGCAGCGCCAATCCGACGGGCGTGCTGCGGTCGCGCCGCACCATCAGGAGCGCGCCGTCGCCGACCGGCGCGAGCACGATGTTGGCGCGCTCCGTCTCGGCCACGATCGTGACCCACGCGCCCACGCCGAGGTAGCTCACCGTGCGCCCCGCCTCGCCCGATACGCCCGCGAGGGCCGCGGCGGCGATGTCCGACGCGTCGCTCCCGTCGCTCGCTCGCAGCCCGCCCGCCACCACCAGTCCGCGCGCATCGAGCATCATGATGTCCGCGGTCGCCCCTTCGAGGCCAACGAACACCGGCGGCCGGTCCGCCAGCGGGGCCGATACCGGCGGGCCCGGGCGGGCCGCCGCCGCTGCGGCGGGCCGCGGGGATGGAGCGGCGGCGGCCGCGGGCGGCGGTGGCGCAGGGGGCGCCGCCGCCCCGGTCTCGGTCGCCCTGCCCGACGCCCCGCGCACCGTCTCGAGCGCGCGGCGCACCGACTCGTCGTCGGGCGCGGCGGCGATGGCGTGCTCGAGCGCCGTGATCGCCTTCCGGTGCTCACCCTGCCGGAAATAGAGGAAGCCGATCCCCTTCAGCGCACCGACATGCTCGGGCGCGATCTCGAGCGCGTGCGCCCAGGCGGCCATCGCGTGGGCGAGGTCGCCGCGGTCGACGTGGATGCGCGCCAGGCAGTCGTGCCCGTCGGCGTGCTGCGGGTGGCGGCTCAGCCCGTGCGCCACGACCCGTAGCGCCTCCTCGACCTGGCCGCGGCGCCGCAGCGCCTCGGCCAGCTCCACGTAAACGAGGCCCGACGGGTCGCGCGCGAGCGCGGCCGAGAGCACGCGGACGTCGTCAGCCACGGGCACCTCCCAGCAGCCGTTCGAGGGTGCGCGCGGCCTCCAGCGCCGCGCCGACTTCCTGCCGCTGCTCGTCCGTCACCTCGGGCCCGGCGAGCCGCTCCCACTGCTCGCACTGCTCGGCGGCCTCGCGGTAGCGCCCCGCCACGGTCAGCGCCAGCGCGAACCACCGGTGCGCGTCGAGCGACTCGGGGTCGAGCCGCACGGCCCTCCGCCCCTCCTCGACCGCCTCGGCCGGGCGCCCCTCGCGCAGAAGGGCGCGGGCGAGCACCACGTGCACGCGCACCTCGCCGGGCCGCAGCGACGCGGCGGCCAGCGCGGCCTCCTTCGCGGCCGCGATGTCCCCGGTCTCGAGCCGCAACTCCGCCGTAGCCAGCAGCGCGCCGGCGTCATCCGCCAGCGAGACGCGCTGCCGCCGCATCGCGCCCGGGTCGCACAACTCGATCACCCCCGTCGCTACGAGGCCGAAGAGGGTCCGCGCCACCTCGAACTCCGAGCGCGCCAGCCCGCCGGCGATCTGCCGCACGTCACGTTCCCCGTCCACCTCCGCCAGGACCTCCCACTCCGCGGGCAGCAGGTCGAGCTGCGCGCCCGCACCGTCCTCGACCGCCGCCAGCCCCGGAATCACGCCGAGGTGCGGGACGTGGCTCTCGATGCGCGACCACTCGTCGATCCGCCGCGCCCCCTCCATCAGCAGCGACTCGGTGCGGATCTTCACCATCGCGTCCGCCGGCACGCCGGCCAGGGTGCCCTCGGCGAAGGAGAAGAAACCCTCCTGCCACGACAGCAGCTCGAAGACCACCTCGGCAACGTGGAACTCGACCTGCCTCTCCAGGTCGCGCGCGGAGAGTGCGCCGATGCTCACCAGGATCTGGCCGAGCCGCTGATGCGGACCCTCGCGCTCCTGGATCGCGCGCGCCCGCTCCAGGTCGCCTTCGGTGACCTTGCCCGCGCGCACCAGCATGTCGCCGATGCGGTGCGGGTTCGACTTGATCTCGGCGTACACGATCGCCCCGCCGTCGAACGCCACCATCCCCTCGTTGTTGCGGAGCTGGCTGGTGATGCGCATGACGCCGGTCTTCCGGCTCAGGTCGAGGAGCTGGAAGACGTCGTGGAGGCCGAGCTCCTTGAGCGGGCCCTCGATCGCCATCAGGCGGCCTTGCCCGCGAAGATGTGCACCAGGTCGAGCGCCGTGCGCGCGTGGCTGCGCGCCTTCG